>Ga0307512_10008038_pt1 | contig 10343 bp, 15 predicted proteins | sample 14_EM_MG_FD_200267 | JGI IMG/M metagenome (GOLD analysis project Ga0307512, IMG submission 200267) | Populus trichocarpa ectomycorrhiza microbial communities from riparian zone in the Pacific Northwest, United States - 14_EM | ecosystem: Host-associated > Plants > Roots > Unclassified | place... | reverse complement strand
CTGCTCAAACCCGACGCTATACGTGGCCATCACTGCAGAACACATCCGCCATCGGTGCAGGCGGTGGACCAGTCTTCGTCGCATCCAGCCTGAACACCAGCTTCACCACAAGCAGTCGCACCGGCCCTGGCCAATCTCACGGCACCAAGAAAGACCGCGTCCTGGGTGGGACCACTCGAGGGTCGAACGCGGTGCCGTCGGACAGGGGTACCGGGAATGGTAGCGGTCATCGCGGGAATGGTGCGGGACGCGAAAGAGAGAGATGTTCGTACTGCCGTATTCTACGCGATTCTCGTCGGGATTGCAGCGCTCTTCTGGCTTAAGCAGACTGATCATGACCTTTTTTCTTTCTTTGTTGCGCAGGACTTCATGGACGCGTCGCCAATGGCAGTATGGATAATGGTATTTTCTACCCTTTTGCGAGATTTTGGGCTGAGTACAATAATGACAATACAGTACGTACATGACTTGCCAAGTTACTTTTATGGGTTTTGGATGTGACATGGTAACCCGGACATTTGTCTATTCCAAAGTTAACCATGCGTATCAATGACGAATGTTGATGATATCGGAAAATACTGCAGTTGGGTAGCCCCTCCAAATATAATTCCTGGACGACGCGCCTGTTAGTATCCACATCATTTGAACGAGGAGTCGAGTCAACGTCAGTTGGCTTGCTCCCGTCTGGCATGGAACGCACTCATATCTGGTATCAATCTAAATTCTCTTTACCGCCTTTCAGTACCGTTGGACGATGCAGCATGGATGCAGTGTATTGGCTACTGTATGGCGAGGCAATGTATGCATCTGTCTCTAAGTCAAGATCGTGTTCTCAATTTCCTGGCGCGAGTGACCCCCACAAGTTTAGGATTCAGTGTACAGTGGTTCTACAAATTCCCAGAATATCCCAGTACGCTAACCTAAGACGTGAACATCGAAAAACGATATAACGAGCTCATCTTCTAGGCTCGTCTGTAAAAGAGCGAAGGTCAACACCCCGGTCAACGACATAAAGATTCGAAACGTACCTGGAAACCCAGAATCCTTTCGTCATCCATCATAACACCATCATAAGGATATTCATCCCGGGTCACAATCTCGACATAGGGCAACGACGACCACACATCTTCTTTGAATATTGAACGCGCAGTGAGCACACTATCCTCCACTTTAAGGGACATCCTATTTCCATTTGGAAGCTGTGTGCTCCAGTTCCCCTGTTGCGACTGCCCACTTGCAGATGCCAGTGCGCGAGCGGCGCGCACAGCATATGGATTAAAGTCTCGCACTATAATTGGTGTCAGCGGACGATCCTCCAACATGACCTCCCGCTGGCCAGCCGTCGTCTCTGTGTAGTGCATTGGCGTGGGGTTTCCCACGAACAAGCGCGTCGAAGGAGGGCCCCAAACAGACCATGGCACCTCCACGAGTGCGGGCGTGGGCTCAGGGGTGGAACAGAACGGCGCACATGCTCTGTGCGCTGCGGGGATATGAGAAAGAAGCGCACGGCGGTGCACAATAAGTGTGAGCCAGTTCATGTAAGTCCCAAACAAGTGGTTATAGGACAAATTGAAAATGACGATTGCATCCTCCGCCTTGTCATGGAACGGTCGATCGGATCGGGATGGCCCGAGGATGACAAGAGGTCTTGAACTGGTCGGGTTTGGCTCTGCACGACAGTAGAATTCGAAGAGTGAGGTGTTTTCTATGAGTGGAGGAAGGTGGAGCACGCATAGAAGCACGAGGTGGGGTTTATCATCATTATCGATCACAATCTTGACTATTTCGAACGTATTTTGGATCAAATTAGGAATCACAAGGGTGTCTTGCGAGAGGTGACTGAAGTATTCGTAAGTTCCCTTCTCGGGAGACCCGAGCTGAACGTAAAGTATCAGCAATGGCGGACGAATTTGAAGTAACCCCGGAACGGCCGGAACACTCACACAATGCGTCAGGCCCGTTTTCCAGCACACAAGGGAGAATATGTCCTGGTTCCTACTCCGTTCAGAAAACGTAACCAACAGGATGAGGAAGTCCCCAACAACGTCAATCTTGGTGCTCAATCTGTCAAGAGGTAGGATCCTCCTGTCAATGAAGATGACGGGTTGCTCCGCAAGGGGATGAGGCTGGGCAGTTGAAAAACTCAATAACCGCAATTCCAAAATCGCATTCCTCTCAGATGGATCATGCACATCCTCTTTGCTTCTCTAAAATCAACCCTGGGACGGAAAAGGAGAACAAGAAACGCTCACGCTGTTAGGGCTGCTACCATATCGTGCTCATGCACCGCAAGTTCAATCTGTAAGACCTCGGCTTCAAAGTTATGCCTCTTCCACTCAAATTTTTGATCCTGTGCATCGGATAGCGACGGAAGAGTGACGTAGGAGTACCCCACAGTGGGTTGGCGGCTCTCACGGTCGAGTGCAGTACCGAGTAAGAGCGCCCCACCGGTGAAGCTCCAGTGAAAGGACCGATCGAATGGAATGGGGATGTTAACGGACCTTTGGAAATTAAGCATCGCCCATGCTTCCTCCCACTTCTCGAGCGTGCGAAGACGTTCGGGATAAGACAAGCCTGGACTCAAGTCGTCGCTCACTGCGCAGCGTTCCATCTGAACAAGATAACGCAGGGTAGAGCCACTGCACAGATTATACAACATGCGACAAGTGCACCCGCATGATATGATGTCGAGGGGAGGGAGATATATAAGGATGCGTGTCAAGAGCTCTGGAGGGAAGTGAAGCAAAGACATCAGTCGTGGGGTCTGGTTGGCAGCGACGGCCATCGCTTGATGTAGTGTGGTGTTCTGATCTGTGAGAAATCGATTATGTACGGTATTGTTGGGGAAGTCTGCTATACTATACAAAGCAGTCAAATCACGTCGGGGACAAGGTTTGACAAATTTGACATCTGGAAGATCCAGCGCCTTCATTTAGCGCCCTCCAAGCTGGGACTCATATCCCCAGCCCGCAGTGTAACCAGGTCACGTTCCAGAGGTCTCCCACTTTGGCATCTCTTGGCATTTTTTGGTTCTCGGGTGCCACAGATTCTCCATCGCATCAATAGGAGGACCGACCGAACCCGACATTATATCTAGCAACCGCTTTCCCTTTACAACCCGCCATTCTTTCCCTGTTGTCATGGCTACACCGGATTTCGTTCAAAAACGGTCTTTTCGACGACAACCTCGACGAAACTGACATCTCACAACATCCTTCATTTACGCTCATTCCCACTGATCCTCCCGTTCAGCCTGAATTCGATGACCTCGGCCAAAGAAGTCCTCCCCACTCAGTATTGCACACCGACTGAGCTCAACTCGTTGCGGCGGCCGGTGGGGACTCCTGGGGAATGGATGACAGTGATCCTTACCGCATTCTACCACAGAGCTGGTCCCTTTATTCAGTAACGGGCACTTCAATGACACGCCTAGAAATGCTAGATCTAGTACCGCTAGTAATATGGCATCTTGCTGATGAAGCTGCTCATCGAGTCATCGTCCTTAGTTTCGACAAGAACGAATCATACGCCGAAAACAACTGTATCTTGGCGTTGCTGCTCGGAGGTGCCGTTCCTGGCAGTGCGCGAGACATTCCAACGACTCGACATCCTACACGCATCACTCCCTCTCCGTCGTTGGGTCAAACTGGGGCTCCAGTCGGTGTGTCGTGAGGATACCAACAAGTGCGTCTTCCGCTGCTCCCTTCCTCCCCCCTCTCAACTCACATCTTGCCACGTTCCACAGAACCCTCTCTCGAACGTCTTTTCGTTCATCACCGACACAACTGGTTATCCAAACACCAACATTTCCATTTCCAGCTGCGATGACCCCACAAACACAACGACACGATACACGGCAGTCAACCCGGCGCTATGCGTGGCCCTCACCGTTCAGAACACATCCGCTGTTGGCGCAGGCGGTGAACTGGTCTTCGTCGCATCCAGCCTGAACACCAGCTTCACCGCAGGGGTCGCACCAGCTCCGGTCAACCTCACGGCACCGAGACAGACCGCTTCCTTGGTAGTCCCGCGTGAGGGTCGGACGCGGTGCCGTCGAACAGCAGTAGCAGGAATGGCAACGGTCAGCGCGGAAATGGTGCGATGGACGCGAAACAGGGGAGCGTCCGTACTGTCGTATTCGACATGATTCTTGTCGGCTTCGCGGCGCGCTTCTGGCTTGAGCGGACTGACCATGACCTTTTTTCTTTCTTTGTTGCATTCAAGGTGTAACAGGATTTCATCGATGTGTCGGCAAAGTGTCGGCAATGGCAGTATGGATGACTGTATTGTCTACCTCTTTACAAGATTTTGAGCTGGGTACAACAATGACAATGCAGTACGTACATGGCTCGCTAAGTTACTTGTAGGGGTTTAAGATATGGCATGGTGACCCAGACATTTGTCTATTTCAAGGCTAACCAGCGCGTCATTGACGAATGTTGATGTCATCGAATACTGCAGTTGGGCAGCCCCTCTATTCCTGGACGACGCGCCTGCTAGGATCCGCTTCGTTTGAATGAGAATATGACGTTGACTCGCTCTCGTCTAGCATGGAACGTACTCAGATCCAATATCAATCTAAACTCTCTTTCCTGCCTTTTAGTGCTTTTGGGCTATATCCCGCATCATCAGCAAAAGTGTGAAATCCATGTAAGGACCTTGTATGGCCTTGCAATGACTACATCACCTGCAAGGTATCCCAGATCTGTGAACAGTCTTATATCTCGTTGGTCAAAGTATACAAGGGACCAACTATAAGGTGGGACTTTGCCTGATAGTCACCAGATTGCCAGGGTAATGTAATTACTATGCAATATATCAAAGATCTTATAAGCCCTATCCATGATCTTGGGCAATCTGGCACAATTGAGGCAATGAGAATGCAAGAAATCAAAGATCATATAAGACCTATCCATGATCTTGGGCAATCTGGTGTGAATGATGCAAAGTTCTTATCATGAATTTATTTTGATTTATTTTCTTTCTGATATCTCTTAATAATTGAAATGCATTTTATTTATGTTATCTATGATACATGCGTGATTACGGGTATAGTAGAGCAAGGTCACTTGTGTCAAAGCGAGCAAAGCAAAGATACCTACCTGGGTTCGACAAGGGCAGCAGTCCTCTTGGGAGCGGCAAAGCAGAGCAACGGCTACAACAAAAATGGCATGAGACAAGTCGAGTATGGGGAGAAAATAGTCAAAGTACATACTAATGGAATGACAGATGACAACTGTGACAACGAGAGCATGAGACAAGCCGACAAACAGCATAAAATGGACATACCAACAAAGGGGACTTCTAATCAGAGCCAGACTGTGCAGCATGTTACATGTAATCGCCAGAGATGTTTGTCGCGTGCACTGGCTTGATGACTTGTTTGCGCTCAGGAAGGGGAATGTTGAGAAGTCAGATGGGGTCGGAGAGGATGGAGTGGGTGCACTTGTACTCACATAGTATCTACAAGCATAACATCGATGATCAGTATCCAAGGGGCAGATTGGGAACACGGGCAGAAAACGAACTACGCATATAGAATGTGATAGTTGCGAGCCACGCAGAGATGGCAATTGCAGTGATGGTAAGGGTTCTCTCCCAGATAGCGACACCGTATACCTGGGGGTATCACAAAAATGGATGTGGAGGAAATACACAGGGACTCACTTGTGGAGGGAAATGGGGAGCAGCAAAAACAAATGCAAGATGAAAAACTGTAGCAGAGAAATCGTGAGTGGTCGAACGATCATGCCATGGTACCTACGCGGCCTCAAAGTCGACATCGGCATCAAATCCCGGAGACTTGTGGCATTCATAATCATGGGGCATGTGCAAGGCTGAGGGCTGTAATGTGTCCAGTGGGTATGGGGAGGGTGTTGGTGGGCAGTGCTGTCTGGCCTTGGTGGTGCGCTTCTAGGGGCAGTCCATAGGGAGGAGGCGATCTGATACGTCTGTTGAGTAAAGGCCGCACGATGCAAGGAAGCAGTCTTGATCGCAGCGCACTCGGCATGGGTCAGTTTTGAGAAGTAATCTGGACCCCTATGCGATAAGTTGTGAGCACTGGCATGACACTGCGGCATACACATGGGATATGGTGGTTGGGTAATGATGGTGACGACGATGGTGACGGTGGTGGTAGTAGTAGTGATGGCATTGCATTGGTGGGTGCGTCTTCGGGGAAAGGCCGAGGACTTGCAAACTGAACCACATTAGAGATACACATAGATGACAGTGTGGAGAGAGATGGACGAAAAAAAGGGTCTGTCTTGCCCCAATCTTTTAAGAGCTGTTGGGGCAAATCCCAAAATGGGTTGAGACTTTCTAAATTTGACAGTAAACAAAACAACCGCATTGGGCGACTCACCTGTCTCCCTTGGCAGCCCTGGAGACCTTGACCGCTTTGGGCTTGCATGCACAGTCGTGAACACCGACGCAAGGGAAGTCGAACCATTGAGCATTCATGCAGATGAACAAGGGGGAGCACAGCTGGTCATAGGCGCCACACCTGCACCAGCCGAGGGCACCGCTGGCGTCGAGCTCGTTGGTGGGGCCAAAAGAGCCACCACCGCAAAGCCCGAGGCGTTGGGGGCGGGCATATGGCGAGGTAGGGCGTGGGCACGAAACGCCACTGCAAGGCGAGGCTGGGCATGAAGTCAAGATGCCGCCGCGGGAAGGCAAGCAAGAGCCCGACGCGCTGCTGCGAAAGGGCAAACACGAAGTCGATGCGCCGCCACAAGGAAGCCCGAACGAGGGCAAACGCGGGGGTGGGTGTGAGGCGCTGTGACAGAGCAAGCGCGAAGGGCCGCCACGAAGGGACCCAAATCAGGGTGCCCTGGCCACCTGGGACCCTGGAGAGAAGTTGCTGAGGAAACAATTTTCAAGGCAAAAGGGCCTGTTGAGGCCAGCAACCGCGGGCAGCGCTGCCCGCCAACAAAAGAAACCTGACCACCCAAAGAATCAGTAAGGCAGCACAATCATGAGGAAATGGCCATGCACCTTGGGCATACCCCCATTATCCCATCTTGTCGCCAAGAAGTCCACTCGCTTTTCATCTTGAGGAACATACAGATGGCGCGGCATTGTCCTAGGAGTTGCGAAGGCGTTGTGCAAGACATCACACAGAGGCGACAGTCGTTGGCCGTCACGCGTCCGTCACACTCGTGTCACGCTGTCGTCACGCGCGTCCGCGCACTGTCCGCGCTGGCTGAGCTCATCCAACACAGTTGCAAGCACTACTGGTCCGGAATTCACTATGCATGGAGACTGCCGACCCTTGGAATACCCAGTAAATGTGTCATTCTATTACAAGGTGGGACCGATACGCAATTGCCTTGCAATTTCCTTGCAATGCTAGGTGGTACTTTGCAAGCTCAAGACCAGATACTTGATTTCCTCGCATTTATCATGCAACATTCACATGGTAACGGCAAAGCTTGCAAGAGCTCACAAGGTAGGCGAAGTTATTTTATTTGTGAGGCAAAGGCCCCCGTCACTTGCATTCCCCTTACATAAGCTACCTACCCATACCTGGTTTTGGAACTTTTGCTGATGAAGGTGAACGCTTAAAACAGAACCCTAAGTGGCATGCGCCCTACCGCTTCTCCAGCGCTCACTACCAGCCGCGCGCCGCTCAAACTGCTGATTCCCTTTACAAGGCCCTTGGCTTCTACATGCGGTGGGAAGTGGAGAAGTGAACAGCACCATCAGGAAGCCTAGGACTCACCGGTACTCACCCCCGGAGGCTGGACAGGTGTTTCGTTGCTCCCAGTATAAAGCATGACGATGAAATGAATTCTTTCTTCTTCGTCCGAGATGCTTGTCCCCTCTGTGCTCGCCTTGGTATTTGTGCTCCCCACGGTGGTTACCGGTAGATTCCTTCTCGTTGATGGGGTTATCGGTGGCGTCGGCTCCTCAGATTTGAGTAAGGTCAAGACGGTTCAAGACGCTGTCGATGCCGACCCTGCCGCCCGAACTCCGGGAAAGCTTCGTGTGGTCGAGAATTCTGGCGTGTGCGGTGAGTGCAATTTGTTTAGTGGCCCCTGTCGTGTTCACAATTTAGGCAGAAACTACACCACACGTCTATCAAGCCTCTGGATATGGGGACCTTGCTGCGAACAAGAGCATCTGGTTTGTGTTGCGCTTTGAGGTCCCCCTTTCGATTTTTTGTGAAACATTCCATCGACAGGTTCTGGTTTTTTGCTGCACGCAGGAATCCTGAAACTGCTCCCCTCATCACATGGTTCAATGGGGGCGTGAGTGGCGCCAACTGACTTTGATGTTGCGATATTCACTGAATCAGATTAGCCTGGAGCCTCAAGCATGATTGGGTTATTCCAAGAGCTTGGCCCCTGCCGGATCAATAACCAGAGCACCGGAGTTGATCTGAATCCGACGTCATGGAATAACAATGCGAACGTGTACGCGTCGATTTTTTTCAACTCTATCTTGGCGATAGCTGAATAAGCGCTCAATGGCCGCGGCTCAGATTATTCATTGACCAGCCTGTCGGAGTTGGCTTCTCGTACGGGACGATGTCCGTCGGTACCTCGCAGCAAGCCGCTGCCGACGTATGGAAGTTCCTACAAATCTGGTTTGCGGACGCGCGATTCAAAAAGTACGCTGCTCGGGATTTTGCAATCTGGACGGAATCATACGGTGGGCACTACGGCCCTACATTTGCTGCGTGCGTCCCTATCTCTCGACAGTGGTCCTCACCATTCACCATGGTCATTTATAGATACTTTTTGGAGAAGAATGATGAGATCCGCTACAGTAAGGCTACTGGAGTACATATCAATCTGAAGGTGCTCGGGGTTGGAGATGGTCTCACAGTACGACATGTCTCGCTAGATGATTGATTACTAATGAGCCGGGTTAGGACCTGGCTACATTGAATATGCGAAGTCAAATCGATACCATCCTCTAGTCAATAGCTCTGTCCTTTCATCTGTAGAGAAGGCCTGGAAGGAGGCAGGTGGTTGCAAGGACCAGGTGTGGCTTTTCCCTCCCTCAGTCAGTGTTACATGTATTCACATATGCGCAGATTATTGCGTGTAATAATCGAGGGAATAACTCAGTCTGTTCCGGGGCTCAGGACTTCTGCAACAATAATGTCCTCGGCCCGCTTGCAGGAAACTGGGACGTATATTACGTGCCCACGGAGAACCCTGACCCGTACCCTCCCCCGTTCGACAACTATCTAAACAGCCACGCGGTGACGTCCAAAATTGGCTCCCACGCCAAATGGGATGAAATCAACATCGACGTCTACAATAATTTCGCCGCGACTGGCGATTGGATGCGTACTTCTATCCCGGACCTCGAGAAAGTCATCAACGCTGGCGTGCGCACCGTCATTTACGACGGTGATGCGGATTATATTGTCAACTTCAAGGGCGCCGAGGCCATGGTACGCGTGCACTCCCATACACATTCGCTGCTTCTCCCCTTTTTGCCCTGACCCATCTCTATGTTCGCACAGGTTGCCTCCCTAAACACAAAGTTCTCGTCGCAGTTCGCAGGGCAGAAGTTCGTGAACTTCACCGTCAATGGAGCGCTAGCAGGTATCTACAAGAACGCGGGCACGTTCTCGTACGTACGTGTCTTCGGCGCCGGTCACGAAGTTCCCGCATACTTGTGGCGGGGCGTGCCACGGGGTGCGGCGGCGTTGCAGATGTTCACGCAGATCATGTCGGGCAAGCAGCTCTCTGGGACGTGATGTGCAATATCGAGGGGCGTGTCTAAGCTTGCGAGTTAAACGTCATTGAGGTAATAACTGACAAGGAACTCGCAGAGCTCGGCTAGAACATATGAGGAAAGAAGTACGAGAGTGGCTGGGGAGGGAACCGAGGGATGCCATGGACTGTATATATATATTTAACAGAGGCTCTCCGTGCGTACTGGACATGTGTACAACTTCAAGTTGGCATATATTTTTTGCTTGGGGTTTGAGTTCGCCGAGAGCAAAGTGGTAAGATAGGTGCTTCCAGTTACTGTTCGCATCACATGACCGACAAGACAAAACGCACTGGCTCATTAGAAAACAAATAAATGTGGTTCTTAAATTTCTGTTAAAGCCTTTTTGAAGGAGGAGATAGACGATAGACGTATAGTAGACTCTTGCTTGTCCCGAATTCCATATTTGTTCCATTTATATCACATGACCTCGGGAGTTGCCATCCGTTGCCCCGTGCTCGCTTGACGACTGATCTTAATGTGTACCTTATCAAAACTCGTCTCTAAACGCCGTGCAAAACACCCCGATTCCCGCACTATTTCTGGCTTGCAGTCCTATATCTCCATGGCTGCGCGCTCATTGAACATCTGCATCCGTGTACTTCAGC
>Ga0307512_10008037_pt1 | contig 10343 bp, 10 predicted proteins | sample 14_EM_MG_FD_200267 | JGI IMG/M metagenome (GOLD analysis project Ga0307512, IMG submission 200267) | Populus trichocarpa ectomycorrhiza microbial communities from riparian zone in the Pacific Northwest, United States - 14_EM | ecosystem: Host-associated > Plants > Roots > Unclassified | place... | reverse complement strand
CTTTATTTTCAGATTATTTGATAATTTATTTGATTTATTCCAACTCAATCTTTCCAAAACAGCCAAACATTGGGACAGTTTTTTGAGCAACTATATGTTCTTACCTTGTCCATGCACATCATCTCATTCTCCTTGAACATACACCTGGGATTTCTGCCCAATGACAAGCAGAAAATCAGTGTGCCTGCAGATCATTTACTCAAAGTGGCCGAAGGGCCACCCATATATATTTCGCTGCTCAGCACCAAGCCCTAGGAACCTCCAACAGGCCTGTCCTCAACCGGTCTACCTGCCATAGCATGCCTAGCCACACCAGAATTGAAGGACTTCTGCATCATGCCAGACATGCCCCACTTTTTCTCCAGCAAAGTATATAAGATTGTGACACGCATCCATGGTGTTGAATCAGCCTATTGCCAAACAAATGTGTGGAGCAAGCTACAATACAAGGAGCTCCACTGACAGGAGGCCAAAACCAATGAAATCTGTGTGCTGCTAGGTGAGCTCCACAGCGCATGGTAGAACTGCATCAACATATGCACGTGATACAGGCGGGGCAACAGGCACTGCTTGCTTGGCTGAAGCATGTGCTCATGGAGCTTATGATGCATACAAACCCAACACTTGGGGTCGTTCTCCATAGAACCAGCCATAGAACCAGATAGAAATTGGGAACAGTACCCCATGGCAATTCTGACTGCAGCGAGGAGCAAGTTGCCTATGCCGAGCCCTGGCACATGGTGACCAACACTGATGCCGCCGACAGCAACACCAACACCAATATCACCAACACCACCTGTACCCTCAACACCACCAGCCTCAACACCTTGAGCAACAGCGTCATTGACTCCAGCATCCTCCCCACCAGCAATTTATGACCTCAGCATAGTGACCAACACTGATGCTGCCAATAGCAACACTGACACCAACATCGCCAACACCACCTGCACCCTCAACACCACCAGCCACAACACCTTGAGCAACAGCAACTCTAACAGCACTGCTGGTACCAGACTGATCCCCCCTGTGCAGGACTTCTATCATGTGGGATCTCTAAACTCTGATCAACATTGCACCAGTAGCGCTGCTCCCCAAAATCCCCACAATAGTGCAGAACGCCTTCCCACACAGGCTTGCGATCATATTGTGTCAAATATTGGCAACCACAAGCGACAAATGTCTGCTTCAGAAAGCCCACATGACAGGCTCAGTCCACTGACTTATCCAACTGTGGCACCTTGAGCGATCCCTGGTGCTCACCCTCCTCTACTTGATGACACTGTACACTTCCCAATGTCTGCAAGTCCCAGCTCCTGGACCCTGTTTAGTATGCAACATTTGCCCAAGGATATGAGGCAGGGTATTGCAATTCCATGCGGACCTATGACTCCCAAGGAAGGTCCATGGGGAGCCTCATGGGGCTCTCTTCACTTGCATCATTCTTATGGCAACTTCAATGTACACTGGCAGCACAACAGCAAGGGTGATCCACAGCTGCCACCAGTTGAGGGACTTTGTCAGATAGGGTGTTGTCATAGACTTCCTTTGCTATATTAATGTAGTTTAATCTATCTTTCTGATATTGTTATGAATAATGGAACTTTGATGTGTCCACTCAACCCATACCAACCCACAAGACCCATTGCACATGACCCATGGGTTGTGGGTATGGGTATAGATGGGTACAGGTATGGGTAAGCCAAAAAAGACCCATGGGTTACCTGTGCAGCTCCCTAATGTTGGGACCAGTCAGGACATAGAAAGAACATGAGCCAGCAAGGAGCACTCACCTACTGGGAACTTGCCGCTATTTGCATTCATCTTATCCTCCCATATCACCTTGATGCCTGACTTGGACAGTGGTGGCTTGTGCTCCAACTTGGATGGCAGCTTGACTCAACTGTGCTGAACACCCATGGTTATGAGGCCCACTTTGTAGGCACCTGAGTCAGCTGGCACCAGGTATAAGGCACCTGTGGTGGACATTAGCATGTATGGTACAGTACCTTTATCATCAGAAAAGAAAATGAGTAAGAGAACCTCACCCACTGGAGAGGACCAAGGTCAGGAGAGGTGGATGGTGTAGGGATATGTGAATCCCAAGACTGGAATGGTCAGGGATGGAAACTCCATGTTGTAGAAATGCATGCAGGAGATGGCACTGGAGGGTAGAGAAAATTGAGCAACATTCACCCGCTGGAGAGGGCTGGGCTAGACTGGTCAGGCCAGTCAGAACACAGAAAGAATGCGAGTAGGCAGGGGGAACTCACTGGGAAAGTTAGAGGACAGGTCCTATTGGGACACAGAAAAGAAGTGAACCAGTGAGAGGCACCACTGGAGAGGGTAGAGGATGGGTGTCAATGGACCCCAATGGGCAGTCTGAGTTGACTTTGAGTTGCAACTCAAGTCAAGTCATGGCCATTGGAGCCATGACTTTTCCTAGGGATTGGTCCAGTTAGCTGAGTCAAAAAATCGACCAGTTCAGCTTGCTAGTGTAAGGTAGGGGATTGTGCTAGCCTCGGATTTGGCTCATTTCAACCACGTGATGGCCTCAACACCTGCAACTCAACACATTGGTATTCCCCTTGCATGCACGCCTCATCACCTCACCTCTCCCTTTGTCTCCATCACCTTGTATTCCTTATCTCTTTGTCCTTTCCATATGTTGACACATCGCACATCGAATCTTGCTACCGCCAACGCTTGGATCACCAATACAATAAGCCAGGTGCCACCTCAAGGACGGCGAACTGGGTCCAAGCACCCTTTGTGCAGCATCGTGCCGGAGATATCTGACTGTGTATAGAAGCATTTAGGACACCCTTGTACGTTCCTTATTCATCTCTTGTTTTAGAACACTGCCTTGCATTTAGCATACATGTATATATCTCTCCTTGCCTGGCTCAGAGCCGGCATCGAATATTTTTGCCTCCACCCATGCAATTGAAGACACTCCTTCCCCCCCCTTTTTGTGTGCTCCCACCGGTGGTTGAGCAATTAACAACCACCAATCCGCCTCCCTCTTCTTCCCTTTTATCTTATTCCCTTCCTTTCTCAAACTCACGGCGCGGACTCACTGTCGGCGCTACACTAGACTGGTTTTTAGCTGAGTCGCAGCAACACTAGGGCCACTGACAAGGATCTGTTCAGTGTCCATTGAACTGGCAGATGTATTGCCAGTACAGTGATGTTGATCATAAGATGGTCAGCCCCTTATCAGTCTGGGGATGTTTGATACACTGCTGGTCACGCATGGTCACACATCACCAGCCTGAAAGAGCATGATCATTCCATGACTTTTTTGTTGACATAATCCATTCACATCTTTATTTCCATAATTTTAGCTATTTTATTTGATTCATTATTGCCATTTTTTTGACAAGGTCCAGCTTAGCCATCAGCAACACTAATCTTAGCCTACTGATATTATCAAAGTAATGTACTCATACAATGGAGAACAACGCTCCTAAATTTGCATAGATGAGTAAGTGAATAACATGATAAAAGAGGAACAATTACCCAGCCACCTGTAACTTCAATGTCAAATGCTTCATCTGAAGGTGTCTCAGATCGTATAAGCCAGTCAACATCTGGCAGGTCAAGTGCTTTGTCCAACACCTCAGTCCATTCTGACAGATCTTCTCCAGGCTGCCCACCACCCCTTTTCCAGATGCAAACTTCACCACAAATACTAGGACTGATCCAATTGGCCGCTTCTAGGGTCCCTTGGAGATCTGATTCTAGATGAGTATCAATTTCAGCTGACTGAGGAAAAGTATCAGTTGCCTTTTAAAATGACAGTGTTATGTGGTCTCCAGATATTCCCATAGGTCTTCGAAAACTTCTCATAGTCAACAAAGATCTGGCCAGCTCGATCTAGTAGTACTATCACAACTGAGTTCATCTCTGGTTTAAGATCTTTGAGGGGTTCGAGCTTAAATTGATCGTCATAGGCCGATGCTTGATCAGGGAGATCCCTACTGGAATAAAAGTGAGGATTCTGTTTGAGACCAATCCGCTGTTCTTCAGGTAGTCGACTGAATATCCACAATAACTTGGATATTGTTACATAGGGACCCAACTTGCCTCCAGTCCCATAAGACCAGAGTGGTTAGTCAAAGTGCCCAACAAAGAGAACTTGAAGGACCTACAAGTTACAACTGGAGACCCTCGACGATCTGTGAGAGAGCGAAGAATTTGAAAATGGACCTTGACAAGAGAGCTCGGAGGAGAATAGTTCTAATGTGCGTTACTACGGTAGAAACAGAACGATGAGATGCATCCGCTTCTCAGGCTTACATTAAGACTGAGACGGGTCGATAATCGTTTATGGACCTTCATATGCCAGTGATCCTTCTGAGCGGCATTCTCGGTAATGTTCTGTACATCGTCCAACACGGTCCTGAAATGCAGAGTCTCTACTAGAACCTGTCGTGCATGTAACATGAGGTTGAAAGGTAGTACGCACCGTTGTTCTGGATGTTGCCAACGGGCATACCAGTCTAACTCTTCTTCTGCCATGGCAACAGCGGTATCAGCGGTGTCACTGCGTTCCTTTCCAGCATCGACTGCAGCCTTGAGGGCGTCCTCAACAGCCTCGAGGAGGCTAAGGAGGACGATGTGATAAGTATGGATGATAGAGAAATGCGTGTGTCATCAGAACCTATTCAGTGCGTCCATTTGATCTGGTTTCCCCGGAGAGACCTCTAAGAACAATCTGCAGAGTTGTATCATCGCGATGGAGCGGTTTTGATATGCTCTTCCGATGTAGTCGACATATTTTCGAGAGCTGGAAATATCGCCAATGGCGAAACTGAGCGGCATGGAGGGCGAGAGCCTAGTAGAGGTATTTGAGTCGTCGAAAGATGGCAAATGGCGGAATGGATAAGGGAAACACCATGTTTCATGTTACACATGGTAGGGTAGCCCTAGCCCTGGAGGTCCACGGACCTCGCAGCTGATGTTTCCCGTTTAACGAGACGTTCTCCCACGTCCAATCCGACGCTGCAATGGGACCGGGTTCGGTGTCCCGCCACTGCATGGCAGTAGTACTGCAAACCCGTGACAGTACTACAGTACTATAACTTGAAGGTGGTTACCTTCAAGTTAGTAACCTTACTTACCTTCTCCGTGTTGTTGACATCCCCTAATCACCTCAGCGTCGCCCTCCAAAGATATATCCTACACACTCTTCCAAAGCCTCAGGCTTACCCCTCTTGAAAATCCGGTGTTCTCGGCGACAGAATCTATCAGGCAACTCACTGGCATAGGGACTCTGTCGCGACGCAGTCCGCTTCCGTCGCAATACCCAAATATCTCGTCGATGGGGCGCCGTCCGTCCGTGACGTTACCAACACTTTGATTCAAAAGGTCTATGAAGGTGATTGGTACAGCTACAATAAATTTACAGAGGCAATTGATTCGCTAGAGGCGTGATCACGCTGTCAGGTTGCCGTACACGCAACACACGATGTTGTGCTCCTCCAGAAACCACAGGCCCTACATAGCCCATCACCCATCGCGACTCGCGAGGTCAGGGGGATCGTGATAAGGCCTTGTGGCACTGTCAGGACAAAAAAATCGGCTATAGACTACCTCAGGCTAGCAATGCGCGCATTAATGCGCCCCCGGGCCCTCACTGAATGAAGTTAAATGGGCCACGAATAGTGACCTTGAGAACATCCCACCATCCCTTCGCATCCTTAGACACGAAAGCTAAGAATGGAACAAGTCAGCCGTTGAGTGGCCATAGGACTACTTTGAGGGACAACGCACGTTGGTCCATGGGGCGAAGAGGTCCTACGCTCCAAGTTGTAACAATGATGTCTAGGCGGCCAAAGTGACTTATGGTGGTGGTGACCACCTCTTCTGCCTTCGCCAAAGTCCCCCACCTCAACAGGAAAGACAGGGGCCTATGCTGAGGTGTGCCCGTGGAGGATCGCGTCTCGTGTCACATCTCGGCCTGCTTGGGTGCGTGCCACCAGTGTGAGGTTGGCAGCAGCGCGAGCGTATTGGAGCGCAATCTCTTCACCAACTTGAATGCCGCGAGATGCACCAGTGATCAACACCAGTCGCCTGAGAACGTCTGTGAACCACGATGGTCCTTGGGAATGATAGTAGGATAGACGCTTGGATGAGTCTCAGCCTGGAGAAACGAGGGACCGTGGCGGCGGAAGGACGTGTTGGACTTACTCGTGATGATTGATGACTCGGATTGGAAACTTCAAAGTCTTCATCCAGGCCAATGAAGGACATCGTTGTTGCCTTTGCCAACTTGAAGGTACTACTCCTGGTGGAGACTTAGGAGGTAGACAGCTAATATAGTCCCGGAGCCATCTCGCTCCAAGAATGATGGTGGCGACCGCCGCAGACGTTTGACATTGCAATGACTATGACCTGACATCACACGGATGACTGTTATCTTTCCCGACTCATCGACCGAGTGAGACGTCCAACATAACGGGTCCAATCACCCGTGCCTTTAGCACGGTGCTATGATTAAGATGACACGCGGTATTACTATACAACCAGGGAGAATGAATCAGAGTCCTGATACCCCTACTCACCAGCCAGATATCATCGCACTGGTGACTGACTCCTGCGCTTCGTTAACGCTTGTTCTTCATCCATAAAGCCCACAACAGAAATCTCTTGGAACTGTTCCCCCACATCTTCCCCTTTCGAGACATCAGTCTCCCAACTCAGCCACGTGTTTTCGTTGTCCTTCCGCTCTCCAGTATCCACACCACCTGACGATGGTGTCGACACAGATACGGATCCACCGTCGTCGCGTAACGGGGATGTGCTGCTATCTCCGCCATAAGATAAAACAAACTCTTCGTCCTCCTCGCCAAATTCCAATGGCACCCCGATAGTCGCACCGTGATGAGGAACAAGTCGAGGACTCCGAACTCTACCAATCTCACGGCGAACACGTGCCAAGCCCCCTGTCATGCCGTCGCTGAGACCTGCTGCGACTCGTTGGATCGGGATTGAGTTCTTGAAAGAGCCTGGCGTCCCATTGGGGAACATGGGGATGACTGGTGGCGAAGAAGGATATTCGAGCCCGCTAGCCATAGCAGATGACAATGGCTCGTCAAAGGAAGATGAAATGCGCCCGGTGTCGTGTGATCCGTGTATGAACGCTTCACCCGCGCCGGCTACATATGGACTAATCTCAACATCCTTTCGCACCTCGATCTTTGGTCCAAGCGAGTCTAGCTGGAACCGGCGAAGTCGGCCGTGGTAATCATCACCGAAAGCGTGGAAAGAAAATTGATGAGAAAGATACAGCGATCGTGGAAGTACTTGCGGGGATTGGGAACTTGTCCTAAGTTCGGCGCACGATAACCAGCTGCAGGAATGAAATGAGCGAATTTACTTATCCAAGACCTGGAAAACTTACTTAGTTACGGAGGTTGAGCTGGGCGTCTCTGAACCATGCTCTCCCGAACGCACAGACACCTTCACCACAGGCCAGCCTCGGCCCCTCTTGAGGTTCCACGTAGCGACTTCGCTCTCATGTCCCACTATCGCCGTAGGTTTATCTTGATCCGGCGCTGCTCCGAAAGACCTGGCGCGCAAGGCTATACCAGGCGCAGGTAACGCTGCGCTGACACGGCCAAGTGACGGACGGGAAGGTAGAGATATACTAGTACCACCAATACCTGGAACCGAAATTGGAACAGCAAGGGTTTGTTCCGTCGTATGGACACCAATGAGGCAACGCCGCAAAGAAAGCGAGCCGTCTGCAGGATCAAATACCAAAATGTCCTGGAAATCAGCTCGCCTCCGCTGGTGAGGGGGAGAAAGGGGCTCCCGTGATGGTGACGAATGAGTAGAACTAGGTGTAGATGAAGGTGGGGAAATAATAGCACGAGGCGGGAGTAGGCGCTTTGGAAGAGAAGGGGCGTTTGAATGGATGAAAGCAAAGGCAAGTGGAGCAGAAGATCGACTAGCTGGCGGCCGGCCAACGTGCAAACGGACGAGGGGGGGGAGGCCCGTAGACAGCGGCTGTGAAAATAAGTTTAATGCGTATAGGTTTCGTGTGAGGGAGGACTTGCCAACGTGGAAGAGTTGCAGACCTTTCCCATCACATGGCTCAGGACATCAGGCTCGCCGCCATAAGGGTTCGTGGCAAAGATGTGCACCGTGCGCTTTTGCGTGCCCAATGCGATCCAACGACCATCAGTGGCCCAACCAAGGCCCTCAACAACCGCAGACGTCCTTCCTCGACGAAGATCATACATGTGCCAAGGGGCACTCTCCTTTATAGGAGTGAGACTGAGAACTCTGCAGAGAGAAAAAGAACCTACGGATACCGTAGGAGTATTTTGTCCCTCGTCAAGTTGCTCGCCTTCACTACTCACGAAGCGTAAGGTGCGTGGCAGTGGGCGCATTTGAAAAACTCTGATGGTTTGCCCGTCGCCGGGGACAACCATGAGTGCGCTGCCGTCGGCGGAAAATCGTAGCGCTGAGATAGGCTGACGTTTGGACGCAAGAAACTCGACAATAGGATCGGGGCAACGAGGCGATGGGGCAACAAGCGGTGCCAGATCAACCACAATCACGTGACACCCTGACATTGCTGGCTGATTGTCAGACACCGGGGGGGTGTCTTGTTCTGGAGCACTACGTGAGAGTGTCGTGGATGGGGCCGGGGATGGTGTATCCGATATACGTGCACGTGCGGCAGTCAGTGCGCGACCACCCAAAGCGCGCATTCCGCTGATCACCGACCCACCGACACGCATCGCCATCCCGCCCAAGTCTGCCTGTACACCGACCCCTTCTGAACGGACAGAAGTTTTTGCTCGTTGCTGTCCCGGAGTCGCCGTGGTGAGAGTCCTACAAGCGTAAGCGAGAAGGCGATGTGACAGGGAAAATACGGGACGAGGCCAAGTAACGATGTTGTCCGCATCTATATCTGTTGATGGTAATACAATGGTATCAAGATTCGTGGCTGTCGTTGAGGATGATGCTGGTTGGGGCTGCGTAAAGGTAGAGAGTCCTGAGGAGATGATAGATAGGGATGCGAAGGTGCGAGATGAAAGAATACGGAGCGAAGCTGGACTTGACGTGCTCTGAGGTGGAGGTTGAGAGAGTGAGGAGGACGAAAAGGTAAGCACCTTACGATGACTACAAAATTTGAATTCGCCGAAAAGGAGACTATGCCTGGAGTAGATATTTTCTTGACAACATTATGTGATGAAAGGGAATATACAAGGAAATCCGGTCCATGACGCGGACGTTTAACACTGCAAACAGTTGTTAGTGGGAATGAGGTAACAATGGAGATATCCACACATTATGCCGAGCACTGGCCGCAAGTTGAGGAATTCATCACCTGTGGCCGTAAGAGGAGTTGGCAGAATCTCTGCATGCAAGACGTGACCCCATTCTGAGCTGGACACGTTCAGCAACTCCGTAATAGAGTCCAGATTAGTGCAGTCCCAAATCTGCAACCCGGACAAGTAACCAAGGATCAGGAGCCGCCTGCGAAATATCATGAGAACTAGAGCGTAATCGAAGAGACAGACAATAGATCGTTACTTGGCTGTACCGGTACCCTTAGTGAGGAGTGCATCCCACCGAGCCCAAGTTATGTATTCCGAGTCATCACTTCCGGGGTAACGCGGAATATCCGAGCGCCGCGCACTGCCTTCACTGATTTGGTGCTGATCAAGCGTAAGCACTTCATCCAACGTCTTTGCGCCAGTCTCCGCTCCCCAACTTCTACGGCGATCAACCCCTGGAGTATCATTCGACGTGTGGGCGGGTGACATAAACCGACCAAAGGATATTGGAAGTGAAACTCGCGGAGGTGATGGCGAGGCAGACGGGATGGCGATAGAGATAGAAGTCGGGACGTAGTTCCGTACAGCCCGTGAGAATCCTTCAAGGCGGGAAGGCTGCCTGGTCAAAAAGTAGTCAATTTAACAAGCAGAAGGTCAAGGAGAGAAATAAGAACAGGGAGAATCGAGTTATGACGGACCCCATACACGTGGGGAACATTCGCTTGCCATATGAGCAAAAGGTCTAGAAACCAAATAGAGCAAGAGGTTGGACAAGACATGCGGCAGCGATAAGCGCAGATGGTTGGCCTAATCAGAAATCGGAACCCGATGCATCCAAAACCACGCATGGTGCAGCTAGGCCGCTCTGACACGGACACTTCCCGGCTGAGGGCATCTGTGCCAACGAAAAGGAACGGAGACACTACACTTTGAGCTCAGCAGGGGCTCGAGTGGGCCGAGAGTGTAGTATAACCACCAGGAGACGGTCGTGTGACAGAGTGACTCCTTAACATGGGAGGAACGCCGCGATACCTTCTGCCTGCTTAA
>Ga0307512_10008036_pt1 | contig 10344 bp, 6 predicted proteins | sample 14_EM_MG_FD_200267 | JGI IMG/M metagenome (GOLD analysis project Ga0307512, IMG submission 200267) | Populus trichocarpa ectomycorrhiza microbial communities from riparian zone in the Pacific Northwest, United States - 14_EM | ecosystem: Host-associated > Plants > Roots > Unclassified | place... | reverse complement strand
CGCCGTCGGCGCCGGTGGAAGAGGTTTGGCTGCCAGCGTAGCGTCCAGCTCCCCCGGCCTTCAGGCGGCGCGCGACATCCTTCAGATCAACCTCCTGGGCAACATCGCCGTCGTCATCATCGCTCTTGATCTCCGGCTTCTTCTCCTTGGTGATAGAGTTGCTCAGCGATGCGGCCGCAGAGGACTTCTTAGCCTTCTTCCTTGTCTTCTTCTTGCCCTCTCCCGCCGACTCCGTTCCACCGCCACTACCGGCGAGCGCTGCCTTCGCCTTCTCGGGCGCAGCTTTGGCCTTCTCCGGCAACACCTCCGCGACCTTTTTCAAGTTCTTCTTCTTGGAGGACTCCTGCCGCCGGTTGATAAACCAAATCACTCCCGCGATGGAGAGAAACAGCGCCCACGAGATAAGGGGCCCCATCGCCATAATTATCTAAACTTCTATTACGTTGCGTCACATAAGCGTTCCATCTCATCTCAAATGCAGCAAAGGTTGAAATGGGCCTGGGATGGAAATACTTTGAGCTCGGATCAGCCCCTTTCAGTATTCGTTGTACACGTACGGTAGCAAGCACGTACAACCGGTCCGTGTGGGAGATAAGGCGATGCGGAGGTGTGCGGGAGGTAGAAAGGGGATGCAGCGGCGAGATCAGATGCAATGAAGAATCCAATCGTGGGAGTTATGTTGGGAGACGCGTAGGGGGAAGGAAAGAGAGCGGTGATGTGTAGCGGAAGCGAAGATGGTGTGTGGGATATGTTGAAGAAGTGCAGGCAGACAGTGGAAGAGATGAAGATCGAGTAAGTTAGGGTATGTAGCTTCCCCTTCGCGAGTACCGTGTCTTTTTCTCTTTCTGGTCTCCGGAGAGAGAGCTTGTGGCGGGAATCCCTGCCCCTCACTCAGCGGTGAGTGGCTGATTGGTTTGCGGACACAGACAAAGGTCGCGGGAGACTTCCAGAAAGCTTCACCTACTTCAACTATCTGCTCTATTTTCTATCCTCCGTCAGTTGGGCATCTCTTCTCTCTTCTCTCTCCTCTGTCAGTTGGGCATCTCTTCTCTCTTCTCTTTCCTCTGTCTGTCCTGACGCCTCCCGATACCCCACAAAAATACGTTCAGGACCGGATCAACAGCAACGAGCACGAGAGCAGAAAACCAGATGCTCTGCTCTTCTCAGTGCACTCGTGATTCCTCCATCACGATCCGCCAACCAACCTCCCGAATCCCCCCTCGTGCAGAACCGGACACAGACACAAGGCAAGCAGAAGGTATGTAGAAATCTTGTCCTGTGCCATCCCCCACTCCAAACTGGACATCCAGCCTCCATGCAGTCACACGAGCCGGACGGAAGGAGACTCATCGGATGCAGAGTCCCACGAGTCCAACTGATCACCCGCCGTTGCAACCATCTATCTAGTTCTGCCTTACTCTATCCCGGCTTGGTCAAGCGTCGCGATGGAACGGACAGCTAACTATGTGATCGGTGCCAGTCTGGTCGGTGCTGGAGAAATTCATAGGATGGACGGAAGAGCGCTTTGTGTGAAACACGTTACATGTTCGATGTCCGTTCGAGCAAGGTCCCCGTCGGGAAATCTACATTTGTACAGGCATCATTCACGCCAGACAACACCCCTGTTGCCCTCGGCCCGGTCTCCGGGCGGACAAATTCCCGCCGCCGGCCTCTCTGTACTACGTACTTAGAGGTACAAATAACTCGTTGCTTCAATTCACCGCTATCGCTAACACGTTCCCCCCAAACAATGTGAAAGGAAAAAGAGGGGGAGGAGGGCTTCAACATGGCGAGAGCAGGGAAAAAAAGAAAGATGAAATCTTGAACATGCAATACGTTGAAAGAAATCACAATGATGCAGGCCGGCGAAAACGTAAATGTGGTTGGTATCAAGCATAGTTAGGAGTAGTAAGATTGATGGAAAAATCCAATCATTGCTGTTGCTGTTGCTGCTGCTGCGGACGGGAGCTGGAGCTATCCTTGAACAGGCCCTGCTCCTCAAAGCTCTCGATCAGTGCACGCAAGGGGTCGAGGTCGGAGGGGGCGAGAAGGCCGAAGGTCTGGAAACTCCACCGTCAGTAAGGTTATATCAGTAACTGTTAGGGGGCTCGTGTTGCACGGACCCGAGAGAAGTGGATGAAGTGCACGAATAAGCTATTGAAATGAGCTTCGAGGCTCATGTGCAGGATCTTATCGAAGTGGGTGTGGTAGATGTGCGCGAAAACGCGGAACATCTGCTTGTAGATGCCCTTGCACGTCTGCTCAAAGACCTGCGGAAAACCTCCCTCCTTTCCGACCCAGTTCTCGCCGGACTGGTTGCTCGTAAGGCTCCTCGAGGCGTTGGACATCATCGCGGATGGTGTGGCCGCCGTAGCCGTGGTAGTTCCGTTGGCCTTCGTGGGGAACAGAGTCTCGTCATTAATACGATTCGAGATCCACTGGAGGACGTATTCGATGTAAGTGGGGGCCGGAAGGCGCATAGGTTTCTTGTTCGCGTCTAGCCAGGTATAGTCGAGTCTGCATCGAAAATGTCAGTGCGAGAGCTCCAGTCATCGAGGTGACACGGCACAGCTCGCCATGCCCCAGAAAACATACCCGGGACCTGCCGACATGGACGGGCAATTCCTAGCAGTACAGAACTCCTGGATCACGCCATAGAAGCGATTGAGCATATCAAAGAACTCAAACACTGTCCCTTATCAGCGATGGCACCCTGCCGGAGTTTCAAGAAATCCCACGTACCGTTGAGCGCCAACCATTCACCCTGGTCGACGTACTTTGGCAGAACAACGATGGTCGAGAAGCTACCCTTGACGAGCTGACTGGTGACGAACGGCTTGCAGAGGAAAAGCGGCTTCGCAGCGACGCGGGCACCAGTGGGTGAGTTGGGCATCAGACCACCAGGCTGGAGGCCTCCGCCTCCGGGCGAGCTTCCTGCTCCTCCGCCGCCATTGAATCCGTTTCCGCCGCTTCCATTGCTGCCGCTTCCGGACTGCTGAGAGGGCGAGGACGGCTGCTTGCCGGGTCGTCGGAACCGACTGAACATCGCATTAATGGAGTTCATATTTTAATCCGATAGGATTAGGGAAAAAAGTCAAGAAAGGGGGGGGAGGAGATGTTGAGAAGGAGAATCGGGGTTGCGAGTACGGGGTGGTCTAGCTGTTGCAACTCTCTTCCTGGAGGAGGTGTGACGGAACGGAAGGGAGAAAGGAGATTGGGGGGTTGGCTAGTATCGGAGGACGGAACTCACCCAAACAGATGTGAGGCCATTCGTTTTTCTTTTACTTTTTGTCTCGACTCGAGTTAAAATAGTAGCTTTTGCGGCTTTGCGTGTGCACTTATTGAGGGGCACGGGAACTCGAGCCGTGGAGTGAGCGACCGGTTGCGGGAAACGTCAAGGATGGTTTCGCTCTTTGGAGCAAAGCTGGACACCGGCCGAGGCTGAGTGAGTCAGTTGCAACGGACCGTTGGTGATGGATTCTGTTTTGTTCGAGTGAGGATGCTGGCCGAGAGGAGGAAAGGTAAGGTAAGTAGAGTGAGCAGCGATTGAAGTCGTGAACCGATCCAGGAGGAGCAGCAGCAGCAAGGGATCCCACTGAATCAGGCTAATTGAGTAGAGTAACTCCCGCATAGAGTACGCACTTGGACGGATTGAGACATGCGAGTGCGTTTGGACGACGTTAAACCTAGTACAGATGGACAGGTGGTTACCCGTGTTATAAAATATGCTTGGACTGTTTATTTTCCTTCACTCGACTTCTTTTTTTTCCCCCACGAGAAACACGGCACTTTGATTAGCTTCGATCGCCCAAGTATGTATGTGTGTAAAAGAGCATGCATGGCATGTCGTCAAATCGTGTCCGGCGGTGTAATCTCGAGCTTTGATTGGCCGAAATCGCAGGGACTGGAGTCTGCACTTCGACTACCATGCAAAGTATGCGTACACATACTCTGATTCCCGTCATCATAAATATCCACATATATGGCAGACACGGAAGTTTGGAACCACGGAAGCGGGCCGGAAGGCGACAGATCATCCCCCAGCTACTATCCAGCAGGCTGGTTGCCGGAAAAATCTGTGTCTCCGTCTCGCAGGTGGATACTACACCGCGCCAGCGGCAAGCCTCCATACGCTTGAGGGGGGGACAAGTAGACGTCAGCCCAACCATCATGCGCATTCACTCCGTATTCCTGAAACGACTGTCCCTCAAAGGCAAGCATGACAGAACTCGCATCCGGAATGAAAACCTTAGCCACAGAACCAACCAACCAAAAGAAAAGAAACACGACGCCGAAGAAACAAGAACAAACCCGCTGCCCGACAATATTTACAGCCACCATTCCCAACTCCTAAGCTCCTCAGTATTTACCCTCCAATTCCCTCCACACGTGCCCATAGAGAATAGACCCATCTTAACCTCCCACTCCACCGTTCCACGTCCCACAAGCAGATGATCGGCCGTCCGTGATCGTCTAGCTCCCTGAGAACCTTCGATGGGTTTACCAGCTCGTCGTCGCCGCAATCGGCAGGCCGTACCCATCGGGCACGGGGTGGGAGATGGGCGCCCACTGATAGACGGGACAGACGTTCCCGGGGCTAGACGGCTGGCCGCTGTCTCCGAACTGTTTCCAGAACGCCGAAGTGTACCAGCAGCCTACCTCCTGGAGCGGGGGCGGTGGAAATCCGTCGTACGCAGGTGGCGGGGTGGCGGCGGCAGCGCAGCTCATCTTGGGCAGCATGACGCCGTAGTCCTTGAGCATAAACGTGACCTGCCGGCGGATACCGGCGTCGAGGTTTTTCTGGAGGTAATGGTCGACCGAGTGGCCGGTGCCGTCTACGGCGTGGACGTCGGCGCCCGCTTCTAGGAGCAGACGGATGCACTCGACAGCCACGCCGCCGGCTTCAATGGCGAGCTGCAGCACCGTCGCTTGGAAGGCTGTATCCTTCGCCTCGGTGTCGGCGTTGCGCTCCAGGAGCAGTTGGACGACGCGATGCTTGCCAACGCGCGCGGCGGCAGCGAGCGGAGAGAAGCCGAAGTGGTTGCGTCGCTCGATGTCGGCGCCATTGTCGATCAGCCAGCGGACAATGTCGGTGTGGCCATGGTCGGCGGCGAGCGTGAGCGGTGTCTCGCCGTTGCGGTCGATCGAGGAGTGGTTCAGGTCGCGGCCGTAGTCGTGGACCAGTTGCTGCACCAGTGCTAGGTTTGCCTGCTCGATGGCATCGAGGAGGTCCTGTCGGCTGTGCGTTAAGCTGTAGAGCTTCGCAACGATGGTGGGTCGCTTCGCGGGAGGGGCGGGAGGGCGGATAGGGCTAGGGACCGAGGTCCGTTTGGGGGGAAGGTTGGAGAAGGTTTGTGCTCGCTCGGGGGTGTCAGCAGGAGGAGGAGGAGCCCACTGAGTGACTGCTGGCGCCGAGTCGGCGCGCGGGGAGAGCGGCGGGGTGATTGTTTGCGGTTCAGGTGTATCCGAAGGTTCGAGCTTGCCTTCTCCGAGCTTCTTTTCGATACGCTGCAAAATATGCCTTTCCACCTCAGTAATAGGACAGACAACGACGGGAGGGAGTAGACGGAATTACAGTTTCTGCGAAGCATAGAAGTTCGTAAGGCTGCTCAAACTGGTTACGATGCGCAGCCTCAGGGCACCAAGATCCTCCCCCCACATGAGCCGGTCGATCGTGTTGCCTTTCGCGTTGGCCAACGATGCATACTGCTGGAGAATCTTGTCCAAATCGTCGAGGAGCTCCTTACAGCCGGCGATGATTCTCTGGAACTGGTCCTGCGTCGCTGCATCGGGCCAGGAGTGTGGCGCATTCTCGAGAGCACTCGCAAAGCAGTGGATCTCACCGCAGATGTCCTTGAATTCCTTCGGCGCCTTGCTGTAGCCGTTCCAAACCTTCCAGGCCAGTTCCGTGAGCGCGATGATGTCCCCGATGCCGCTGCCGAAGCTCATTATTGCGTAGTACGATGGGAGTGTTTAAGAAAGGTGGGCGTTCTCAAAAAGCCCGCGGGCAGGGAAACAGTGGGCCGGTTTTATTGTCTTGTCTCCTCCCTCGCACCCCGGCGGGGCAAATTCATCGCGGACGGGCATATCTACCATCTAGAAGCACAGTGAGCACATCGGGTTGCGTCACGGCTCAGTCCGAAGCAGCTAGGTGGCTCGGAGCTATGCGGGGACGCGATGGAGCGGCCAACGTGTAGGCCGGCGATTGGCGGGGCGGGACATGCAGTGGCCAGAGCATTTTATTTTCCCCAATCAGCCGAAACTGGGTTCAGATTCTCCCATCGTCGCCGCGCGAATCCACGTATCCATCTAGGTCCTCTTGGAGAGCCCCCGCAGGAGAGCTTCGCGTAAGTCCAGCCTACCAAACAGTCAGCCGGCGCGGGTGAGATAAAAGCCAGGTTCACAACACAAAGCGAGCGAATTGACGGATCGGGATCCGCCTTTCATGCAGAACATCCGTGGGAAATCCCTGGCGGCAGGTCTGGAGGGTCCGGATTCTGCAGTCAATCGTGCTGGCGATTGCCAACTGCGGCCATGCGGGATATGGACCAGCTGATCTGGCTGACGATTGATTGATTGATTGATTGTTTGTTTGTTTGATATGCGTCGCCCCGTCTCGTCCACTGCCAGCAAGACACCGGCTTTGCTCTTTGCCTTTTGCAGCTTCCCGAACCGTTGGACGGAGCTGCCACAAGCTGCAGCTGAAGCTTGAATCCAGCTGAAGATCTGCGGGCTCGCTTTTCCGGCGCTGTCCCTTCCTCTTCGCACACCTCCGCCACTTCGCCGGCTCATTCATCGGTTCGTCTCAGTACCCCACGGTAGGCACCAGGCTCTCCCACGAACCCCTTCACGGCTCGGAAGATATATATCCGCCGCAGTGAGGAAATAGTGAGGCGGGTAGGTGGGGTTGGTTAGGCGACAGCCGCGCCTGCCGAATCGTCACCGCTCGTGCTGCGGCGCAGATCTGTGCGTTGACGGTCGACAGTGCACAGGCAGCTCACACGAGTCTGCAGATGTATGTGCTGTCATAGCCGCATGCGGTGTATGTTCATAGTGGGGGCGGGGAGAGACACCGAGTATTGTCGTGCCTGTGTCGGGGAGAATCTTCAATTGTCTTGATACTCCATCAATTCGCCCAGCCCCGGCTCGCGCAGGTAGTCTCTGACCTCCGGCGGGGCACAGCTAAAGTACAGAGCAGTATCGCAGCCATATATACAGATGTGTACGTTTGTCATGATGACAGCCACGCGGTATATCGGTTCCAGCGGCTGCTGCGACACAATGTCATCCACATATTCCCACAGTTCGATAACGTCCCCGTAACCCCACTCCAAACGGCGCCTTCGCGCCGACTCGGACGAGCTAGCCAGACTGTCGATACTGGCCATACTCGTCACACTTGCCATACTTGCCATACTGGCCATACTCGCCATACTCGCCATACTCGCCACACTCGCCATGGAAACGTCGCCTACCTCCTCTTCTTGCTCCTGCTGCTCCCCAGCCAACAGCAGATTCATCTGCTCGAAGGGAGACAGTTCTTCGGCGACCGGCGGCGCATCCTCGAGCTGCTCCTCGGCTTCGAGATTAAGCTCGCTAAACGGCGGCACAACGGACGCCACCGTCTGCGACGAAGCCGGAGCATTCTCCATGGTCTCCTCGGTCTCGAGTCCCATCCCGACCACCAGCGTCGACAGGAGCGAGTCCTCTCCGACCGGCGGGGGGGTGTCTGGAGTATCGTCGTCGTCGTCGTCGCCGTCGTCGTCGTCTTCCAGGGGCTCGTAGGACTCGAATATGTGGTAGATCAAGCCGTCGGGGCACTTAACGGGCGCGTAGTCGAGTGCGGGCCGATCATCCCCGCCGCCGCAAGCGCGCCTCCATTCCGACGGTCTCGCGATCGGTTGGGTCAGGAAGCCGTACACCTTCGGCCACGGCACGTCCGCCTCCGTCTGTCGCAGCGCGACTTTCCGCGCGAACGCATCGAGACGCGCTTCCGTGAGCAGGCAGGAGCTGTGGTCTTGCAGCAGAAAGCTCCACTTTCCGCCGATGTACTCGACGAGGTAGTCGACGCACTCGGCGAGCGCGGGCTCCGACAGTCCGAAGCGCTCCGCGAGCGCGCCCAGCGGCTCGCGCGAGCCCAGTCGCGAACAGAGGAAGAACAGACCCTCGGACCGGGAGTATCGGGCCCCGCTGGACGTGCTGAAGTGCGACGGCAGCCCGAGCAAAGACGGCAGCTCGCCGAGGTCCCGCGAGGGGAACCGGCAGTGGCGCCGGAGCTCGTCGTCGCCGAGCTGGGAGAGGTCGATACGCGTGCGCGGCGGAGGGCGCACGAGCGTGAATCGCGTCGTGAGGTACAGCCAGGCTTCCTCCTCCGAGGCGTTGCGCAGCGTCGCCATGAGCTCCGCGCGGAGCTCTTCGGGAATGGTTTCCATCGTCCGTCGCGATCGTGATTGCGATATGTGGAGACTATTGATGTCGAGGTGGGGTACAGCAAACTAGATACACAGCGGCCCCCGCAATGAGGTGGACGCTTGGGGTGTCACATCCGGCACACGTCGGATCCTGGCACGTCTGACAAAGCAAGCACAATGTTTGGACGAGGCTTAACACCAGGTCCCATGCAAGCTGGTTGAACATGGAGTCCAATCGGACTTCCATATGCATTCCGCTACGGAATGTGGGGCCTCGAGCTGTCCGAGTTGTGTACGGAGGCTTGACCGGGAAATAAACCGAGTCTGGACATCGTTGAGCCCGGGCATTGTTTGTAGTGCTCGTACTCGGGGACAATGTGAGATGTAAAGATGATAGATATATTGCGTCGTGGGCCTCTTAACTTCGCTGCTCCAGCACTAACTGCTTCCAGGCTGATGTCCATTACATGTGACTCCCTTACCATCACTTATACATACACGTGACTCCTTTGCTCGGTCTCTCTCCCCAGATATGGTCCTACATTGTTTAGTTCGGGCCGGGCAATGACTGAGGATCTACAACCTCTGGCGCCGAGCATCTACCGTCGCCGGACCGGACCGCGGTGGAAGTAAAGGTTCGAACATGGATGAGTGCCAGCGCAAGGGTCGCAGTGGAGCGATGATCGATGGTGCTTCGTTACTCGTGTGCGGCCCCGTCAGATCGTGTACGGTCCGTCCCCGTCCGTCGTCCGCCCTATACTCTCTCCGCCATCGTGCCGTCCCGGGGGCTCATCCTCCCTTGTCCCCTCAGCCCTCTCAGTTCCATGATCCATCCCCAGTCCTGAGGCCCTGCCCTCTGACCCTCCCTCCGATACCCGCCTTCCGACATCCGTCGTGGTGAGAAAGTGCAATATCAACTGGCTGCTCCGTCTGTCTGCGATGAGGTCCCGGATCTTGAATCGGCCCTTGCCCCTACCGGTCACTCGCCGTATCGCCGCTCACAGAGTTCCCCGCTGGGGTCGCAGCAGAACAGGGCTTCCCGCAGTCCGGTCTTCGGGAACCGAGTGACGCATGATGCAACTCCGGCCAGGTAGCAGTATCGCGAACTCGAAGCTGGCCTGTACTTCCGTGCCCGTGATATGAAGTCTATGGTACCAGATGTCGCCCTACGTGTTCTCGGCGCGAGCACGATTCCGCGGCAGACAGCTCCGGCCCTCTAGCCAGGCTGCAACAACCAGCATCACGGCCGCACCCACAGCCCCGGTAACACGTTATCCACGCAGTGTGCTGCTCGGCGTGGCGGGCTTTACCGCCGCCTGCGGATCGGAAGTTCCAGTCGGCCATGCCGGTGGCAGTGGATGAGTGGGCAAAGATAGGGGCAGAGAAGCCGGGCACCCGGGGGGTAGAGTGGCCGAACTTCCCGGTGCGAACAGAGGTGCGAGGGGCGCCCCTGCCACGGTCCCTCGCCAACCTCAAGCGGGAGATCTCAGAGAAGAAGTGGGCGGAGGCACGCCAGTGGGCTGGGGGCCGAACCTCCAAAAAGAAGTACCGCATGCCTAGCAGCCAAAAGCCCGATGGCGCGGTGGCAAACAGCTCCAAGAGGATCGCCTCGCGGTTCTACCAGCTGAAGACGGGGCACTGCCTAACGGGGCAGTACCTCAACTGGACAAAAAACCGGCCCACCCCGCAATGCTGGTGGTGCCGGCACCGAACGCAGACCCGGGACCACCTCTTCAAGGAGTGCCCTGAGTGGAAGCCGCAGCAGAGGATCCTGTGGGCGGAGGTGAAGAAGGAGACTGGAAGGTGGAAGGACCGGTGGAAGGTGCGGGTCCTGCTGGCCGATGGGAGGTGCAGCCGGGCGGTGCTGGACTTCCTCTCTGCCACGGATGTGGGAAGACGGGTCCCGGCGGAGGCAGAGGAGGACGCGGTGAGC
>Ga0307512_10008035_pt1 | contig 10344 bp, 6 predicted proteins | sample 14_EM_MG_FD_200267 | JGI IMG/M metagenome (GOLD analysis project Ga0307512, IMG submission 200267) | Populus trichocarpa ectomycorrhiza microbial communities from riparian zone in the Pacific Northwest, United States - 14_EM | ecosystem: Host-associated > Plants > Roots > Unclassified | place... | reverse complement strand
CAGCTACAATCCGATTTCTGTTTTTGCTGGTCCAGTGAAGAAAGTTTAACATTTTGATTAAAAATTAATTATAATTTCAGAGAAAAGGGCTCATTTGTTAACTCCATTGATTCTTTAAGGACTCAATTGAGATTTACTATATATTTGGAAGGCTAATTGGAGGGCTATCCAAAAACATTAGAAACATGGACTATACTCCAAAAAAAAAATATATATATATCTTAACGCAAACTGAAACAAAGGCCGAACGAAATATTTATTTCACAAGAGAATTAAAATTGCTCGTGCTTGATAGGTGGTTGTCTTCTTCATGTCCACTTGCTTATTTAGTGCCTTCTATGGATGTTGGTGACAGGAGTCTATTGGTAGCTGACATTATCTCTGATGCTGTCTCACGGGATTTATCCTTTCTCCGCGCACCTTTGCCTGTGGATGTTGGAGATTCTTTGCTTGCTATTCCTCTTGCTAAAGTCTTCTCAACAGAGGATACATTAGCTTGGGAACACTGGATGCTATACAACTAAGGCTGGTTTTGACTTTGTTACGCTTCCTTATCCTGTGGAAACAAATTCTCGTTGGAGGATCTCCATAATGATGCTCTCAGTTTAGTTCCTCTGGGACCTTAGTTTCTGTTTTGATGTAAACTGTCCTCTATACCAGAAAAAGGAAAAAATAGAATTGCTCATGCGCATTTGGTACAAAAAATTGCACATATATATCTAGTCTCGAGGTACTCTTGAGTGCTAGTTCAGCGGAGAGGACGACTGAAGAAATAAATATCCTCAATTATCATTTCGGTTTGTCACCAGTAATGCCAAGGAGACCGATTTCTACAAACAACATCACTGTAATTAATGCTAAAAAAAGTATTAGTTCCATGAATTTAAAACCTTCCTCATGAAGCTTTTTTTAAAATTCAAGTACCCCTGGCTTTACTACTTTCACCCATCACCCCCCTCAACTCCATTGCCAAAAACACAAAACAGAGAAACTGTTGAAAGGGAAATTAAATGGATGTTTTGTATGAACAGATAGTAATATTGATGATAATTTATTTGAAAATAGTCATCAATGACTCGTGTAAAAGCACTGACGACCCATTTGACATGATTTACAATAAATGACTTTCGAATTGAATCAAAAAAATTTTAAAAAATCTCTCATGGAATAACTCATGATAGAGTTAAATTAGATGTTTGATAAAAAAAGATAGCTCTGTCACAACTTTTTAAAATCAGGGTAATAATTATAAAGTTTAAATTAATGAGTTGAAAATCTTAACTTTCGATTGTGATTAAACTAAGATTTTGGCTCAAATTTGTAACATTTTTATTATTTACGTCAAAGTTAAGCCTAACCAAACATATTTATTATATTTCAAGGTAATAAAAAAAAAACATGATGTAAATATTATAACAAACTAATTCGAAAGGGAACCTGAAACATGTATTCCAGCTAGACATCCACTTGTTTACAACCATTTCAAGAAGCGGCAATAGAACCATTTCCAATGAGAAGAATTTGCAGGAACCATTAAAAAAAAAATGATGCTTGAAATTAGAAAGTGGTTAAACCGAGGATGTTAACCCCAAAAGGTACGGATTTGCAAGCATATCCAGCCATATGTTCGGATCAGTAATCAATGTTTTTCCATCTAAACCTTATCAGGCGATAAATTTTCGAGGGACTTGGAAGCGCATGTTTCCATCTGAAATTGACAAGCTAATGTTTTGACAATAATATTATGGAACATAGTGCAGTGCAGTAAAGGAATAAACATTCTTTTCAATAGCTCACCGAACATCCAAGTTAAATTGATTTAGAGAATTTAGGACCTAGCAAGAGCTAGGGCAAACCAGAAAAAGCTATCAACTATTGGATTAGGGTCAATGATGTAGTTTCTTGCAAAAAAAAATCTACAATTTAGATGAATAATGAAATATGCAGGGAAAGACGTAATTCAGAATTCTGGTAACTTTGGGAATAAGATTGATACAAAACTTTGAAAGGAAAATTGAAAATATCTACATATTTGGTAGCCATTTTAAGGTTTGCCCTAAGACTATTAGCAATGAACAAGAAATTGTGCGAGACAGCATTACGCCCAACACGAAGCCCAATCATGCCACCACCCGTAAAAAAATGAACCCTCAAGAAACCAAATTATTTTATGAACTAATTACATCAAGAATTTAAACAGGCATTCCTTCTCTCAGCAAGTAGTTTTAATTTGTATACCAATCATAATTCCTTGGTACAGATTCTGCCTCCATGGCGAGAAAAACATGTTCAGTGACACTTTTCTCTAATTCGTACTCCTATTTGTTAGAAATGGATAAAAAAGTACATTTAGAAATTATATACAGCATTGATTCTCGGGCATTTTTTTGGACCTTGCCAAGGTTATTCTCCGGCAAAGGGAGTGAGGGTAGGACCTGATCTCAAATTCTATAATTACTAGATCAATGACGAGGAATAGAAGGGAGAAAAACTATGAGACATGACTTGCACGCTTCCTCGATGATATGGAGAAGACTGGCATTCATCAAGAGTCCCGGGGTAATTCATCCAAATTGTTATAGGTTTTAAACTTACAGATCTAATTCTGAACACGAACGGCCCATTTGTAACTTAGACTTTCTTTCGCCTTGTTCTTCTGGCAATCTGAAAGAAGCAACACTGTAAGTGACTGTTTGGGAGTGTAGAAGAAGTTGCGTTTTAAAGTGATTTTAACTCGGAAATGCACTAAAATAATGTTTTTTATTTTTTAAAATTTTATTTTTGACATTAGCATATTAAAACGATCTAAAAACACCAAAAAATAATAATTTCAAGCACAAAAAATATCAAATTTTGGACAAACAGCGTTTTGGCCGCAATGCCAAACACGCCCTAATCAACTACAACTTATTTGTTGCAAAAAAGCAAACAAATAAGAGAATGAACAACATATCAATTTTCCAGATTTTGAACAACGTGACAGGCTTAAAAGCAGAAAAAGTGCAGATCCAACCCCCATTAAGAAATGCAGTGTTGCTAAAAAGAAAGAAAGGAACAAGGTGCAGTATCCCTCAACATGAAATATGAATTCAATTTAAAACAACAGATATGACGTTAACTTTGCCAAATTGAGATATAGCCACCATAAGGGTAAGGGATTGATTTTTATATTCACTGGTAAGTTTGTTAATGCCTTATAGTGAGATTCTTATATTCAGAAATTTATTCTCAGCAAATTAACCTTATTCTAACTCACAAATAAAATATTACTAGAAAACTCCACTCGATAATTTAAGAACAAAGGATTGTGTCATTTTAGGATATTTAATTCAAAAAAATATTGTCCACTTTAGGTTAGACAAAAATATAAAACATTACTATAAACATTTTCATGGTCTGGGTTTGTAGAGAGTCATGCTCAGTTTTTCATCAGAAAGCAGTCTGCAAATCCTACTTTATGGTAACTTTCAGAACATGCTATATTAAATGAAGGTAAAGCAAGTCAGGCTTACACAATCTTCATTTTCATCAATGATTTCTGATGCTGATATGTCCAAGAGAACTTTCTGTCCTTTCTTTCCCTTAGCTGCACCAAAAAAACAGTTCTTTTAACATTCATAAGAGCACCAGAATAACTTCGTGAAGGACACTTGCAGTGCAGCTTCTGACAATTCATTAACTTAAATGAGCAACAAATTTCACCCAAAGGCAGACACAGGTTTGTCTGCAAGGCAGATCGTGCACGCTTGAGGTGTTCTAATATGCCACCAAAGCTGAACAGGGATGTCAAGTTTCACACAGCTTGACATGGGAGGTGGCGGCATCTATTTGAGAGCTTGGGCATAAAGTTAAATTTGGTGAACAGGTAAATACAGAAACATGAGTGTTAAAATTTCTGAAGGGCCGACCAATTATTTCACCAATTGCAACAACAGACCAATCACGTCATTAGATGCAACATCTCCATTATGGGAAGATGAATATAAATACTTTATTTGATGGATAACTGAAAATAAAAGGTCAAAAATGACATTGGGGAACCATGGAAAACATTTCTTACTATTAAAGCATGATGCATTAAGATCTCTTCAGTCCCCAATGTAATGAACTCTGATTCATAACCCAAAAGTCATATTTCATGTGTCATGTAATAACATTATGACAGGCTATAAAAAGGACTCCAAACAAATAAAAACTTTCAAACAGAGGATTTGTGTAACGACCCACACTTTCATATATGTTTATAGTTTAGCCCTTGGTTAATTTCTTACTTAACTATACTTACCTATCTCTCTCCCCCCTTCTTTTTTTTAAAGTATTTCGATCGGGGTTTTACAATTTGTGTCCTAAGCGCCAAGCATCCAAGTTAGGCACCAATTTGACGGGCCTGTTGCTACATGCTTGTTACATGCAAGGAATTATGAAATGCAGAATATAGCTTTCAAACTGTTATTTTCAGCTAAGCACTATTTAGAAACAAATAAAACCTTACAGATGAATGCAGTAGCTTCAAGAGCTCCATTTTCTCAAAGTTCTTGTTATATGATGGAAATCAATGATGTACTTTTTTTTAATATTGTTAACATCTTTTAAATCTAAAAGATGCATTAACATATTGTTCAGGGTTCAATCCCAAGTCAGTTTAATCTAAACCAGCATTTCAAGAAGCCATGAGCCACCATATACTTCTCAAAAAAGTCTTTGTTTCATAACGAGTGCCCCAAATCTAGGGATTGAGTATTCTGTTTCTATAAGAATTCCCTTCGTGGTTCATAAAACTTTATTAAGGGCAGCTTATGATATTCTAATAATCTAACCAATTGGTGCAGAATTTTTAGCAGTTCATATTACTAATTGTTGAATGATGACAACACTTTCAAATACATGACTCAAAGAAACATTTCCTCTCAACCAAATTATTTGAAGGAATTATAGAAATACTCCCAGTGTACTGTTGCCTCCTCTCACCTTTGAACCTGCATTAATGTAATGAGGGAGCGGGAGCAGGCATTGAATCATCTCTCAATTGCAGAAGCATCTACAGAAACTAATGCCTAGAGAAGCAGCCAGGAATGGCGATTGTACTCAAATGAAAAGGCTATTATTTACAAAGTTATTGCTTCAGAAATAGAAATTGTGATATTTGATACTATTTTTAATCTGTGCATTATCGTCACTAGACAACCAAACCTTATATTAATCGATATTTGAGGAAATCTGAAAAAGGAAACAGTTCAAGACTGGAAGTAAGACGGTGCAAACTATGAGTACTTCTTGCTGTAAGCTAACATTTATTCAATATTCCTTTAACAAATGTTTCATTAAACCAGGAAAAAACATGCAATGATAGCAGAAGTTTACCAGGAAAAGAAGTCACTCTTTCAGAGAACCTTCCACTTTCCATGCTTGCTAAGCTTTTGGTCGGTTTCACAGTACCATCTCCAAATGCACTACAAGTTTCTCTTTGACTGCTGAAAGAAGGGCACCCAACAGGATTGGTGTGAATGCAATAGAATTGGGGTGGAGAATTTTGAAAACACGAGCTAAGAGAGCGCAAAACAGTTTATTGGAACTCTACTGAAACCATCTCAAGAATATTAACTGCTAAAATCAAAGATTCTGAATTTTCTTTCCAATTTTGCTGTCCATAAATGACAAAATGAGAAGACATGTGCATCATCTTTCAATTGAAGAACCAACGGATCATCTCAGCAAGTAGAATGAATGATATGCCTACAAATATACGGTTGGACACTGCTAAAAACATTAGGAATTATTGATGGCTTACCAATGAATTGGATGGAAGGTGTTTGACACCTTGGTGAGCAAGGTCTCCTGCTGACGCGAAACATAAACCAAGAAAGAAAAGGAAAAAGAAAGATCTAATCAAAAATGGCTCTGATTGTCAAAATAGACACATGGTGTAAGATAACATGAAAACATAGTAGCCTGCCAGAGGTAAATAAGAACAATAAACCTCAACTCGAATCAAAGAATTGAAAAGAATATGAAACAAAAAGCATAATTCTCTAAATTTAAGTTTAAGATATTCTGTCAAAGGATATGATATCTTGACATCTTGCCTCCTGAAAATGAGTTTCCAAGGGGAAGATGAGACCACTACAAACTTGCAGGACTAATTTAATGAGATAGATTATAATTTAGTCTGTTTTTTAATAGAATTTTAAATTAATCCCGGCTATTTGGAAATTATAACTAATTATTTGGATTCATGTTGACAATTAATTTATGTTACTTCTATAATAAAATACCCATAATGCCTTTTATGGTAAAAGTAGGCTTACAAAAACAACACACTTTTGTGTTTTCAAGGTTTCGAATGCACATAAACTCTGTTCATTGTTGTGTTTATATCAGCTCTGCAAGTTTCCTAGGGCTGTCACCAACACATGAGTCAATCAAATTCATAACCAAAACTGAAATATCAAGGAACTGCAAACATCCCAACACTACAGTTAACACATAATTCTAACAAAGTGCCAGAGTCTTTCAATTGCTTTGTTAACAAAACTAGGGATCACAGCATACAGTTAACACATAATTCTAACAAAGTGCCAGAGTCTTTTAATTGCTTTGTTAACAAAACTAGGGATCACAGCGTTTAGCTATCACCTTTTCCAATGGGGAGTTATCACTCATAGTCTCATGGCTCTCACTATCCAAGCATATAAGGTCACCACTGTCATAAGAAATCTGCAAACAATGTGAAAACCAAACTTACAAGAGAAAAATAGCCTGCAAAAAATTAATGTGATAGACAGAGTGCCAGATAGAGTGGAGCCACAGAGTGTTCATTAAATAACATAGATGATAAAATAAAACACACATCTTCCACTAATAGTGAAATAACTGTTCATCTGAAGGGGATATACACCTGGGTATATGAATATAGGGGATCATCTTTCAATTTTCATGAGCAAACTAAATGGCATACACAATTTCCCAATTATTAATTTCCTTTCAATCTAACAGTTGATATGGAGTCCATTTTAGTTACACATTTTACCTCTGAATTGTGATATCACCGCTTCTTTCTTGTGATATCCCCACATATATAGTCTCCTGCTTATGTTAACACAGTTTTCTCTCTTTATCTCTCCATCAAAGTGATCATAAGCTCCTATAAACATGGATCTATCAACAAATAAGATTTAGCTATCTTCTAAATACATCTATCTCTTGAAATGGTATAGAGGTATAAGAACTTATATGGAATATATTGATGTATTCAGGTTCCTTGATGGATCACCCATGACTTGCTTGGTGAACAATAAGGGCAGGTAGTTTATACTTTACACTGTTTTGTCCTTTATTTCACAATAAACCCACAATCTGTATTTTTATTCTGTGATTAGTGTTGTGAGGATTCGACCACTCTACCTGACAAGAAACGACAAAAAATCAGTTGTTTATATAATATTGCCTCAACAATGTCCCAGAATAAGTCTTCAACTAGACGTCCTCATTAACTGGAGATAGTATTCTGAGTATCTTCTGATGTGAGCTTCATTCTTGATAATGAATTATTAAGCAGTGCAAAAAGAAGAAATACTACCCAAAATTCTAAAAGTGAAATACACACACAAACACAAGCACGTGCACCCACATACATACATGCAGATAGAGAACATACTTACCCTCAAACTGTGAGGTTCTTTAAGCTCAGCCCTGGGATAATTGGAGGGAGTAATACTTTTACTAGCCTCAGCATTTTCTTTCAAAGAAGGAATCATTCTGTCTACACTCGAAACATGAGATCCAGGCTTCAAGGGTTTTGTGGTCGCAGAAGCACGAGATGACAAGCGCTGTTTTTTCTCCAAGTTGGATTTAGAACTTTTACTTGCATCATCTTTGTGCATGACAATACCAGACCGCTCATTCTGCAATACCACGGATTCAGAATCAATTGGAGAAAGGGCACGCTTTTGTCTACATCCCAAACCAATTTCCTCAGCTGCAGTTTTTTGCTTTTCTCTTGTACCCGTTAATGACAAACTAGCAACCTTTTGTGATGCTGGGTTGCTTGTGTTGTGTTCAACATCAGAACACTGAATGGTAACCTCTTGACCCTTTCTCCTACGTTTGGAAAGAGTGGTGGTAGCAGTCTAGCATAAACAAAAATACAACATGAAATCATTAAAGAAATATGAAACAAAAGGGGAATTAGGTTAAAGATGCCTTCCAGATATATACCCCAGATATTTGAGATTTGAGAATGTGGACTACTCCTTTGACAAAACTTTCATCAACACTGAATTTAGTGAGGCATTTCAAGATACCCTGCATATCAAGAAAAAATTAGAAGATAACAAGCTAATTCACCAGAAAACGTAGATCCTTAAGAAAAGAAAACCTGCCTCGTCACACTTCTTAACAACACTAATTCTATATAATGATGATGGCAGCGAAATCTGCTTGGGGGCAAGTGATGAGGAAATGACATTATGATTTAATTCATTTACTATAGAGATCCCAATCTCTGCCAGAATGAGCAGCTTCTGCATTCATAATAATATTTTGGAATCAATATAGCACTATAACAATCAGAAGGTGAACAAAGGAGGCACTCTCTAAGTGAGAATACTAACAGGAGTTTGATGAGCATCAACAGCATCCTCAGTTTTTTTTATAGCACGAAAAATACTGAGCAAATACAAGGCTGCTTCATTAATAAGTCCTGTGTCACCATTGACAATACTAGCATTTACCAATGCCTGTAGGGCCCAAAAGAGGGGACTGCAGAAGAGAAGCATTATGAGTAACATCAAGGTACTAAAATTATATGAATATGAGTACTTAGTTTGCTTCAGATTAACCACCTGCAAAACTGAGCATATACTTGCTCATCTTGACAGCCATCAGGTGGGAAGCCAGCATCATGTGCAAGAACATGGATTAGGAAAACAACTATGTATGCTGGATAATCCATAGGTGAGCTTTCTTGCACTCCAGATGTTTGACGAATTTGAGCTTTTCTGCTATATTCCTTGATAAATTCTTCGATGTATTTAAATGACTGGAGCAAACAGTATCAACAGACATTATTTGATGTGAGACTAAACATATAGTATTTGACATTATATTTATATAAGAATCACACAAATAAGGGACAAAAACATACAGCATCTTGCAGATCCTTGCAGTGATCAGATGCAGCCAATGCATAAGCACAAGCATATCTGCTCGGTATAGAATGCTCCTTCAACAGCTTATGCATTTTATCAAGGAATAATCTCCCAACAAAGGGACAGGGTTCCTGCAGTTTGATAAAAGTAAAACAAAGAAAATGTTGCGGGAAGATAGCAAATTCACTTATAAAACATACTAGCAGGGCAACCAAGAAGAAATACCATCTCTGTGGTGATTTATCCACCTGATACATGGTGGTTCATAATTTAAAATTTTGGAAGTAAACACACATACATATTGATTGCTTTGGGAAGAGAACTGAATGATCAGTTTATTCATTGTCACTGAGCCTACTAGCTGTATTACTGATCACAACAACAGCCTTGCAAGATAAGTGATTGATAAAGGATTTTAAAAGTTGCCTAGATATCCCCAAACAAACATCCAACAGACAGCAATCCGAGAATAAGTTACTCCATAATGATCTTTTCTCAACCCATCAGAATCATCAGGCCAGAAGATACTGTTGTTTTTTTCTTGTCATTTTCATAAAAACCAAATAGTTTCTTTCCCCAAACAAGTACTTGGCACTTGCCACTGATAGTTTAGCAATATAGTAAAAAGAAACAAATGGTGCAAGTAGATGTTATTTCGTCTCCTAAAGGAAATGTTATGCAAATGAAGCAGGCATCAACAGCTCCCCAAATTCCATAGGACAAAATGCTTTCAAAAACTTGTCTTCATCCTTTCACATACCTTTGCCATCAAAACTGTAAAGCGAAAAATCTCTGGAGAAATATGTAAATCCCATCTCCTAGAAAGCAGAAGAACAGATTTCGCAGCAGCTAATTTGATGTGAGGCTTGTCGCTTTCGCTGCCCAAAAAAGTCCAGTAACACATTTTAAGAGCCAGGTTTTACATCAGGAAAAAAAATAAATCAAGGGACGAAAACTGACAGGTATGTTATTTACATCCAGAGTCCATATTTTGTTTATTTATACAATCATGATCCCATTTCCTTATTTTGTTTCCAAAAAGCTACTACAATGTGTTGATTGAGATGTATTGATAATAAAGATAATTATAATGTATTCATCAGAGTAAAATATGATTTTTCAGAGTAATGTTAACAGTCACAAGGAGAAGCTTAGGGAACTGAATTCCACCTATTTGTAACTATTATATACCCAAGGA
>Ga0307512_10008033_pt1 | contig 10347 bp, 10 predicted proteins | sample 14_EM_MG_FD_200267 | JGI IMG/M metagenome (GOLD analysis project Ga0307512, IMG submission 200267) | Populus trichocarpa ectomycorrhiza microbial communities from riparian zone in the Pacific Northwest, United States - 14_EM | ecosystem: Host-associated > Plants > Roots > Unclassified | place... | reverse complement strand
TACAATCACCTAAGAACACGAAGTTAAGTCATCCCTCTCTATCGCTCCATGCCATAATCATGAGTTAACACAGAGTACAGCATACACCAAGTACAGCATCATCCCAAGATCGACAGTCTCCCGCTCCCAGCCAGTTTCTCATCTCTCGGCGGATGTTGTACTCAACTCTCTACATTCCCACAATTACAAGTTAACCAATGAATAGAGACTCAGCTGCCGTCGCGCCTCCCTCCAAATCGACCGCCTCCACGTACTCCTCCAATCTCGCTCGATCATACCCTGCAAGTGCATCTCCAAACTCGCTCGGTCACACCCTCGGAGTGCATCTCTGAGTTCACTAGATCTCGGCCTCCAGGTGCATGTCCAAACTCGCTCGATCACGGCCTCCCACTGCATCTCCAAACTCGATCGATCACGGCCTCCCAGTGCATCTCCAAACTCGATCGATCACGGCGTCCAAGTGCATCTCTGAGTTCACTCCATCTCGGCCTCCCAGTGCATCTCCAAATTCGATCGATCACGGCCTCCAAGTGCATCTCCAAACTCGATCGATCACGGCCTCCAAGTGCATATCTCAGTTCACTCGATCTCGGCCTCCAAGTGCATCTCTAAAACTGGCTCGATCAAAGCCTCCAAGTATATTGTCAACGAGCGACAGAGGGTGTACGGAGATACAGGGGTAATGGAGGTGAAATGAGCGACGCGGAGTATATATTCGGGAGAACAACAGAGCGAGAAGAAACTGCGAAACTGCGATCGGAGGGCGATATGCAACGCGAGGCCTGGTATTGACGCCGGGCGCGGAGTGATCCGCCACCGGGGTGTCTCTGACGGCTCTGACGGAGCGCATCCACTCTGACGGAGCCATTCCGCCCGGACAGAAATGTTTTTTGCTGATGTGAATTTGCGTTGATATATCCCATTGTTGTCTATCAGGGCAGTCAATACTTCTGTTATGTGCTAGAATATCTGGGCGATGGCCTGATTACCACATATGCAAGACCAAAAAGTCTTGACACATATTTTCAGAATGAATCAGGGAGCATGTTGCGGTTAGTTTTGCCCCTAAACGCTGCCAATATCTCATTAATGGATGTCTGCAACGACTCAGAACTTACATTACAAACGATCCAAAGCTAAAAATCATTGACACTCCGTTGACGCTCATTCTCAGAATGTGGCAGTGCCTGTGTTGCCGTCTCTTTTGCCTATCAAAGCTGCCTATACGTCGGTTATACATTGCAGTTACCAAATCACGATTGCATTACTGAAATTTGAAAAGCAACATAGGTGACGGTCCGTTGACACTAATTTTGGGTGGTACTCACATCGTCACTTGCAATGGTGCCAATACAGGTGCCCAATCCTTCGATCATGGGTTGCTCCCATTGCGCGGTCATTGAATTATGCACAATGCAACACCATAAATGATTGACGCGCTGTCGACGCTAATTTTCAGACCGTGGCAGCGACAGTGTCACTTTCTGTGTTGGCGATGACAGCTGCCAATACGTCGGTTATGCATAACAGCGAGCAAATCACTGCCCAGATACCTAACTTACATGACCAAAAATTGTTGACGCTCCATTTACGCTCATTTTAGGTGATAGTGGCATCATCACTAACAACATTGCCAATATAGGCAGCCAATACTTCGATTATGGGTTGCTCCTGTTGCATTGCCCTTGGATTTTGCACGATGCAACATGATACATCGTTGACGTTCCATTGACGCTCCTTTTCAGAACGTGGTAGCGACCGTGTGACATTCTGTTTTGCCTATCAACGCTGACAATACGTTGGTTATGAATCACTGCGAGCAAATCACTACACAAATATCTTACTTACATGACCAAAAATCGTTGACGCTCCGTTGACGCTCAGTTAAGTTGGTAGTGGTATCGTCAACAACAATATTCCCAATGAAGCCAGCCAATACTTCGGCTATCAGTTGCTCCCGTTGCACAGCCCTTGGATTATGCACGATGAAACACCATTAATCGTTGACGCTCCATTGACGCTCATTGTCGGACCGTGGCAGCAACTGTGTCGCTAAGGTTGTTGACTATGAAGGCTGCCAATACATCGGTTATGCATAACAGCGGGCAAGTCACTGGCCAAATACCTTACTGACAAGAACAAAAATCAATAATGCTCCGTTGACGCTCATTGTGGGTGGTAGTGACAATGTCACTACCAACACTACCAATACAGACAGCCAGTGCTTCGCAATGGTTCCGCCAGTCCTGATGATCCCAGTCCGCGGTAGGGCTCAGTTCTGTGTGGTCTAATGGGAATGTCGGACGGGACCGGACCACAGACTGTCAATCTTGGACTGGACAGGCTTGATCTGGACCGATCCATTTATGCATATAATTTTCACATTGCTTTTTAGTCAAGTACTACCGAAATCATCACTCATCCTCACTTTTTATCACTACCCACCCCTGAATACCTACTCTGGTCAGAATTAAACCACATCTCTCTGGATATTCTGCTCCATCGGGATATATTTCCCCCATTAGATGACCAATAACCGGGATAATAGACCGTAACCCTAGACACCGTGAGGGATCGGTCCGGACCAAGCCCAGTCCAGTCTGTCAGCATCTGGAATCGGTCTGATCCCAGTCTAAAAATTTCTTGGACTGGACCTGGACTGGACTGGACGGTTCCGGTCTGTACTGATCCATTGCTGGACTGGTGAAATCATTGGTGCTTTGATTATGGGTTAATGTTGTGGCACAGCCATTGGATTATGAAAGATGCGGCACCATAAATCTTTGTCACTTCATTGTCGTTCGTTTTCAGAACGTTGCAGCCACTGTGTACCTTTCTGCTACGCCTATACAGGCTGCCAATACATTGGGTATGCATAAAAGCGTGCAAATCACTGCCCAAATACCTTACATACAGGACCAAAAATCATTGATGCTCTATAGACTCTCATTTTAGGTGGTATCTGCATCGTCACTAACCATATTGCCACTAAATGCGGCCAATAGTTCGATTATGGGTTACTGCCGTTGCACAGCCCTTGGATTATCCACGATGCAACACCACAAATCATTGACGCTCCATTGATGCTCATTTCTAGGATGGGGCAATGAGCATGTGACTTTCCTTTTTACCTACAACGACATCCGATACTATTATTTTGGCAGCACGTTACAATGCAGCCCTTTGATTGCCGAATGTGTAAGGCAGAAAATTGTTGACACTCTGTTGATGCTCACCATTAACTCATACTAGCAGTCAGTTTATGGTCAATAATTGTATACAAATAATCATATAGTCATTATTGACAGCCAATTTATCATTTATGTGAATACTCAGTTGCATCCAAAAGCTTTGTGGCCTCTTCATTTCTGATCCACCGCTACACATGTTATCTGAGCAATGGATGCCATAGCGCTGTCACATTCCAGCACTTTTGGCTGGCAATTAACCCCATGTAGATCCATCCACTGATTTTTGCTCAATGTGGCCCAACTTCCTCACCTTTCCTTATACAGCTCCTTCTCATCAATTTCCATGACCTGCCTTGACCAATTTTGGAATTCTTCGCCGTGTGCCCCAGCTCTGGGCGCAGAGTTATGCAGCTGGATGGAAGAATGGATTCAACATGACGGTGTTCATTCATGCAGATCATCATTACCTATCGACTGCTCCCTCTATGACTTGTATGACATCAGTGACCGAAATTTTGTTGGTACAGTTTGTGTGGAATTTATTTTTCGCGTTCTCATGTAACCGTAACAGGTTAGAAGATATCTTGTTAATTGATCGTCGATCAACTCAATATGGAGTCTTGAAGTATCGTATCACTCATATGACCCTTGCACCTGCCCAGGTACAATATCATATCTCACAATTTTGTGACTGAAATCAAGAAATAGCTAACACATAGCTACATAGCTACACCAATTGCATTTTGTGGAGATATGTCGTCGATGATCGCTATTCTCACATCTAATCTTCTGATGAAGAATAAGCCATTACAATTTCTTCATCTCAAATCAATTCCTCTATGGTAGTTAGTGATGAAGGCTAGATGCAGCGGTCAAAGCTTATGGGTTCAACAGACTTTGATTTCTAAATTGGTGACAAATCCTGAACTGCATAGGGCGGGAGAGATCTTATGCATATGTCAGTGTGTGATTTCCCAGAAACTACCCTCATATGACTACTTCCTTACTAAGAAGTCCCTTGCTGCATTCGCGATGTTCCGGGGACAATGCCAGGTGTCAACATAAACTGTACACATTGTGTCGGTGGAGCAGTAGCAAACTTATCAGTTTGTGGCTTAACGACTACTGGAACTTTCAATACACCTGTGCAGTACTTCGCATCTCACCCATGATGCAAGACCAAAAATCATGCACGCTCTGGAGAAGCTCATTTTCAGGATGGCGCAGGGAGCGCGTCTCTCTTCTTTTTGATTATACAGGCGGCCAGTACATCAAACAAAGACAAAGATGTACCAATGTTGATATTTGGCAATTAACAGTAGGATATCTCAATGTGACCATAAATGGAAAAACCAGAAAACCAGACCAGGAGATTGGAACCGATGGGTCGCGCGGAACCCGGCAAAACCTAGGGGTTGATTTGTACAGGTGTGGGTTTGGCCTGAAAACAATTAGTGGGTCGGGTTTTTGGATGAGTCTGGAACCGAGCCGAATCTTTTTTCCAGGCCACACCCAGACCACTCGCGGGTTACCCGGACACGTTTTTAACAATACTGGTTAGTACTCTATCCGCTCTGTGGCAATGCCGCTATCATCCATTTTGAAGGTGAGACCTGCCTCTTGAGCGAAGATGCAAGTGGAGACAAGCATTGATCGAGAGAAACGTAATTTTTGAGTGTATTATCATCTACATTCATTGGACACTTTACAGTACATTTCAAAGGATATATATATTTGTATTATTAAAGAACAATGTAGTGATCAAGGAGAAAGTACATGAAAACATCAAAAAGGCTGCCAGAACAATGTTAATGATATACTATGCCAAATCAAATGATTGCATATTGTGGATACACCCGGTGTAAAATATGCATCAACGGAGTGTGAAAGATGATTGGTCTTCCATCCTGGGTAATCTGCAGGGCGATAGGTTGCAGACAGTCATTTATGAATTATTGGCCACCGTTTAGGCAAAAGAGAAAGCGACACGCTTGCTGCCACATCTTGGATATCAGTGTCCAGGATTTATGGCTTTGCATCGTGGTTAATCAAAGCGCTATGTGCCCGGTAACGTCTATATACCATGTTTTGACCATTTTCATAGCTTAAAATGCTAATGACCTCTTAGTTGCAGCCTGGTGAATGAGATAAGTTGTTACTGTCCAGGAGGCTGTTGTGGGAATATCCCTTGCTCATCTGCCTATAAATGCAGCCAACTCCTTGTTTAGAGAGTTGTGTGATTAAATGCCACATATATTACTGAAGATGCAAGACCAAAAATTGTTGACACTGAATTGATTGTCATTTTCAAGATGGGGCAGGTTGCGTGTCGCTTTCTCTTTTTCCTATAATGGTTGCCAATACTCCATTTCTGACCGTCAGGAACCAATCACCACTCAGATTACCAAAAATGCAAGACCAAAAATCGTTGATGCTCTGTTGACGCTCATTTTCAAGATGTGGCAGGGAGTGTGACGCTTTCTCTTCTTCCTATAAAGGCGGCCGATACTTCATTTATGACTGTCTGCAACCTATTGCCCTGTAGATTACGCAGGATGCAAGACCAAAAATCGTTGACACTGCGTTGAAGCTCATCTTCAGGATGAGGTAGGGAGTATGTTTCTCTTTGTTTTGAATACAATGGCGGCCAATACATCATGAAATAGTACTAAGGTATTAAAGTCAATATTTTTTGATTAACAGTAGGATATCTGAATGCGACTATAAATAGAAACACCTGAAAACTAGAACCGGAGATTCGAACTGACAGCTGTTGCCAAACTGTAAAGGCGAGGTCTTAGACTAGAGGTTAGGGTTGTTACGCTGGCACGTAATGCGGCCGGGTATGCGACAACCTCAAATACACTGCTCATGAGGATTATGATTCTTACCGAGAATCGTACCACATACTCATACCCGTGCGATCACTGTGACCGTCTGCAACCGTATCCCTACAAGTATAATCTATTCCCTTACTTAGCCGGATGCGGGCATACGTGCCCTTACACTTTTCTCGGTCTTTCAGTCTCCGGATACGTTTCGCTCATGGTTTATCAATTTTACCCCTTTTCCAACGCGTTGCAACACGCACACAAACTACAAATCTAAGCAATTGACCACTCAATGCCTCCCAAACGGACGAATAGACTTCCTCTATGCAGTGCCAATGAGCGTGGGAGCCCAGAGACAATTCGCGCGTCGATCGGTCGTGATACCCCAAGCCTCGCCAGTCGGATCACCCCTGGATCAGTGACTACAAGAGTTCTGGCGGAGGCGGAAATTGAAGAAGACTCCGATCATGATAACAGAATCATCGACGACGACGAGGACCCCCTTTCCAACGAAGAGAGCGGTCATGACGACGACATTCCAGAACCTAACGAGTCCGCAGATGATAATGAAGAGCCAACTGCACCATCCAGGATCAACCTGGAGGAGATGGTGGAGCGACAGCAAAAGATGATCGAATTCCTCTTCCAGCATAACACCGAACTACTGGAATGACGCGGATCATTGACCTCAGACGCGAAGGACAAGTTTAAGATGGCACAGCCGAAACGCTATTGCAGCGGTGCTGGACAATTGGAAACCTACCTCGGCTCACTTCGATCGAACTTCCGGACTCATAAACACCTTTTTCACGACGACACCGACAAGGTTCAGTATGCTTTAGACCACCGTGGAAGCTGGGCCTTCCACACCGATCGCGACATGCAAAGGACGACTATGATCGACCCAATTACCTGGGGCCAAGACCTAAAGAAGAACAACTCGCCCTGCCTTAATCATCTTGACCTTTTCGTTGCGGAAATACAGAAGATGTACGGCTATAAGGACCGGAGACTCAACGTGGCTAGGAAATCATTCTACGACTTCCCGTAAGGCTCCTACAACGCCGACGAGAACGTACGAGCATACGCCAATTGACTACGGCGGAATTGGAGACAAGCAGAGTGGGATGAAGTGCAGTTCCAACCGATGCTGTACGAAATGGTCTGGGCAGGCTTGAAGGCCGACCTACTACCAAAACTCAAACCGTTTACCAAAGAGAATGGGAAGTTCAATTCCATTGACGAACTTTGTGATCGAGCAGCTGATGTTGAAACTGAACCGGAAAAGTACGACAAACAGCAACAGAAGCCACCGGGCGAGTCGTCTCGTCCGGGGGGGAAATAGCGCATTTTCCGGCGATCAATCTCAGAAACAAAGGACATACCTAAGAACCCATGAAAGCCCGACAAGCCCGATTAGTCATCTGGCGGCGGCGGACAAGATCCACCTCCGTCACCATGGGTAACCGGGGAGGTCTTTGCATCACGGAAGGCCAAAGGGAAATGCCTATGGTGCGGCCGAGAAGGTCATAAAGCCTTCCAATGCCCAAAATACTCCAAACCGAACTACCAAGATAGTCCCGCCTCCGGAGATGGCAAAGGCAACGACACAGACGGAAAAGGCGGCAATCGGCAAATCAAGCGCCAACGATCCTTCGATACTCAGCAAGCAAAAAACTAGCATACCTCTCCCGGTATCTAGCGCGGCGGGAGAGGTTTAACCAGATGAAGCTGGGAATGGAGAAATTGGGGGCACAGGCACTAATGGCGACTCTGAACGAAGTTCAACCTCATCGGATTTCACTAAAATCAAGAGTCGTCCTGGAGAGCCCGAGGGCAAGAATGTTAAGTCAATATCTATGCGGCACCGAAACACCACATTCGGCACACATAATTCACGAAGTACAAATACGAGACAGAAATGGCGAGATGCAACATGTACAGGCTCTTATCGACTGCGGCCCAGGCAGAATCTTAATGGCACCGAGGCTTCTCAAGCGACTCGGGATATCACATGAGTCGGCACACATCACCACCCTCAGCCTAGACGGTGGAGTGATGCAACATGCGAAGGACAGCCGGAAGACGCGGATCACAATCCAGTATTTGGACTATCTCGCACCGGTTAATGAATCAGACATGCTAGTCGTACCAATGCGCGCGTACGATCTAGCACTTGGCTTACCATGGTTTCACAAAAGCAATCCTGACATCGACTGGGCTCACCGTCGATTGACTCCCCTACGATCACCGAGCGCGAGTCGGGTAGAGGAAATGACACCGATGACTACGGCAGTGGCATCGAAGGTCTCAGAAGCCGAAAATCACAAGCTCCTGGGGCGCGGTCCGAGTATACAGACACTCGGAGCAACCGCATTCGATGACCTTCTAGCTAGCGACGAGGTCGTCGCAGCATTTGCCCTACGGATCAGGGAATGCACAGGACTGCTGGGAGCGGCTTTGGAAGGCATCACCTTGGATTCTCCAGGTAATAAGACCCAAGCACTGGACGCGACGAGCAGGGAGCAGCGGCGGTAGTTGCGCCAGAAGAGCCCCTCCGAGGTGACGCTTCAATGACAGCTACCGGCTCGCCGAGACCCGACGTGAGTGATTGGACGGCGGGGCTTGGCTCCTTTGTGGGCGAAACGTTAACGACAAGGCCTGCTGGATTACTCCTTTCTTCTCCTTCACTTCCTTGCTCTGGAATACTCAAGCTAACGTAGATCAGATGCAGCAGACAGGAGAGTTCCGACAGACAACGGGAACTTCATCCCTGCAAGGTACTCGGAATTCGTGGATGTCTTTAGCAAGACATAGGCTGAAACACTGGCACTGCACCGCCCAATTGACCGTGCAATTGACCTGGAGCCGGGGTTCAAGATACCATACGGACGGATCTACAACCTCTCTGAAGTCGAACTCCGAACTCTGAAGGGATACATAGAGACGAACCCCTCAAACCGTTTCATCCAGCGGTCATCATCATCGGCAGCAGCACCGATATGGTTTGTGAAGAAAAAAGACGGCGGCCTACGGCTATGCGTAGACTACCGGGCGCTCAATTCGGCGACAGTCAAGAATCGCTACCCCCTCCCCCTTATCCCTGAGATGCTCGACCAAATGTGTGGAGCCCGGATATTCACCAACCTGGACCTCCGGGACGCCTATCACCTTATCCGAATCAAAGAAGGCGACGAATATAAGACCGCATTGCGGACACGCTATGGGCAGTTCGAATACCGAGTCATGCCTTTAGTATGAACGAACGCGGCAGCCACATTCCAGGCCTACATTGACGACTGCCTACGACATTACATTGACGACATTGCCATATGCTACCTAGACGACATACTGATCTACTCGACCAACGAGAAGGAGCACGAGGATCACGTGAAAAAGGTACTAGAACGACTACACCAATTCGGACTCTATTGCAAAGCCGAAAAATGCCAGTTTGGAGCCTCGGAGATCGGCTTCCTCGGATTTATCATCAGCTCTGACCGGATCGGCATGGAATCAGACCGCATATCAACCATCGAAAACTGGCCTACGCCCAAGTCAATCCGAGACGTTCAAGTGTTTCTAGGCTACACAAACTTCTCCCGATGATTCATCCGCAAATACGCCAAAGTCACGGCACCAAATTCGGACATACTGCGGAAATCGACAAGCAAATGGGAATTGACCCGAAAGGCAGAGCTCGCATTCCGGAAGCTCAAGAAGGCATTTACCGAAGCACCCATCCAGCAGAATTTCGACCCGGCAAGGCCTATCATCCTCCAGACTGACGCAAGTGGCTTCGCGATCGCCGGTATTCTCAACCAGTACGTGTAAGGGCACGTATGCCTGCTTCCGGCCTCATAGGTATATGTATGGTAATTATAGGAATACGGTTGCAAACGTGGATGTGAGTGATAGTAGATGTAGATGTATAGGTAAGATTATCGCTAGAGATCTAAGGCTCGTGGCGAGCCGACTATATAGAATGGCCGTTACCCAGCCCTGGTCACGTGCCGCCGTTACAGTATCCCCCTCTTTAGTCGCAGACCTCCTGGGCTGCATAAGCCGTACAAGAGAAATACAAAGGAAAAGAAAGCATTAAACAATCATGCCGTGTACGTACTCGTACAAACTCAAAAGTCCCACTACCGATTGGCACCGTACAGTTGCCTTTCAGTGGATCCGCCGCACGGGGAATCTCCACCTCCCATTGACTGAGATCCGGAGGTGGTAAAACCCGTGCCGACGCCATTTATACCGGGCCGAGATCCAAAGAAGTAACAAAGTATGGAGAAGAGAAGAGAAGAGAAGAAACAGAAGAAAGG
>Ga0307512_10008032_pt1 | contig 10349 bp, 5 predicted proteins | sample 14_EM_MG_FD_200267 | JGI IMG/M metagenome (GOLD analysis project Ga0307512, IMG submission 200267) | Populus trichocarpa ectomycorrhiza microbial communities from riparian zone in the Pacific Northwest, United States - 14_EM | ecosystem: Host-associated > Plants > Roots > Unclassified | place... | reverse complement strand
TTTTGCAGACCTGAACGAACAAATCGCTCAAGGAGTCCTAGGAGGAGATATTAATGGGTTGTGATTTCCATTATGAAGGTGTATGAGTTTTCATTGAGGTGTTTGATACGTAATTATGATTGAAGATCGTGGTTGGTTCTTGTCTTCAATGGGTTTTACGAATTGGTCACAAGTTTTTTCTGTGTTGTTGAATGGTGCTTGGGCTCTGATTAACGCTAACTTTTAAGTTTAGTAATCTGTGTATTTGGCGCTGATTTTGTACTAATCTTTAAGTTTAGTAATCTGGTTTATTTGGTCACTTGAGATATGTATTTTTTTTCCGGTACCGAAAGATTTTGGGAGGCGCAAAAAGTTCAATGTAGAACTTCTCTCATGTGAGGCTATTTTAGTTACTTTATTCGGCTTTTAAATTCATAAATTTTTTAATCTTGCCCGTTCCAGATAGCAAGTGGTGTTTAGATCTTGGCAAGGAAGGCCATCATTCCTTTTTTTGGGAGTTACAGAAGCAGAATGGTCATGCTTTCCAGGAGAGGAATCCCAACATTCGTACGAGCTAAATCATTAGCATTTTTCATTTTTTTTTCGGTACATGTAGGCCTCTTTTGTAAATTATTTTCTAAATTTTCTGGTATTTGATTGTTTATTATTAGAAAAATTAAAAAATTTAATCAATAGAAAATACTTTTTTGCAAAAGAAAATTTAACCTTGTTTTCAGTAAATTATCTTCCTTTTATTTGAGGCAAAAAATATTTTACAGAAAAATTTAGATATTTTATATTAAATTTAATTTTTAATTTTTTTATTGTTATATTTTTTATTTTAAAATTATTTTTTAATTTTATTCATCAGAATTTAATTTAATTTATTTTTTATATTAATTTGGATTTTTATTTTATTTGTTTGCTTTTCACTTATTATTTTCTTAAATAAAATTTTTTATTTATTATATATGGTTTCGCAATTTATTTTTATTTGAGATTCTTTATGAAATTGTAATTTTTTTAATTTTATCATCTTTTAATTTTTTTTATATGTCAAATTTGGTCTTTATTATTTTAATTATTATTTATTTTATTTGAATAAATTTATGAAATTATTTTTTTTAAATTTTATTTTCCAACTTTTTTATTTATAAGATTTTATTCTTGTTTTTTTAATAAATTTGAAAAAAAAATTAAAAACTTATTTTTAATTTTATTTTTGGAATAGTTAAACATTAAAAAATATTTTCTAATCTATTTTTCATGATATTATTAAATATTAAAAATTAATTTACTTTTTAAAAATTTATTTTATAAGAAAATAACTTAAAAAAAAAACTAATTTTCAGCAGTTATGCTGGGAAAGCTATCACTGGCACACTTCTGAACGACATGAAGGTACAAGTTTGCTCTAAGAGAAGGCCACTATTCACGTTGCGTAACATTCAGAAAATCAATGCACTTATGAAGGTCCTGACAATGTCGTCGTCATATGCTCAACTACCAAAACATTTCCCTTTCAGAACTGAGCTAAAAATGAATAATCGACTACTGTGTGTGATATCATCCACTTCATGATGAATGGTGTTGGAGGTACGTACGTCTACCAAGAGGAAGGAAGAAAGCCTCTAATGTAGCTTGCTCTTTTGCTTGTCAGAGTATCATCTTCATCACGAAATCACCAGATCCATTAGATACAATGTCAGTGATGATAATTATAATATCTATTCAGCTTTTTCACTGCCTTGCTCCCCTCACCATTGAATTCCTTCGCTGTACAATCAATCGTGTTAGAAATTCTGCTCCTGATGATTCTAGTCTAATTCCAGCTTGCTCTCCCACAGCAAGCGAAAAAAGGTATGGTAATTTTTGCTGTTCTTCCTTGTTAAATGTACAAAATTCGTGTATTTGTAGCAGCTCTGTGCGTGTATATTTCTGACATGTTCTTCTCTACGTTGTATGTTTTCTTCATGAAGCCACGGCGGTCCAATAATTAGCCATGCACGAGGTTGTTGGAGTGGCAATAGTGCGTGACCATACCCAATGAGTGCCCTCCACTCTTCGCATCTCTGCCAACTGTCATAATTATTAATGTGAGCAACATTCTTACTTAACATGTTTATGTTACCTTGGAAGAGTGTTTCAGATTAGAAGCTTGCAACAAGTAGAATTTAAGAGCATGAATTGTAGATAGAAAATATTGCTCAAATTTATGCCTCCTGAAAAACATTTCTAATGAATTTGCTGTCAAGAATGCTGGAAATTGTTGAAAATCAGAAACGGCAAATGAACAAGTGTTCCTTACTCTTCCATCCCTGAGCTCGAAGATAACTGAATCATCAGAAAATGGGATCGGCCTTGTTGGTGCCACCTGTGAATGTTCAAAACACTCATCATTGATTTCCCATCACTAATGCTGGCCAGCAGCCAGTCAGAAGACGAGTTTTAAGAAAGGAAAAGATACTTGTACCAACCTTTGGGTCACAGTTTCTATTAAAATCACTGTACTTCCGTGCAACGTTCTCCAAGCTGGCTGCAAAATCTTCATCTATGCAAACTTCTTCATTATTATCATTTCCCCTCTCTTGTGTTTGATCTTCATTCATTAATTGTCCCACATGAGGGAAGCCACAGTTTTTCCATCTCCATGTCATTTGGTCCATATACCTAACGTATACTTTTCCATCTGAACCTATAAGAAAAAGTTGATTACCTTCAAAACATGGGCTAGGGGAAGTGATCAAGGTTACACCTTTATTAGGTGTTCCATGTTCAATCCAATTCCAGCCATCACCAGTATTCCAATGATATTCAACTAGTCCACCATCTTCTGAAAGCATAAATAGTGAGCCTGTGAGGGATAGTGAGGATGGTCTCATAGCAGTTCCTGGCGATCTTGATAGAACCAAATGTTGAGACTGATAATGCTCATGCCACAATTCAGTCACTTTGTTGTACTGGTATAGCCTCCCATTCCTTCCAGTGACAAACACTACGTTATCCCGGAACAGCTCCTGGTCAACAATACTTGCAACTTTGGTATCTGGAGGGTTTCGACAATCTTTCCATTTGAATTTCCTCAGGGCAACCTGCATAGAAATTTGATTAACGGATCAGCAATGAGCTGCTTTATAGTTCTGGGAAAATCACAGAAATACTCTCTGCTTTGGCTTTCTAGCCTAAAGTCGGTGTTTAAAGTAATATTCCAGAATTTTTGTTTCAATTGATTGATAATGTTTCTTGGTTGCCTGGTGACATGAAATACTACTTGTATGTATGGATGGTGATGGTGACAATGACTAAGTGAAAAATTAAGTGAACCATAAGAAGGAAAAGAAATTCTCTGATGCTTTTAATCTTTTGGATGTATGGGAGTCATAGACCAATAGAAATACTTTGGTTTATTCTACTTACTGTGAACTGCAGCAGCCTTCCATTTTTGCTCACAAAGAAGATTGCATCTTCTGGTGTAACTTTCGGATCTTTACCTGGAATTCCATCCCATGGAGGGCCTCCAATAACACGCCCGAGATTCCTCATGGCAGTGCAATTTACCCATGTTAGCCCCTCATCGCTCCTTTCTCTCATAAGCAGACTCCCGTAAATGTCTACCAAAAAGAGACTTCCATTGTAGTTTCCAAGGGCACCTTTCATTGGTGTTGAGTGATCATGCCTCAGCCACAGCCATAAATTCTCGGCATAAAGATGTTCATAAGTCAAACCATCATCAGTAACAAGGAAAAATGATTTGCCTCCATGTATCATTCGCAGACGAAAGTTATTGTTGATCCAATTATCTGGGAAACTATATCCTTCCAAAACTTTATTCGGTCCATTGGCACCTGCAAATAGGTAATCTTCTTGTGCTTTACTTCCCTTTCGCCTTCTTGCCATTGATCTTGTAATTCCTTGTTCATTTGGCTCATCTTTTATGCCTTCAAGGCAGTTCATGGGTCCACGTTCTTCTCTGCAATACTCTGCATTCCAACCTTCAGTCTCTGGGGCGTCTATCATTGACCATACATATTTAACCGATGCTCTTTTTCGGAGATTTACTTGATGGTTCGGCCCAGTATTTTCTCCACCCAGTCCAGGTAGATGCAATTCTGCAAGTCTACCATCATGCAGTGGGAAAACTATTCTGCCAGCTTGAAGTGGTATCCCAGCAATTCCACTTGCAACTTTCGCATGCGGAGGATGCATATGACTCAACCATGCTTCGGGAATTTGGTTTTCCTGATCAGTGCCTGTCTTCGTGTGAAAAAAAAAAAAAACCTGGCTTACAATATTGTTACTACAAACAGCGAGCATTTTCCAATGACAAAAAGAAAAAAGCAAATCACTGAAAATCATGGTTTTATCTTGTTGATTTTTTAAAAATCCATGATCTACCAGAAATGCTTTAAGAAATGGTTCCAAAACAAGAAGTCATTCATTTGTGATTTTTGTTCTTCCAAAATTTCTTTACTAGACATTTTGAAAGCTATTAATTTCATTCAAGAAGCAGTGTGGGTGAATAAACCTATTGTAAATACTCCTACACATCTATTAGTTTTATTGCTAGCTATATGCGTCGAAAGCTTCTCTATTATGCAACATTTATGGATAACTTTCAAAATACACCGAGGGCTTTGAAAGAAAAATGGATTCCAATGAATGGCTCTGAGAATCTTAATGTGCGATTAGAGGAAGTTATTTACTATTTTCAGGTCTTGCTTTTCACCAGCCAGTCATGGCACATGGAACTCCCTAGGAGTTTCAGAAGTTTCCCTTTCCCTTCCCTTCCCTTCCCTGGTGTAGGTTATTTGGAAGTTTCCAGTCCTTTGACGAGCCACCTTAACTATTCTAAGAGATACACAAAACCTACTCCTATATATGTTTACTGATTTAAAATAAACTGGTTACTTGTTCACAGCTCATGGAATGCCATTCTCTGATGGCTTTCCAGAAGATGTATTTTCCATAGTTCCATGTGCGAGTCTCAGAGAAGTGAATTGGAATACATTTGTATGAAAAGGGAAAAACATATGTAGATTGTCCTTGTTATGCAACTGTCCTTCACTGACTCCATGGAGGAATATCATTAGAAAGCATAAGAAAAGGAATAGTGAAAGGCCTCATCGTTTATAGATTCTGAAGAATTTATACCACCTGCTTCACTCACCTGACTGTTTCAATATTCGATACTCAAAAACCGATCCAGACGATGTGGTGAAAAATAATGATAAGAATTTTTCATTTGTCTCATCTTGTACAACTGGTGTGATAGATGTCAACTTATGATCTTTGGGACTTCCATGGACTATCCATTTCCACTTTCTTTGGTTTAATCGTCTCTCTACCAATTTACCACCCTGGATATACAGAAAATATTGTGAGTAGAGGTCAGATGATAATTTGGCTTTCTGGAAAACATTTGTTCTGCACATTATTCCCCCTGTTTGTGTTGCCTTTTTATCACTTACTGTTGTATGGGTGTGTGTAGTAATTTGTTTTTTTTTACAGATATGGTACCTTAGTTAGAAGAAAAAGAGAGATGGAGTATTCTCCACTCAAGCCATGTAGTGTGCATCCCCTTGATGGCATCAGAGAAGCATCTGCTACTGTCCCTTCTGCCCATATATGCTTCTTCCATGATGGCTTTGAGCTCCTATCATATTCATAAAGATCTCCTGTAGAACTGCATTGCAGCACACTTTGTTTCAAATGAAAACGAAGATAATAGCCAAGAACCAAGGAGCCAGCTTAGATACAAAGCGTGGCTTGATTGGACACCTACACAGAATATCTGAAAATAACTACTGGCGTCATCATATCTAATCTGATGTTTGGCAGTGCACCTATCAGGAGTCGAATAATAACAGTGATTTCAATTAGATTATACTTCGTGTTAGCCTTGTCTGTTTAAGTTCTTCTAATTTTTGAGTTGCATCGAGTTGTTGATTTGAGAGAGATCTCACCTTATGGTATATACTACGTCTGGTCTAATAGTAGCAGCATCAACAATTGCTGCAACATCTGCACCAGGTGGTCGCCCGTGATTTTCCCATCTGTTCCATGTTTATAGCATAAAATTCGTTAATATTAGAGTCTCCTCATCAGAATCCACACCGTGAGCAGATACTAAAATTCAAAAGCAATAAAACTAGTTTTAGCGACGATGGTTTTTAGTTTCAGAAACACAAGTTTTACCTTGGAGGCTCTGCCTCACTGAGTTCTAATAACGAGCCATTCTTTGTGCAGAAATAAATTTTCCTGGAATGTAACGCGGTGGAAGCAAGGAGTTCATTAGTACATTTGCCGCAGTAATGTAATGTGATTATGCTGTTTCGGACTGTGGTATGTATTGAAACAGAAATGATGCACTCACAGCCCATCATGAGAAATGACGCCGGAATTTATTAGCATCAATGAACTTTCTTCTGCTTCTCTATTTGTGCTTTCATCGAGAGTAGGTGTGAACTCTACCCAAATTGGCTGTGAGCTCTCACCGAGCATCATCTGAAAAGGGAAAAAGAAGAAGATAAACGATCCCATACTAGAAATAATAGTGCAATTTAGCAGTTGTAGTGTGCAGTGAATCCATTTTTATCAAGCAGTCATCAGAGCACGCTTGGTGTCAAATTCAGATTACTTGCACAATTTATTAGCAGAAAAGTATCTAAGAAGAATTAGTTTTGGTTTCAATTGAAATTATTTAGTTGCAGTGTTCTGTTTATATATCAGAAAATCACGGGACCATTGCTTGAGCAGCTTCAAATACAAAACATGTGGTAGAGCTAATTGACATGGAGCCAGTCCAGGTTATACAAGAGTGCCATGCCTGCATGTCAGACTTAAGTGGTGACATGGTTACTCTGATCACAAGTGCTTGTATAATATAAATTGAAAATTAGATGGTTATTACTACAAAGAAGCATGTATTCCTTCCTGATTGAATCCAGTACTACAGGAAGACAGAAGGCTCTAGCAACTACTAGTCAATCAAGGTTTGCTGGTCTCCAAGTCTGATATTAACCATCTCTGCCCACCAGACTAAGAATCATAGAAACAGGATAGGAATAGAAAATTAAAGGGAAAAAATATAAATGATCTTAGAAGAAACCTAAAACAGGAGTTTTTTTTGGAATTAAGCTTGATAATTGCAAAGATGTTGAATTGTATAAGCTTTATTCAAAAATCATAGGGACAAGACAGCAACTGTTATGAGCTTATATGATTATGCAGCTGGAAGAAGACCAGTACCTGATATAGGGTTCCTGCTTCTGATAGAGTAAGAATAGTTTGATTGACAATAAAGACACAGATTGCATGACCAGTCAATACTGGTAGATCATGGGGTGCTATCACCCACTGGATTCCATTCCAGAACCTCTCATAGATAGACCCACTTTCACCAGTGACCCAAATGGATGACTCAGACATTTTAGTCAGAGAAATTCTCTTCCTCAAAGGCAGAACAATCTCAGAATTCGCTTCTGTTCCTCCATCTTCAACCTTCCTTTTCAAATTCTCATTTTTCTTGGAATCATCATTCTCTCTTTCTGAGTTCTCTTCTACATCTCTTTTTACTGGATGAATTTTACCCACTTTAGTACAGTTGTCATTAACACAAGAGACAAGTTCATATGGCAGCTCCACTTCAACCCAGGTGTTGGATTGCTCTTGGAACTCCCAGAAACGATCAGTCTTCTGCTCAAATTCTCTATTCTTTTGTTGAGCATAGTTATGTGGGCACCAAGAAGCAGAACCAAGGCTCAATGACAAGAGGACCAAGATGAAAAATATTAAATGAAAACAAGGCATAGTGGCATGACAGAATCTGGTGATAAAAAGGTTCCGATACATACAGAAGACTTCGAAACTACGATGTGCAGGTGGTTTCAGTTACAAGTCAGTTAGGTTTTTTGTACCCTCTGTGGAGCCCCATATAGGGCCAGAACAAGAGAAGGGCCACAGGAAACTACTCAAAGGACCTGACCATCATTATTTTGAAGACGAGGAGCTCTCTTCATGGCCTTCTCACCAGGACCAAATAAACAGAGAGGGAAGGTTGTGGGGGGGTCCAATAGTCCAAATATACATGGGACGGGAGATGGGGTTAGTTAAAAATTGATATAGTTTCCCTTAGATTTTAACTACCTCCTCATTTGTCAACTCTCTGTGGTCACAATAACTAAGACAGTGATGATGTGTTTTGGTGGGGTTGCTCATCTTTCTTACTTTGTAATGCAGTGAACGAGCTTCAATTTTCTTAGCAGCTAATAATGATCTTCTCACCTAATTCACGACTTGTCACTTTGTGCCAAGTTTTGTTTTCATCTGTTTGTATGACGCAATATACAGAGTTTAATCAAATATGGTAAAAGAAGAACACATATTTTTGTGGACAATTCTTGCTGCTTTTGCAAAATTATTCCTTTATGGAAGTTCCAGTGCTAGACATAACCCCCCCAGCAAGGAACAGATTCACTGCATCAGATGCTGCATGTTGCAAGAAAGTTTGATCAAATAATAGGATGATTATGCCCGTCCAGTTGATGATGATGGCGGCATATCAGATGTAATGCCATTGGTCACTTGACTTCCTATGAGTAGACTTGTGAATATTCCTTTTCCTTTTTTTAATTTTTTATTCTGATTGAGTCTAAAGAGATGAGGTAAGATGTCATTGATTTTTTTTTCTTGGGGGGCTTTCTCATTAGTCTTTGAAAGAGACACAGCAACCGTAGCGGCAAGCTGTAGATCTCTCTCTCTCTCTCTCTCTCTCTCTCTCTCTCCCCGTTTTCCAGTTTTAATCAAACCATAGATTAGACAAGCCAAAGAAATAGTTAGTACGCAACAATGGAACTTTACTTGCATGATCCTCCATAGCTCCGCAAGTGAACATCATTGGCATTTTAAGATGCAAGACTCTTTGCTAGTTTTAATCATCCAATTTAATTCTTTTATGGCCATTTGTCATCAGCTGTCTTCACTTACAAGGTGCTAATTGTCGGGTCTGCAGATATGGAAGGCAATCGGTATCAACAGGTTGAATTTCTAGATATTTATAATTTTCTTATTATTTATCGGGTAAAAAATTTAAATATTCATAAATTATTCATTGAGTTTCAGGTGTCTAATAAGTATCCATTATCTATTATTATTTTTTAATTAATAAAAAATAAAATAATTAATATATATATACTAGTAAATTCATTTGTGCTCTGTTGCGTTTCGAACTATTCCTTTTTTAAACTTAAAAAAATATTAAGGGTATGAAGATTTTTTTAGCAATATCATTAAATCCAATCAAGTAATTCAATTTTAAAACCTGCTAACTCGACTCTATGCCTAGCTCAAGTTTCCAATTAAATTGCGTGGGAGCTGATCCAAAGTGAATCAATTAATTTAATGGATCTAAAAACAACTTGAATGATCGGCAAAAACATGACATAACTTTTTAAAAACCTTTAAGATCACATTTTTTTAAATATTAAGATGATACCAGATTGGATTGACCTCGGTTACCCTTCGACCTGGATCATGGATTTCAATAAGTTTAATAACTTTTTTTGTTTTTGAAATTTATTTTTGTTTAATTTTATAATAAAAATAGATGTTTGCAAAATCGAACACCAATTCTAAAAAAGATATTTATTTGAGATTGTAATAATCTTATAGAAAGTAGTTAATAATAAACCATGAATTTCATTTTCTAACCCATCCAATATTGAAAAAGAGTGAAATAAAGAAACCAATTAAAAAAAATTAAAGGACCAAAAACTAAAAAAAAAAAACATTACAGGTTTGATGGGTAAACCCGCCAAACTCGTGAATCAGGTAATTCAGGTTAATACGTCAAACCCACAAACCGAGTAATGAGCTCCATTGGGATTAATAACTTTTTTTTTCTAAACTATTGTTTATTTAACTACATGATAACAAAAATAAATGATTGCAAAATTAAGCGTCAAACCAATACTGTGATTTTTTTAAAAAAACTATGATAACCTCATAGAAAGCAAAACAAAATAAATTATGAAACTCAATTCTTAATCAGCCCGATATTGAAGGGTGAAATTGAAAAAAATAAATTTTAATTTTTTAAAACATATTTATATAATATAAATGTATATTTCAGTCAAAGAAAATTTCAAATTGAGTTTGGTAAAATCTATTAGCTATCAAATCTAAAAAATTTCTACCTTTTGATTGGAATTACTGTTTGTAGGAGATTGTGAGGTCTTGGGATTTGGAGTGTGGTTACGGTTGTTTTTTAAAATATTTTTTTTATTAGAATATATTAAATTGATATTTTTTTGTTTTTTTAAAATTATTTATAAAATCAATGTATTAAAACGATCCAAAATATATAAAATAAT
>Ga0307512_10008031_pt1 | contig 10350 bp, 3 predicted proteins | sample 14_EM_MG_FD_200267 | JGI IMG/M metagenome (GOLD analysis project Ga0307512, IMG submission 200267) | Populus trichocarpa ectomycorrhiza microbial communities from riparian zone in the Pacific Northwest, United States - 14_EM | ecosystem: Host-associated > Plants > Roots > Unclassified | place... | reverse complement strand
AACCACGCTACCAACCACACTACCACCACGCTATTTCCTCTACCTCCTTATCGACCCGCCCATATCTTCTGGGACGATATTCACCTTCACTAAACTTCGATCTTCTGACGTCTCTTACGAAATGGCGGATCCACGGCCTCGACGGTACCCAACGCGTTCGCGGTCGCACATTGAGACAGCTGCCTCCTCTCTTCCGGATACAGCTACACGTGCCACGCGAAGTGTCGTTGTCGGCGGGAAGCGAAAGGCCTTGGCCGACTCCACACTCACCCTCGAGAACTCACGTACGAAACCCGACAACGCAGCCGTGCCGTCGACTACTACCGTTTCTACTACCACTGCCGCCATTACTTCTGCCCTCACCACTACAAGAGCTGGAGCAAAAGCAGTGCCACAGCCGAAGAAGCCCGCTGCGAGATCGAAGTCAGTTGGAATATCCGCTGCTCCTACCAGACGTTCGGCACGTACCGGTAATAACAAGAAGCGCAAATTGTCCCATGAAAGTCCACAAATCGATGCTAAAACTATCTGTGCTATGACGATAGCGCACACCAAGAAGGTCACCTTTGCCAAAAGTCCCAGGGTTGCTCTTGAGGACAAGGAGAATAACGTGCCTACGAAGCAGCCGACTGAAGCCGAGACGACATCCCAGCGTATCGATGAGGAGAACGATTTCCTCCTGTCCACTTCGGTCGGCGCCCTGTCGGTCAAGCCCGTCAGAGTCACCAAGACCAAGCTTCACCAACCGTCTACTGGAGCCTTCGCCGAAAAGATCCCCGAGCTTCCTGCCCTTTCTCCCATGAAGGTTCGTAGACCTAAGAGAGTGTTCACCGCTGTTGACAAGGACATGGAAGACGACCTCTTGTGTCCAACATCTCCTCGACTTGCCGAGAAGCCCAAGCGGCCTATGCAATCACTTGGAAGCAAGAGTGTTATTGATGGAGCTGAGCTGTTGCTGCCAAAGACAACGTCGACTTTGTTTGGGTCGCCAGCAAGGAGGCTACTCCCATCTCCAGCCAAGCAGAAGACCTCTAGCTCCACGACGGTGGATGCTCATATCTCCTCTTCGAAGCTTGGCCTACTGTCGTCGCCTGCTCGGAGACCTGTGAGGACGGGCACCAAGTTAGGGGGATCATCCTTGAAGTACTCATTGGATCTATCCAGTGACCCCTTCGTTTTGCCTAAAGTGGCCGACGATTCTGGCGACGTGTTTCGCTCTAAGCCTATTCTCGGGCGCAAAGTGCCAGTCAAGGAGGATCAAGAAACCTTCAAGGAGATCCCTAAGGAGACCCCCAAGGATGGTCTCACTCGCAACAAGGCTTTCATCGATCTCTTGAATTCCCTCAAGAAAGAGAAAGCAGCTAAAAGGGAAGCTGTCGCTAAGGATAAAGAAATAGCATTGTCCCCGGAAGACGTGAAAGCTTCAGATATGGCGTCAGATGGCCCTCTCGTCGTTGTGTTCAGTGGTTCCACCACCCCTACCACCCCTCCATCAATGGTTGATCGGTCGAACTCCTCCGCTACCCCATCCCACGGCCCGAAAGGAGTTTGTCCAGCGAAGATGGACGAGAGCGGTGACATCGCAATGACCGAGGAACACAGCAACTCGACCGCCGGGGCTGAAGTGCTCAGGTCAAAGCACTACCGTAGTCCCAGTGATGGAGGCAGCAGCTTCGGTTTGTCCGAGACCAACGGCGAGGATGAGGATGATCTGGATTGTGATTCGGAGAATGTTCCACCCCCACAGGCGGCAGCAATTTTGAGTGGCGTTGCCCGGAATAGTGGCCGTGGATTCGGACACGAGCTCAACCTTTCCGTGATGAACCCCAGCAAGACGCTTCACTACGGAACTGGGAGCGAGATCCCGGTCGATCCGATGCTCTTGGGTGAGGATATCAGCGATGTCGCGATTGGATGTCCCGAAGTCCGCCGACCTCCTGTGACCGTTCCCGTCAAGTTCCACGACGACGGCGCCGATGTCATTGGTAGCGGCAACAACGCTGCTCCGATAGACCACATGCACGAAGAGCGCTCCGGTGGCGTACTTGCTGGCGCAGTTGTGTTTGTCGACGCGTATACCAACGAAGGATACAATTGTGGAGAGACTTTTGAGAAGATGCTCAAGGGAATGGGCGCTAAGGTGCTCAAGAAGTGGTCATGGAATCCTGACTCTGCTACCCCTGGAAAGGTCGGAATCACTCACGTTGTGTTTAAGGACGGATCTCCCAGGACCCTACAGAAGGTCAAAGCGGCAAGAGGATTGGTGTCATGTGTGGCATTGAGATGGATCATCGAGTGTGCTCAACGTGACGAGTGGTTGGACGAGGTATTGTATGCCATCGATTTGGACGACGTCCCACGCGGAGGTCGCAGGGTTAGTTCTCCCATCCCCTCAAACCAAATGGAATCCGTACTGACAGTCTATCAGCGCCCCAAGTCAATGGAGGCTTTGCCCCTTCCCCATCTCACTGCTGGCCCCAATGACAGTAGCAAGAAGACGCCTCCTAAGAACCCCGCCCACGAGCAGGATCAAAGCCAGCCCCCCAAAACCGCCCCACCCCTGTGGGACCTTGGACCCAGCTTCCACTCCAGCCCCATCATTCTCGAACGGATCAAATTGGCGAAGCGGAAGAGCATGCAGTTCGCCCCCAAGATCGGTAGCCCTCTCGTTAAGAGTTGGCAGGCCGAGTAGACGGAGGTGGGTGAATGTTCGGGAGATGTTGCAACAGATAATGGAGAGAATTGCATGATTTGAAACTTCTTGCTTATTTCCGGGGTTTTTTTACTTCTTCCTTGTATCTTATATCACTTGTACCACTTGTTCCTCCCCCCCCGTTATAACCAAGGAACCGGAGCGTCTATTCATTTTACAGGCCTCCCTTTTATCTCTCCATTTTGCCTGGTAGGTATCTTCGGGGCCCTGGTTTTTTGTTTTTGTTTTAGAATTCTGCATGACGAAACTGTTTCTTATTCGACGAATTGTTTTTTTTTTCCACTTTAGCGGGCATATTTGTTTTTGATACTTATTTCGCTGTGTTGCTTGGGGTGGGTTAGGAAGCTTGGACAAAGGTGAGTTTCGCTGTGTGCGTGTTCGTTTTTTTTTTGTAGTGGTTGGGGATTGGATTGAGCATAGCATGTTGGGAAAGCAGCGAATATTGATGGGATGGGGTGGCGTGGCAGGGCATGGTATGGGTGCTGGGTGCTGGGTGATGATATTACTTATTGCGCAGTTGGAGTGTTGGGTGCTGAGTTGGGTACATATGATGGAATGAGAAATAAATAATCGCATAAATACGGTGACTTCAATCCATTGTATCATACGGGATGTAATTAATGACCGTGGGGGAAAAAAGACCGTTGGAAGATTCAGCAATTCGCAACTTGTCACAACTCCCAAAATCAATGCAAAACTTGATATCCCTATTGCCAATCCTCTTTACTATTACAAAATTTTCTCCCCTTATCCTTCAGCTCCCATCCAATCAAACCCCCTCGTTCTCCAGTAGGCAATCTGGTACCTTAGGTATCCAATCCTATTCCCCGGAAAACCAAGTACAAAGAAAAATGCACATGCTACGCGAATAATAATAATCAGACCTTGTTAAACAAAAGTACCTAGACAGAAACCCCTCCACCAAAAACGAAACAAGAAGGCAAACCGAAATAAGCAAAACAATAACACGCCCCTTGGGAAAACCGAAACCAGAAGATTCCACATGCTACAGTCAAAAACAAAATGTACCGACACAAGTATACAAAGAGTACCAGCAATGCCACCTTCATCGCCTCGTGAAAAGAAATCCAAAAAAGTTAGAAAGTAAGAGATCCTTCCCCACATGGTACATTCTCTACCGACCACCCAAAGCCTGTCATCTATTGGGACAGCATTCCCATACTTCCCTCATAGGCCTCGTCATCCTCTCCCTCCAGTTGCTCGACACCGATGCCCGAGTCGCCGTTGATCCTCCTCCTCTTGGACTTGGTCTTGACGATGTGGTTGGTGTTGGCGGTCAAGACGCGGTTGGTGCTGGCAGGGCTAAGCGGCGCTTTGCCGTACTCCTCATGCATTGAGGAAGAGGCGTTGGCTTCGCCGTGGCTGCGCTTCTTGCTCGCACGGAGCTTCTGCTCGCGCACGTACTGTCCCTTGCGATCGCCGAAGCGACTGTAGAAGCGCTCAACCTCAATCTGCAAATCGGCGAACGTCTCTAGACCCTTCTCGCGTTCCGTCTCGAGCTCCTCCTCTAGCGCTTGCTTCTCCGCTTCGAGGTGTGTAACCCTCTCCTCGAGTTTGTAGGTGCTGGCTTTGAAGGTGGAGATGTCGACTCGGAGCGACTCGATCTGTTGCTTTTTTTCGTCGACGAGGTTGCGAAGGGCGACATTGTCAGCCTCCCATTCAGCCTTGAGTTGCTCGAGGTTGGATTCGGTCTTCCTGAGTGCTGCCCGCACTTCGTCCTTCTGGGAGACGACGAGCGCCTTCTCCCTAACAACCTGTTCGGCGTAAAGCTGGTGTTCTGATTTTTGAAGCAGGAGAGTCTCTCCCAACTGGGCCTCCTTTTCTTCGGCGTCACGTAACCATCCTTGATATTCAACCACTTTGGCTTCGAGCTCAGTGACACGTTGTGCACGCTCATTGATGATGAGCTCGAGGCGAACCTTCTCTTTGCTAGCTTCGTAGCGTACGGCCTGAAGTTCGTGCTCGAGTCCGAGGATCTTCGATTCTAGCTCCTGTTTGTAATCGGCATTCTGACGTTTGAGTTCCTCGATCTCGACGGAAAGACCCTCGATTTCGGCGGCACGCTCCTCAATGATATGCTGGAGCCTGCGAGCCGACTCCCGCTCGGAGGAGAGCTGGCCTTCAAGATCCTCTCGTTGGGCTGCGGCCTCTTTCTGCGTGTCGTCGAGTTCGGACTGAAGAACCGCAATATCCATTTCTGATTGGGCCGCAGTATCATAGAGCTCTTGTTTGAGCTCTGCGATCTCGTTATCGGCATCCCTGCGGGATGCGGTCAACTCTTCGACCTCGCCCCTCAACTGAATGATGGTACCGTTAAGAGTCGCGACGTCTTCCCTTGATCGCCCCACGACGTCCTCAAGTTCGGAGACCCGAGAAGCGTGTTCGGTCATGGCAGCCTGAAGACGAGACTCGAGGTGACTCTTACCAAGGATAGCTTCGGCCAATTTGTTCTCCACGGCAGCAATAGAAACCAACTTCTCGTGTCGAAGCCTCCCAATCTCCTGTACATGAGAAGCGGCCTGTTGGTCGAGACGTTCGCGAAGCTCTTGTTCGGTGGCGATATGGACGACGATCTTCTGCCCCAACTCATCGATCTCCATACGGTCCGCCTCAGCAGCCTCATTGAGGGTTTTAATTTGCTTGTGGGCTTCACTAAGTCGGTGGCGGGTGGCGGCATCGGAAGCATGTGCCGCGGCAAGTTCCTTGTCAAGGCCCGACTTCCGCATCTGCGCACCTTCGAGCTCGTCTTCCAGATCCCGGATGGTATCGTCCTTGCGTTCGATCTCCTCCTCGAGCTTCTTAAGCTTATCCACTAGGTTGTCCATCTTGGACTCGGAAGATATAATATGCTTCTCGACGAACGCGGGAATATCATTCTTCATCACGTTAGAATTGCCAATATCGAGATGCATAGTGATTTCGTCGAGATAGCCATTAAGCTCAGCAACATTATCCTTCTCGGTGTCGAGTTTGGATTGGAGAACCTTCGCATGCTGACTGGCGGCAAGAAGCTTTTCGTCCAACTCCTCAATGAGGACTCCCAAGACCTCCAGGGCGTGGTCATTGCTACAGTCCCCAAGTTGATGCTCAGCGAACGGAGAGTTTTCAAGCGCCTGCCGCTTGACGAACAGATTCTCAACACGCTTTCGAACGTCCTTGAAGCGCTCCTTCAACTTCTCGACAACCTCCTCCGGAGAGATCGTTCCGCTGGCGTCCTGGGCCAAGATTCGAATCTTGGCTTCAAGTTCGCGACGAAGCCCCTCGCTCTCAAGTGCTCGAGTCCTAGCGATCACCAGCTCGGTGAGGACCTCATCCACAGCCATGTCGAGGGGCTGTAGGCCGTTGATGTAGGGTTGGATTTTCTGAGCGATGATTGACTGCTCTTCCTCCGCCGTTTTCGCTTGCCTGTTCAACTGGTCGATCTGTCCCTGCAGTGCATTTAGCACTCCCAATTGCTCCTGGTTGGAGAAGTTGGAGGCCTCGAGGGAAGACTCAATCGCGACAATCTTCGCCCGGAGCTCTTCGATGTTCGTCCTGAGAACCGCGTTGTCCGCCTGGGAAACTTCAAGCAGATGCTCCAGGCCAGCGATTCGAGCCTGGCGTTCCGAGATTTCTCGGCGCATAAGTTCCTTCTCCGTCTTAAGGGCATCCGCCACCTCATGTGACTCCTCGACATCTGCCTCCAGCTCTTCAATCTTCTTCTCCAAATCCTCCTTCTCGCCCTTCAGTACTTTGATGGCCTTCTTCGATGCCTCAACCTCCGCGTACAGTTGGGCGACTTGTCGTTCCATGCCCTCCCGCTCAGTTGCCGCCGCATTGACTGCTTGCTTGAAGGTCTCGATCTGAACCATTGCCTCGAGGAGCTTCGCATTGACGGTATTTCTGTCGCCAATGGCACTCTCAAGGTCGGCTTTGAGTTCCGCGATCCGGATTTCGAGTTGGCCGATGTCTCTCTCGAGGCTCTCCTTCTCGGTTTGCGACAGTTTTGATGCCTTCTCAAGGGAAGTGATCCGATCCAGCAGGCCCGCGATTGTCTTTTCGAATGCTGCCCTTGCTTTGTCTGCGGCTGCCACCGCATTCTCGTGTACAGTGATTTCGCCTTCTAGGCGAGTGATAGTCTCTAGCAGTCGTTGCCGTTGGTCCTCGGAAGAGAGAGAGGAAGCCTCAAGGTCCCGAATCACCGCTTCCAATTGGCTCTTGTCGGACTGAAGGAGTTCATTGGCCGACCTGAGTGCGTTGTTGATCTCTTCGATGCCAAGAACTTTTTTTTCGAGAACAGTCATCTCGCCGGCGCGCTGAGCGAGTTGTCCGGAGAGATTTATGTTGTTTTGGCCAAGGTCGGCAAACTTGCCACTCAAATCCTCGACGTTCGATTCCAGATGCTTGACGCGTGTAGTCAGGGCCATCTTATCGTGTTCGAGAGTCGCAGCTGTACCGTTGACAACCCGAAGTTCGTCTGTGAGTGCCGAATTGCGTTGTTGAAGCTCCTCAATAGCCTGTTCTTTCTCATGAAGCTCGTTTTCCAAATCCTCCTTGTCGTCAATGAGGTCGTCGATTTCCCGTTGCCTGTTAGTGACCTCCTCTCGACGATTCGCGGAAATGGTCTGCAGTTCCTGGATTTCGCTCTCCAGAACTTTGAGACCCGCCGCCAAATCGGCCTTCTCTTCCGCGAGCGCATCGATTGTCCGTTGCTTCTCGGCACTGTCACCCAAAGCCGATTCCCGGGCCTCGGAAAGCTCTTGGATTGTGTCATCTTTATCGGCGATTTTGTCTCGAAGTTCTCCAAGCTCCTGGCGTACCGTTTCGATCTGGGTCTCCAGTTGGTCAAGATCAACCTCCAAAGCCGACTTCTCCGATTGAAGATCCACAATCTCGTCATTTCTAGACTCAAGTTCCTCTCGAAGGCGCTCTCTCTGGCCTTCCAAGTTCTCGATCTCTTGGTCCTTTTCTTCGAGTTGGTTTTTGGCGGAGGCGATTTCTCGCTCCAAACTTGCAACATTCGAGATGAAGTCGGAAACACGGACCTCGAGCTGCTTCAACTGTTCAGTCAGACCCCCGATCGCCTTGTCTTTGTCAACCAGCTCCTCTTGCCACCGGGCATTCTCCTGTCGAAGGTCCTCCACTTCCTTCTCCAGAGACTGGATTTTCTCCAGGCGGTCGGCAGCCTCTTTCTCCATCTCCGTCTGAACCTCCACATTTTCGGCTAGCTGCTCCTCGAGACGGGCGATGGTTTCCTGCAAACCCGCCAGTCTGGTCTCCGTCTTTTCTCTGTCTTCCGTTCCCACCTCCACCGCGTGATTGAGACTCTCGACGTGGGCCCTGAGTTCGGCAATGCTAACCTCGAGCTGTCTCCTCTCCATGGTAATATGGGTGTGCATACCCTGGAGCTCTTGGAATTCTGTTTCGAGCTCGATGATTTTGCACTCCATTGCCTCTTTCTCTTCGTCGATGGCAGAGTCGGTTTGTGCTCCTCCATCTGCGACATTCTCCAGCCGTTCGCCTTCGAGTTCTTCGAGATCCCGGATTTTTGCCGCCAGTTTGTCGCCGATATTCCGGAGAGTATCATTCTCCTGGTGGGATCGTTCGGCCTTTTGCCGGAGCTCTTCGGAACTGGTAAAGCTAGTCTCGACCTCTTCCTCCAAGTCCTTGATTTTACTGTTGACTGTTTTTAAGGCCCGCTGCAACCTCTCGTTTTCAGCCTCAAGGTCGGCAATTCTAGGGTCAGGCTGGGGTTCCTCTTCGTCATCGTCGTCCATCTGCAAGAGATCGTCACCGCGGACTGAGCAACTGCCATTACCAGTCGTGACTGGAATTCCCTCATTGAAGATGGACTCTTCAACAACGGTCTCAACCTCGACTCTCTCTTCCATTTCGACGGTGCCCATCTGGGTCTGGGGATGGCAAGAAGGGCTTTGGAGTTCTTCGATCTGATGCGCAAGGGCCTTGTTCTCTTCGATCAGGATCTGCTCCTCGGCATCGTGAAATAGTTCTGCTTCCTCTTGCCAGCGCTCTGCTTCCTCTGCGCGTCGTGCGATGTCTTCACGAAGGGATGCAATTTGGGCCTCGAGGTCCCGGACCCTCTGATCGCGTTCCCCGCGCGGCGTGTGAAGGCTACTACTCTGCCTTGAAAGGGAAGGCGGCGAATAGTCGAATGGTGAAGACGACCGGACATCTTCCGGCTCAGGAGTGTCGTCGGCATGGTCCGCAGCACAGTCCATCATATAGTCGTGCGCCCCTCCCATGTCCATGTCTACATCTTGGTCGCGGTAATCGTGAGTACCCGAAGCTCCTCCGACGCGGTGTTCTGGCTCCTCGGAAGCCGCATGTTTGGCCGCTAGCAACTCCCGTTCCAGTTCACCGAGGCGCTGCTGTGAACTAGCTAGTGCCTGCTTCAGGCGCGCAAGCTCTTCGCGATGTTTCCGACGAGCAGCACTCTCCTCGGCGTGGATGTTGTTCATCTCTTCACTGAGGGCATTGCGACGTAGAGCCCGCTGAGTGCGACGAGATAGAGCCTGAATGAGGGGCACATATTGAACCACTCTAGCCTGCCCAGAAGGCATCTCCGACAGTGACTCACGCTTGGGAATCACAGCCATGGTCACCCGTCGCTTAGACTTGGCACGTTTTCGAGCAGCTGTGGTTGGAGTATTTGAAGTTGACGCAGCACCCATTCCGCTCGGCCGTCGACCACCAGTTAACGGCGCCAACACTGGTCCCGGATCCGAAAGACGAGACTTCTTTTTCTTCCAGCCTGGCACGGTCTGTACGACAACGCTATCCAGAACGCTTGGTGACCGACGAGCCAGAGCTCTGTCCCCGTCCTCATCCCCGTCCTGCCTCTCGATATTCAGGATCGTGGGTGGTAGCACGCTGGGATGTGCGCTACGTCTACGGGATAACGTGGAAGCTGGAGTGCGGGGCGACGGGGCTATGGGCTCAGCCTCATTCTCATCTCCGGCAGACGGCTTCTTCAGCAACTTGGCAATGCCGGCAAAGATGTTGAGATCGTGGTTCGAGATGGGAACGAACTTCGCCAACTTTTGGCTAGCGATGATCCGTCGTAACCGTGGAGTAACGATATATGTACGGTTGCCGCTGTCCTTCTCGATAAGCCATCCGTCGTCAACGAGCTCTTTGAGGGTCTGTAGTATGTTAGAAGCAGACCCATTGAAAATGCACTTCCGCCACTCACAATGTGCGTTCGTTTCTTCCACGACGCCGGGATCGCAATACCATTCTCCTTGGATATCGTCTCGAAGGTGGATTCTGATCGGATCACTCTGTCATTAACACGATCCACGGAACGTTGAAATCTACAGTGTGCATACCGATCGATGCCAAAGGAATCGCCTTATGGGAGATCCTGGAATGGAACTGCGAGTCAATGGCAGCGAGCACCCGCACTCTGTACGAGTACGACGGCATATCTCAAAATGCGGTGGTGGCGATGGTGTCTTTGCACGAAATTTTATATCCCAAAAGCTGGGGGGTAGGAGATGCGAATCCAAAAGGCAAGCGGTGGGAGGACCGTAACAGTCGCTGCCGGTAATATGGAGGTAAGGTACAGTTGGAGCGAAGATCGGGTAATGGGGGTAAATGTAGGTCGATACGGTATT
>Ga0307512_10008029_pt1 | contig 10352 bp, 8 predicted proteins | sample 14_EM_MG_FD_200267 | JGI IMG/M metagenome (GOLD analysis project Ga0307512, IMG submission 200267) | Populus trichocarpa ectomycorrhiza microbial communities from riparian zone in the Pacific Northwest, United States - 14_EM | ecosystem: Host-associated > Plants > Roots > Unclassified | place... | reverse complement strand
ACCGTGTTGCTGTGGGCCGTCGTGTCCGCGTTGCTGGTCGGGGCCGCGGTGATCGCGTTGCTGTGGGCCGTCGTGTCCGCGTTGCTGGTCGGGGCCATGGTGACCGTGTTGCTGTGGGCCGTCGCCATCGCGTTGCTGGTCGGGGGTGCGGTGATCGCGTCGTTGGTCGGGGCCACCGTGATCGCGTTGCTGTGGGTTCTCGCCGCCGCGTCGGCGCAGAGGGCCGCGGCCGCCTCGGTGCTGAAGTCTGGGCCGGGCACGAGGCCCAGCCGGCGAAACAGCAGCCGCTCGGCCGGGCTCAGCGTGAAATAGGACTGGTCGAACGCGGCCCGGACGGCGCTCTGCCGGTCGCCGTCGATCTCCAAGGCGTTCAGCCGGTCGCCGGCGGACAGCGCGGCCACCTCGTCGGCGATCCGCCGGCCCGGCTGGCAGGCAAGGTTGGCCGCGGCGATCCGCAGCGCGAGGGGCAGATGGCCGCAGAGCCGGGCCAGTTCGGCGGTTGCTTGCGCCTCGGCCGCCGTGCGGGCCAGCCCCAGCACCCGCGCGATCAACGTGACCGCGTCGGCGGGCGGCAGCGCCTGCAGGGCGACCGGCCGGGCGCCGTCTCGGGCGATCAGTCCACCGAGCCGGTCCCGGCTGGTCACCAGCACCAGGCAGCCGGACCCGCCGGGCAGCAGCGGCCGTACCTGGTCGGCGCTGCGCGCGTTGTCCAGCACGACCAGCATCCGCCGGCCGGCCACCAGCGACCGGTACTGGGCCGTCGCCCGATCCGGCTCGAGTGGGACGTGCTCGGTGGCCACGCCCAGCGACTGCAGGAAGCCGGCCAGCGCGTCGATCGGGCGGGTCGGTCGCACCGGCCCGTACCCCTGCAGGTTGACGTAGAGCTGACCGTCCGGGAATCGGCGGGCGACCCGCTGCCCCCAATGCACGGCGAGCGCGGTCTTGCCGACCCCGGCGCTGCCGGAGACAACCCCGACGGCGGTGGCCTCCCGCTGCCCGGACAGCAACTCGTCGAGGGCACCCAGGTGCTCGGCTCGGCCGGTGAAGCCGGCCACCGTGGGCGGCAGCTGGGCCGGCACCGGCCCGGCGGCGCGCGGCGGCTCGGGCCGGGCCGACTCGGCGGGCGCGCGGTGCGACGCGAGCGCGTCGCCGCCGGCCAGGATCGTCGCCTGTAACCGGCGCAGGCTCGGACTCGGCTCGATCCCCAGCTCGTCGACCATGGTCTGCCGGAGCCGCTGGTAGGTGGCCAGGGCATCGGCCTGCCGGTCGTCGCCGTACTGCGCCAGCATCAGCATCGCCCACAGCCGCTCGCGCAGCGGATACGCGCGGACCTGGCTCTCTAGCTCGACGATCAGGCTCGGGTACCGGCCCAGCCGCAGTTGCGCCTCGAGCCGTTGTTCCACGACGGCCAGTCGCTGCTCCTCGAGCCGGGCGGCGTCGGCCCGGGCCGCCTCGACCGCCACGCCGTCCAGGGCCGGCCCGCGCCACAACGCCAGGGCCTCGGCGAGTACGTCGGCGGCTTTGGCCGGATCCGCGTCGGACGCCTCCGCCACCAGGGCCTCGAACCGGTCCAGATCCAGCTCGCCGCGGGTGACCTCGAGCAGGTAGCCGGGTGCCCGGGTCAGCAGCCGCCGCCAGCTGGGATCGGCGGCGCGGCACACTCGGCGCAGCTGCGCCACACAGCCCTGCACCAGGCTGCGCGCCGCGGCGGGCGGGCAATCCGCCCACAGGTAGGCGATGAGCCGATCGATCGACACCACTCTATTCGCGTTGATCAGCAGCGCGGCGAGCAGGGCTCGTTGCTGCGGACCGCCCACGTCGAGCCGGCGTCCGTCGTGGTGCACCTCGAGCGGCCCGAGGATGCCGTATCGCATAGATGAATCCCTGTTCGTGAACGGGACCTCACGCTATCAAGCGGTTGCCCATCGTTTTCCCATCGCGGCGTGCGACCGTACCGCCGCCAGGTTCGCGAACAAGGGGGAGGATTCATGATCGGTAACCGTACGAAGTGGATGGCGGGGCTCGTGGGGGCCGGTATAGCGGTGTTCGGGACGGCGATCCCGGCTCAGGCGTCCACAGTGCCCGTCGGCACCGTGAACGTCAGCACCATCGCCAGCCCGTTCGACTCGAACAACAAGACCATCAACACGGCTTGCCCGGCCGGCACCCATGTCGTCGGCGGTGGTGGCCAGATCGCCGGCGGCACGGGTCACGTCATCTTCACCGAGATGCGCCCGATCACGGGGGCGAGCGACTCGTACCGGGTGACCGCGGTCGAGGACCAGGTGGGCGAGGCCGGGACGTGGTCGCTGCTGACCTACGCCTACTGCGCGTCGGGCACGCTGCCGGGATACGAGATCGTCTCGAACACCAGCCCGGTCGGCTCGGGCGCCTTCCAGAACACGGTGTCTACCTGTTCGGCCGGCAAGTACGCGCTCGGCGCGGGCGGGCTGGTCAACAACGGCAGCAACCAGGTTGACCTGGAGACCCTCGGCGAGGGTGGCACCTTCTCCAACCGGTCCACCGGCGCTGCCCTGGAGGACCAGGACGGCTTCAGCGGCAACTGGAGCGTCACCGCGTTCACCGTGTGCGTGCAGCCGTCGAGCATTTTCGACCTCACGATGGTCAAGGTCTATTCGGTCAACGACGCAACGACCACCAAGACGGCCACCGCGTCGTGCCCGTCCGGCATGCGGGCCACCGGGGGAGCCGGCTGGTCGGACACGCCCGGACACGTCACGAGCGTCACGCCGAACTCCTCGACGCCGTTCAGCGTCAAGGTCGTCGCCCGCAACACCAGCACCACCACCGGCAGTTGGGGCGCGATCGCCACGGTGTTCTGCGCGCTCTGACCACACTGGCACTTCCGCGCCGCGGGACCGTTTCCGCGGCGCGGAAGGCAACCGGTTCAGATGTACGCGTGAACGACGGTCACGACCACAAGGCTTCGGCGACGGCGATGCCGCAGAACGCGGCGCCGAGCCCGGCCACGATGCTGGCCACGACATTGAGCAGCGCGTACGCCTGCACCCGCTGCTCGAGCAGCCGAATAGTCTCGAACCCGAACGTGGAATAAGTGGTCAGCGCACCACAAAGGCCGGTGCCGAGCAGCGCGTAGACACTGCCGGAAACGTGTCGCACGGTCGTGCCCTCAATCAGCACGCCGAGGATGAACGAGCCGGTGATGTTGACGGTGAAGGTGCCCCAGGGAAAGACGGAGTCATGCCGGGACTGCACGGCCCGGTCGGCGAGATAGCGCAGCGGTGCCCCGATCGCGGCCCCGATCGCGACAAGCAGAGCGGTCAACGAGGTCTCACCGTTCGCTTTTCGCGCGGTAGGTTGTGGGTCACGAGGCGGGTCAGGGTGAGCCCGGCGTAGACGGCGGCCAATGCCGCGATCAGCGTTCCGGCGAGATAGGCCAGGGCGGCCCGGGCGGCACCGGCCGCGACCATCTGCTGCACGTCACCGGTGTATGTGGAGAAGGTGGTGAAGCCGCCGAGCACACCCACGCCGAGAAACGGCCGCAGCAGCCGGTGCGCCGACCAGACCTCGGTGATCAGAACCATCAGGATCCCGATCAGGAAGCAGCCGGAGACGTTGGTGCTGAAGGTGGCCCAGGGAAAGCGCCCGGGAGAGTGCGGCCACGCGCTGGCGAGCCCGTAGCGGGCGAGCGCGCCGAGCAGCCCACCGGCCGAGATGACGCCGAGCACGGACCAGCGCTGCCATGCGGGGTGCTGATCGGCACCCGGATCGGCGGGCAGCCGGGTCGTTTGCGACACGTCGAAGCCTACTTCATCGGAGGATCACGACGCTTACGACCGGCTGTTGTCGCGGGGAAACGAGGAGAGCCGACGGCTGCGCACCAGGGCCTGCCGGCGGCCGATCTCGCGGCCGTCCGAGGTCACCTCGACGCCGTCCACCTCATACCACGTCTCGCCGTTGTACTCGACGGGCCTCGTCCAGTCGATGCGCTCAACCCTGATCCACAGCGAGCCGACCCCGTAGCAGTAATCCATCTCCGCGAAGTGGGTCGCCGGCCGTGTCGGGCCGCGGTTTCTGTCCATAGCTCCCCTCCGTGACCGGGACGTCGCCGATGGCGGGGAGGTGAACGCCCGCCCCCGGTGCGACCTCGGCGGCCCGTGCCGCCAGGGAAGTTCCCGGTTACCCCGGCAACGCCCCGCAGGTGCCTAAGCATGGCCATATGCGCGCCCTATCGCAAGGCCAGATGCACGTGCATATGCACATCGCGGTGGAAGTTGGAAGATCGGCGGCGGTGGCCTCCGTTCGGCCGATCCCCTCCATCTGATCGCCGCCTACCTCGCGGTCTCGTGCAGGACCTCGCGGAGGATGCCCACCGTGTGTTCGAGAGCCCCGGCCTCGACGCAGGCGCGCTCCATGGTCACCGTGTACTGCTCCACGTCGCCGGGCTTGTCGAGATAGAGGGCGCCGGTGAGCTGCTCCACGTAGACCAGGTCGGGCAGCTCGGGCTCGGCGAAACGCAGGATCGCGAACGGGAAGCCGGCCGCCGCGAACCGGCCGCCGCGAAACGAGACGATCTGCAGCCGGACGTTGGGGCGCTCCGATGCCTCGATGAGCGCCAGCATCTGTTCCCGCATGACCTCCGGGCCGCCGATCTGCCGGCGCAGCACCGCCTCATCCAGCACGGCCCAGAGCATGGGCGGGTCGGAGTTTCGCAGCACCTGCTGGCGGCCCTGGCCGAGCTCGATCCGCCGGCCGATTTCGGCGCTGGACGCGTCGGTGTGCAGGAGGCGCTGCACCGCCCGCGCGTAGTCGGCGGTCTGCAGCAGGCCCGGGACGAACTGAAGATCATAGGTGCGGATGAGCGAAGCCACCTGCTCCAGCCCCAGATAGGACACGAACCACGGCGGCACGAGGTCGGCATAATGCTGCCACCAGCCGGGGGCGCTTGCCTGGCGGGCGAGCGACAACAGCGCGGAACGTTCCGGCTCGCCGACGCCGTACAGGGTGAGCAGGTCGGCGACGTCGCGCTCTTTGAACGGGACGCGCCCGAGCTCCATCCGGCTGATCTTCGACTCGGAGGACCGGATCTCCCATCCGGCCGCCTCGCGGCTGACATTGCGCTGCTGACGGAGGCGGCGCAGCTGCGCGCCCAGCCGGATACGCAGAGCGGTGGGCGCGGGGAGATCGTCGTGACGAGCTGCAGTCATGGGGTCCCCCGATCAGGCGATTGCACTGGAACGTGAGTTTTCATGGCATCCGGCGGCCGCCATCCTGGTCAGAACTCAACCTCGTCGAACCCTGGGGGTGGCTAGATGAACCTCCTCGAAGTGGGCCGTCCGATCGGCGTCGTACCCGCGTGCACGTGCATCCAACCGTGCATGCACATCGTACGGTGCCTTCTCAGGCAGCGGCGAAGGCGGCGCGCATATGCGACTCGAACGTCACGTAGCGTCCCTTGCCTTGGAGCTTGGCGGCGTACATCGCGAAGTCCGCCGCGCGCAGCACCTCGCTCACGCTGTCCCCGCCGGGCTCGCGGACCGCGATGCCCACGCTGGCACCCACCGTGATCTGCGTATCGGCGAAGTCGATCGCTTCGGCGACGACGTCGACGATCCGCTGCGCGAGGGACTCCGCCGACCCGGCCTCGGATAAGTGTTCGAGGAGTACCGCGAACTCGTCGCCGCCGAGCCGGGCCACGGTGTCGCTCGGCCGTGCACACTCCTGCAGCCGCCGGCCGACCGTCGCGAGGACCAGGTCGCCGGCGGCGTGACCGCGCAGGTCGTTGACGGCTTTGAAACCGTCGAGGTCGATGTAGAGCACGCCGATCGAGGTCGCCTCGCGGGCCTGGCCGGCGATGGCGTGTTGTACCCGATCGTGGAAGAGGGCGCGGTTGGCCAGGCCGGTGAGCGGGTCGTGGAAGGCCAGATGACGCAGTTGCTCCTCGCGCATCTGCAGGTCTTGCACGCTCGACTCCAACCGGCGGGTCAGCCGGGCGTTGTCGCGCAGCGTGGCGACTTGGCGGGCCACCACAAGCAGGACGAGCAGGATCGTGTCGGCGTACAGGAAGGGCTCGATCGTGCCTCGGACGGTTTGCACGATCACCGACGCGCACAACGCGCACGCCAGCGGGACGTACGGAAGGGTGACTAGTTTCCACGGGTCTTGGACATCGGCCCGGACCGCCGGGGCGCCGCCCTGCGCGGCCCGCAGCCCGGCCAGGCCGATGAGGACGAACGCGGCGAACCAGGCCACGTCCACGAGGTCACCGGAGCCGTAGTTGTCATGCTGGGCCAGGTAGGCGTAGACGCTGTCGGCGAGCGCCAGGGCCAGCAGCCCGGCGCCGGCCAGCGACAGCGCCGGCCGCAGGCTGCGATCCACGTGGCCGAGCATGATGAACACCATGCTGGCGGTCGCCACGTCGCCGATCGGATAGCCCAGCAGCACCGCGCGTTCGAGCGCGTTCTCACCGCCGCTGCGGAAGACGGCGCCGAGCACGGCCGCCCAACTCAGGTAGAGGAAGGAGCCGGCGATGATCAGGCCGTCCAGCAGCGTGCGCACGGTATCGGCGGAGCGGCGGGTGGCGATCAACGCGGCGATGCCCGCGAGGGTCAACGGCACCTGCAGCAGATAGGCGATGTCCGCGATCGACACCGCGGGCACCTCGGCGTGCAGCACCATCTCGTACCAGCCCCAGATGGAGTCGCCGGTCGCCGTGCACGCCATTCCGGCGCCGATGAGCGTCCAGCCCCGGCGGATCAGGCCGGTGCCGCGCCGGCCGGCGTACAGGCAGGCCACGGCCGCGCAGAAGCCGGCCGTGGGGCTGGCGATGTTGCTGAAGCGCGCCGCGAGGGTTTCCCCGCCTGGCTTCAGCATTATCCACAGGCCGAAGCCGAGGATGATGCCGAAGGCCGCGATCGTGGTCCGTAGGCGTGAGTTTCGCATGGCCTCACCGCTACCAAGGTCGCGCCGGCCGGCCTCAGTTTTGCAGGTTGTGTTGGGGTGTCTCGGCGGCGTTCATCAGCCGGTTCGACCAGTTCACGGCGTTCAGGTACGCCTTGACGGCTTCGTCGGGGTTGATCAGGGCGGCCAGCCCGCGCGGGTCTCCTCGTTCGTACTCGCGCACGACGGCCAGCAGGCTGCCTAGGGGGCCGGCGCCCTCGGCCAGGGCCATCCCGATCTCCTGGGAGAGCGGCAGGCGGCTGGCCAATTCCGCGCTGCTCTGGCCGAGGAGGTGGGCGATGCCCGACAGCAGGCCGGCCGTGAACGCCGCGTCCGCCGGCATGCTCAGATTTTGCGCGACGGTCTGGCAGATCCGGGCTCGCGTCATGATCATGGAGAGCTGTTCCTCGGTGGCCTCGGTGAGGTCGCTGACCAGCATCAGGGTGACCCACTGGCGGACCGTTTCCAGGCCCAGCATAGCGGCGGCCTGTTGCACCGAGGAGACCCGGGCGCGCAAACCCGAGGCGGCCGCATTCGTGGCCTGCAATACCCGGTAGCTCACGGCCGGGTCGCGGATGATCAGCGAGACCACGCCGTCGAAGTCGACGTCGGTGGCCGTCAGCGCGGTCAGTAGCTGCAGCCGGTTGATCCGGGTCGGCGACAGGCTGGCGGTGGAGACGACGTGCGGGCGGCCGAGGACATGCCCCTGGAAGAAGTCGAAGCCGAGAGAGAAGGCCAGTTGCAGGTCTTCCTCCGTCTCGAGCCGCTCGGCGATCAGTTGGATCTGCGAACGACGGCGGACCAGTTGCACCCGCTCGGCGACCACGGCCGGGTCTACGCCCATGATATTGATCTTCACGTACGTGGCCAGGCCGAGTAGGCGTTCGGCGGGGCCGGGGGTGAAGTCGTCCAGCGCGATGGTGAAGCCGCGTTCGATGAGCTGGTTTACCCCCTCGACCACGGCGTCGTCGACCTCGACGGTCTCGATGATCTCGAGCACGCCCTGGTTGGAGTCGAACGGTACCGGGAGCTCGCCGATCAGGAACTCTTTCGTGACGTTGATGAAGCAGGCCCGGGTGCCGACGAGCTGGTCGAGGCCGAACTCGGTGAACGCGGACACCATGACCTGGCTGGTGGCCCGGGCGGACGAACCGCTAGCCGCCGTCGCGTCGACTGCGTCACGAAACAGCAACTCGTATGCTACGACGTCACCAGCGCGATCATAGATCGGCTGCCGTCCCACATGAATCATGTGACTATGCGACTCCACAATTGGACACTAGACCGCAGAGTCACGTTCTATCCGAAATATCGGGAAATACAGGGGGCGGGCGGGCGTTGACCGGGTCAGCGCTTGATGGCGACGCCGCCGCTCATCTGGACGTGGAAGTCGTCGACGACGCTCGCCTCGGGGTCGGGACGCCAGCGGTTGCACAGGGTCACGCCCGGATCGAGCAGATCCAGCCCGCGGAACAACTCGGCCACCTCGGCATCGGTGCGCGCCTTCGCGGCGATGCCCCGGGCCCGGTACGCCGCCGCGCCGTTGACCGCCTGCGGGTTGTGCGCGGTCACCGTCGAGATCGCCAGGGCGCTGCCGGCCGGCAGCGGCGCCATGAGCTGGTCGATGATCCGGTGCGCCTCGTCCTCGTCGGTGATGAACTGCATGATCGCGATCAGGCTGATCGCGATCGGCTCGTCGGTGTCGAGCGTCAGCTTCACCTCGTCCGCCGCGAGGATTGAGGCCGCGTCGCGCAGATCGGCGTCGATGTAGGCGGTCTTTCCCGGCGGCCGCGAGGTGAGCAGCGCGCGGGCGTGGACGAGCACGAGCGGGTCGTTGTCGACGTAGACCACGCGGGCCGACGGTGTCACCTGCTGCACCACCTCGTGCAGGTTGGGCGAGGTCGGCAGGCCGGTACCGATGTCGAGGAACTGCCGGATGCCGCACTCCGCCGCCAGGAAGCGCGCCGTGCGGACCATGTACTCCCGGTTGGCGCGCATGGAGATCGGCAGGCTCGGCGAGGCCTCCACGATGGCCGTCGCCGCCGTCCGATCCGCCTCGAAGTTGTCCTTGCCGCCCAGCAAGTAGTCGTAGATCCGCGCGGAATGCGGAACGGAGGTGTTCAACTCGACACGAGACACGCGGCTAAGCTACCTCAGCGCTGCTAAAACTCGACAGTGGGCGGTGCCGGTTCAAGATCACATTGGGTCGGCGAGGACCGGGCCGCCACCCTTGTTCCGCTTGGCCGTGTACATCGCGGCGTCGGCGCGCCGCAGCAGGTCCATCGGCGACAACTCGGGATCCAACGCAGCGAAGTCCCCGCCCACCACCGCGATGCCGATGCTGGGCAGCACGCAAGCGTGGTCGTTATCGATGGGTATGGGCTGGCCGGCGGAGTCGATGAGGCGATTGGCGACCTTCACGGCCTCCGCGCTGTCGGTGACGCTGCGGCAGACGACGACGAACTCGTCGCCGCCGAGCCGGGCGACGATGTCGTCGCGGCGCAGGGCCTCGGTGAGTCGCCCGGCGATCACGCGGAGCACCTCGTCGCCCGCGGCGTGACCCATGGTGTCGTTGACCAGCTTGAAGCCGTCGAGGTCGAGGAAGAGCACGGCGATCGCCTCGTCGCTGGAGCGCTGGCGGGCGAGCACGTCGGCGAGGTGGCGCAGCAGGTAACGCCGGTTCGGCAGCCCGGTGAGCGGGTCGTTGAGGGCCTGCCGCTGTTCGCCGCGCTGCTTGGTGACGTCCTGGCCGAGGGCCACCGCGGACGGGATCTGGGCGTCGGGCGGTCCCGGCAACACGGTCAACGAGCACAACAACTCGACTTGCGTACCGTCGCTGCCGCGCTGCCGTAGCTCGCCGCGCCAGCTTCCGGTCTTGGCCAGCAGCGGCACCAACTCGGCGTAGGTCTTGGGCTCGGCGCCGGGTTCGAGGAACCGGGTGTCCAGCAGCGCGTGGGCGTCACAGCCGATCGTCTCCGCGGCCGTGTAGCCGTAGACCTTCTCGGCGGCGACGTTCCAGGTGCTGATCCGGCCCTCGTTGTCCCAGGCCACGACGGTGTCCGAGACGTGGTCGACGAGCTCGGCCTGCTGGCGCATCTCATCCACCGCGAGCGCCGAACCGTGCAGAACGTGGCAGGTGCCCAGCGTCGCGGCGGTGACCTCGGCCAGCGCCTCGAGGAAGTCGACCTGGGCGGTCGTGAAGTGCGTCGCCGTGGAGTCCCGGCCCACCGCGAGGACACCGCTGGAGAGCCCCTTGGAGCGCATCGGGACGATGACGGCGCCGGTGAGCGGGCGGCCGGCGGCCCACGGCCCGAGGGCCTGCCGCATCGAATCGAGGTAGCCGCCGATCTCCCGGGCGTCCAGCACCGCGGCGGCTCCCGACTCGATCACGGCCTCGACCAGCCCGTCGTCGGCGAACAGATCCGCCTCGC
>Ga0307512_10008028_pt1 | contig 10354 bp, 10 predicted proteins | sample 14_EM_MG_FD_200267 | JGI IMG/M metagenome (GOLD analysis project Ga0307512, IMG submission 200267) | Populus trichocarpa ectomycorrhiza microbial communities from riparian zone in the Pacific Northwest, United States - 14_EM | ecosystem: Host-associated > Plants > Roots > Unclassified | place... | reverse complement strand
TTGACACCATGGGGTTTCGTAAATTCAGGAGGTGTTCCCCACAGGGAACAGAGGAGAGAAAGCCACGACAGCAGATGTAAGTAATGGCAATTAACTCCCATACCACCCGTTTTTATGAAATTGGCTCATACCACTCAAATTTAGGGACCCTATTCTGGCGAGTGATAGAAAATGTAATTGTCGCGACGTGTCGACTTCTACACCTTCACTCCACATTACCAACAACCCACTCCCTCCAGCACCATCACCTCCATACCAACCCATGCCACCCACTATGAGCGCTGGTGATCTCACCAGCGGGAAGATAGGGCGGAAGAAGAGGATCAGAGCGCACTCCATTCAGGGTTGCAATTGCGGATTTTGCTGCTCTCAAAGCGGTCATGCCGCGCCGGTGTCTCGAGGCCCAGTTTGATGTCCGGCATCAAATATCTAATCGCAAAGCGAACATTTGGGTATGTCTGTCAGGTGTAGTACCCCCCATAAACCGTTGAATTGACCGACAAGCTGGGTAGGTCTTAGAAGAGAGGCTATGATAGAGCGACGGCAGAGCTTGACCAGCAACGGGCAGTGTCATTGTATCCCTTTGCGGAAGCTCCCCAGGAGCAGCCCCATCTATGTAGTGGTAATGGAATTCGAGCGTGTCGAACTCCCGCATACACTAGTAAAAAAGGGGGTCTTTTTTAAAGGAAAAACATGTGGCGTCTGCAGGAAACTATCGGCACTTTCCGACAGAAAAGTCACGATCTACAAGTTCATCTCATGATCCCGAGAAAAAAACATTACTAACCTTTTAATGACGCTACTCGTACTCGGGCTGCATTTCGTGTCGCTAGGTATAACGGTTTTAGCATAGTGTTACATCATACAAGTAGTTTGAAGTCCATATCCACGTTGCGAGTGCTTTCAATGATGAAGAAGGCTGAACCATTTTCTTGGCGTTTTACGACCATTTCTAGTAGTTGATCGTGAAGCCGTGAGAGCGGGTTCTGCTTGGGACGTATACGCGCAAGTATACTGCGTTCGACGGTTGAAATTTCCTACCCGTAGAACCCATTGAACCATACAGACATCCACCTATGGTTGACGTTTGAATGTATTCTTTTCATCATCAAATATGACTTATACACATGGGCAGAATCCCAGCTCTCTGTTTCAGCTTAAGGGCCTTTCACTTTCACGAAATAGAATTATCGGTTTCGAGGGAATATGTCCTTACAGGTGTTGCGAGTAGCGAGTTGCAGTCGACATGTAGAAACACTTGGCCTCCCGATTCTCATCGTGAATTTTGATGAAGTATCGCTACTCGTTGTTGTCCACCTACTCTACACATCACATTCGCGCACACGATGCTCAGGATATAGAGCCTCGATCCAGCCTTGGAAGTACAGTCTTCGCGCGCTCTCCAATGGTCAAAAAACGCCATGGAAACGGTGTAGCGAGATTCCCCAGACAACCTAGTATTCTTTGCATTTGTTTCACGACATGTTTACACTTAGAAGAACAGGTGAGCTACTTCTTCGGCTTCCCATACCAAAAGGTCTGTATTAGATAGTAGGGTGACCGGGCTGGCTGGAAATCCGGTTAAATAGAAATCGTTCTGATTGGTCCGAAATTCCCGGCTCGTGCTAGAGTACCCGTCGGTTATTCGGACGCGCCGGGTACTCGGACGCCAAGGAGCTAATTTACGCTAGGGTGACTAGCGCCGCCTGGCGCGAGTGATCGCGGGTGGAATTTCGCTGTTTGCTTTCTCCTCCCAGCCAATTTTCATCCGATTGACTCGAGTAAGGGCTTACATTCATCCTCAAGAATACACAATCGCGTGTGCTCACATTGTTTAAAGGATAACTAGCAGCTAAAAGATAATATTTACCTAAAATGCGAGTTCAAACACCTCCCGGTCCTCATCCTCCTCCATCTCACTACCACTTCCCTCCTCTTGAACAAGCTCACTCTCCAGTTTCTCTATATCCTCCTTCATCTTTTCAAGCGGTCCAGTTCTTTACTCCCCTCCTCTTCTAGTCGGGCTACTGACTTCCATGAAGCCGGAAGCTTTCTTCCTTCGTCTTCCACTGCGTGATACTTCTCCTCCTTTGCAACCAGCTCTTGCACCCGGACTTCCAACTTAGCAGCCTTCTCCCTCAGTTTCTGCAGCTTACTGAACTGAGTTCTTTTGGATTCGGCCTCTAAGTATCGAAATACTGTTTAATATCTTGTTTGCTCGTAAGAATGAGGACTTCTTCTGGAATCCGCCGTTTACGTCTGGTTTGAGTTGCTGGTTTTCTCGGCGTTCGGTTGTTGCCTGTAGAAGCCGCTCTTGAAGATGGCCGCATGTGCAGCGCTGCAATACTGGTATTGGATAGTTTATCAACTACATGGCGGATTCTCCAGGTTCCCGGTGTGTTGCTGTTCTGAACATCAAGGGATAGGGACTGGGTGAGATGGTGCAAGTCCTGCTGGCTACGGAGTTGCAATTGTGTGGACTTCGGCAGGGCTCATAGAGGTCAAGGATCGGGGTGGCGAGGACGGCCGGAGGTGAAGTATAGCATTGCCCGGTACTGCGAGTTTATCGACGGGAATGTTGAGTGCTCAGCGGAAGATTTCGAAGTCCAAAGGTACCAGTCCAGTATATCAAAAGCCGCTGCGAATATTCTCTGGCGTAAAGGCAATCTTCTGGAGACTTCGCTGGTGGACATTTTTTGCCGATAAATTACCTCCGTCGAGTTATCATAATGAAGAAGACGTAGGAAAGATCTGATCTTCACCGGCTCGTGTACATTGCACTCCCCCTCCCTAAAAAAAAAATTTCGAAAAAAGAAAGAGATCTCACAAAATCATCTAGATAGTCTAAAAAATTGCCTAGTGCGCCTTGGCGTGCGAGTACCTGGCGCGTCCGAATAACCGACGGGTAACTACTCTAAATCTTTCACTCCAGCCAGCTCACGAAAAGGCGAGCTCGAAAACCTTACATGGGCCAACATTTCTCGTTATGTGGCAGGGATGGGTGTTAGCTTACTTAAAGATCTTCCAGCCGGACACAAAAAGGGGCACTCGAAGTTGTCTATCGGCCAACTTTGAGGACTGTCGCTTTTCCACCCGCTCTCAACCATCCCGATGTGATAGATATTTGGTTTTGCTACGTTTTGCGGTGCGAGATAGTAGGACTACTGTCAGATTACTATAAAGATCCCCCCCCCCTCCCCTTTTTTTACCAGTGTAGGTGCTGTTGTCCTACGAGGCCGCCCTACCAAAAAGCGCAAGAGTTGCGCCGTGACTGGCTGTCGCCGCGATCTAGAACTGGGCAGCCCGCAGAAGGCGGCCAATGGGCGCTGCTGAGCGAGCAGGGCATGGCCGACCGGCGATTGCGACGGCCAATCAGCGGCGGCCCGCATCCCGTCTCGTGCCATTCGTCCGCCGCCCAGTTGCACCCGGTCCGCAACCTGGCGCCCCGTCGTTCGAGACCGTTCGTTCGTCGGCGGCGTTTCGGCCTATCCAGTGCGCAAAACATATAATTCCCCAGCTAATTCGGTATTTCCGGAAGCACGACGGATTGACACTCCTCCCCTCCCCACAGCCCGTGCTGATTGCTCGCAGGGCCTCTCCTGCTTCGTGCTTCTCCGGCCTCCCGCTTACGTACCTTCTCCTGAGTCCTCGATCGCCGCGTGCCCTCCGCGTCCTCGATCGCCGGCACCGTCTCGCGCCGAGCGTGCTGCTTGCTGCTGCTTGCTGCTCCCTCCTGCTTCTCCTGCCTCCTGCTTGGAATTGTTCCCTGCCTCCTGATCCATGGATTGCTGGTTGTCCGTGGCAATCAGGAACACACACACACCACACACGCACCGGAAATGCCAGGGAATCAAAACAACAACCAAATGGCTTTTTCCCTTCTCGCGAACGACGACATCGCCCAGCGTCCGTGCACGCCAGGCCGCAAGTGGCACGGTGCGGCGCGAGCAGTCGACGGCGTCTGTCTTGGGCGCGCCCACCTGCCGATTGCAGCCAATGGGGAACCAGGGACTTGGGATATAATCGCTCCGTTGTGTCCTCTCCACCTGCTAACTAGCCGCATGCATTGCCGTGCTAATCAGCACGGACTCTTCGTCCCTTCCTCGGACATGCTCGTCTTGGCCCGGTGTTCCTCTTCTGCGGACATCGTCTCCTCCGAACGTAGCCGTATTGGCCTCCGTGTGGCCGTCCCTCTGTCTCTGTCGGCACTCCGTTCGACTCGCCTGCGGCTTCTTCCTTTCTTCTTCGTCTCCTTCTCTTCTCTCCGCGTCTCACGCTCGCTGGGATGCTAGCTCAGAGTGGGTGCAACAGAAAAAAAAAAGAAAAAAAAAGAAAGCAACAGACGAAGCTCGACTCGATGGGGGCCACCCCACGAAACCGACTCCGCCATTGCAGGACCGTTTATTTGCTTCTTTCCGCCGTCCGGTTGGTTCCTGCGCGAGTCCGCCGTCCGCAGCGGATGCGAATATCCAGCCCAGCATACGAAAAGCGTGCGCGCATGTCTGTACACATGATTCGTAATGCGCGGCGCTATAGACGAAGCACGATGCAGCGGAGCAGAGACGAGCAGAGCAGCACTATGCATGTATGCGCTGCGAGGTGAAGTTAAAGTCGCGCGGTCAGGGGATCAAGGGGATCGACGAGCGCTGCGCTGTGGGTCTTCACGTTGTCGGCTACGTGCGTCGCTGCTACACTGCGATGCGGCGGCGCATGAAGTGCGCTTTTCCGCACGCAGCGTAGACCATGTACGGCTGTGCAGCATACATACGGCTGCGAACGAGCACGAGCTGACAATCTATCTCTCTACATATCGACGAGGTATAGACGTCGACGATATGATATGCCCCTGCCCTGACAGGACGACGATCAAAGGGGGGGGGTCTGTTCCCCATCCCCTGCTCCGCTCAGGCGATTAGTAATCAGCAGCTAACCAGTCTCTCCACGTCAATGGCGGAGATGTCATCCCGCCTCACACTCACGCCCGCCCGTGCTGGCAGACTTCGTGCTCTCCACACATACACGAGCAGAGCAGCAGAGAGCGTTTGTATTTCCAGAGTTGGCCCAACCACCCTCCGCGCCGCGAGGAGAAGGAAAAAGGAAGAGAGAAAAAAACAGTTGGCAGCCTCCAAGACGCATCCCTCCGCCAGGGGACTCCGCAAGGGTACAGCAGCGCGCCCCTACGTGCAGTACGATGCGCGGCGAGACAGTCCGAACTCGCCTCCCTGCCTTCGAGAGCAACATCCGTGATCGAGACACTCGCGCTCGGCGGCCAATCGCATCGTCGACGATTCTCCATCTGTGCACGAAGGAAGGGGCATACATGGGATTGTTCCGGGGCAGGAAGAAGGGAATGAAGGGCAGAGCCCGCCTTCCTCTTTCGCCGTGACACTGGCGGTGACAACAGCGGTCTTCGCCCTTCCCAGCACGCATGCATACGCGGGGACGCGAGACGAGGAAAGAAACCAACGCGACGAACGAGAGCCACTGTTGCGCGCCATCGCCGCTCGTCCGTGGGGCACGAATGCAGTGCGTGCGTGCGCGGAGTGTGTCCGTACATAGCGATCGGAAGTGGCTGCGACGGGCTGACGAGCTGCCCCCGCGAGCTGCACCGACATCCACGCACGCATGTGGGCCATGGGGCCCGGCGCAACGCCGTGGATTGCCACTGGTGACCGCGCTCGACGGCGGCGGCGGTGGTGAGAGTCGTCCGAGACGCACAGCTCTCGGCATACATACGGTAGTTGGCGGCGGCGGCGGCGGTCATACGTATCGCCAGCTTGACTCGATGCGCCGCGCCGTCGCGGCAACGGAGATCATCGGGAGCGCACCTGTGTGCCACCGCAAGGACGGACAGCTGGTCGACTCTTATCGAACCACCACTGCACCGGGTGCATGCAATCGGCCAGCTATGTACGTACATGCACACTGCTGTGCGCTGGAGAAACGCCTACATATTTTTACGCCTGTTTCTTACGCCTGTTCTGGAGTGGACTCGCTCGCCCTCCTCCGCAACCGAAGTCCTCCGACGCATACGGGCCGTGGCGAAGCGGGGGGGCGCAGAGTCCGCCAGCAGAGTCGGCCGCGCACGGAGATGGTTGTGGAGTGCTGCCGTCCAGAGGGGGGGGGACCAAGGAGACAAGAGGAAAGAGAATGAAGGAAGGGAACCGATTGCGGAGCGGAACAGGACAGTCCCAGAAGCGGAAGACATGCCAGCCCCTGATGGATGACTCGACCCCCACTCCACGACTGCGAGATACGGTGGGGGGGCTAGTTCGCGCATCGATCCATCCAGCCCTGGCCCCCCACCGTCACCATCGCGAAGAGCTGCCGAGGGCGAGGGCTCGTCTTTCCGAGTCAATCTCCATCTGCCAGCATCGCCTCTTTCCGCCGGGTACTGGCCTGTTGCCTCGGAATGTCGGCAGTGCGCACACACCGTCTCGCCAGCCTCCGTCACGGATGGCTAGACACCACGCAATGCGTCGGTGCGGCGAATGGCGATATGGCGATATGGCGATATGTCGATGTGCATAGAGGCGTACGACACGTATCTATAGCATAGCAGCAGCGGCCGTGTTAGTTATCCATTTACCGACATACCTCACCTAATGTACGGTGCATCGTCACACTCCGCCGCAGCCAGTAAACAGATGGACAGACGATAGACATGTAGTCGCGATCGCAGCGTCGTCGCCGCGGTCAATCGCATCATACACATATGCTGTTTGGCGCCGGAGTGCAGACAACGTGCGCTCGGAAGGAGGAGTAGATCTACCGGCACGCTCCGGTGCGTGTGGATTCTCGAGGCGCACGGAATGCGTGGAGTCCGGCATATGTACAAACCATAAACTCGAGATGGGAGACACTGTGTCCGCAGCAGCAGCCCGCGGATGATCGCCGCACCAATATGTCGGGGAAGCCACGAACGAAATAAAACATGTGGATGCGGCGCTGCTATTCGCGCTGCATGCAGCCCCCCGAACGGTAAAGCTGCTACTGCTATTTTGTGCACTTCGCGAACTCCAATCAACCGTCTCATTGCTGTCTTGTGTCGTGTTGTGTCCGAGACAAAACCCCTATATGTGTTGTCGGATAAGCTTTTAGCTCGTTCTCTTTTTTTTTGCTCCCCTCTTCGCCAGAATCTATTGCACGTCCCACATTGCAAGCGCCCCCTCCCTGCCACTTTGTTTCGGAAACAACAACAGCAATTCCAACCGCAGCAACAGCAGGAAAACAAACACCCAAGCCTCCGCGGGCAAGCAGCGGCGGCGGTGGCGGCGAAGCTGTGATACCCCAATTCGCTCAAACTTGGGCATGCCCCGAGACGACGGCCGTCCAGAAACTGCCGTCGCTCCTTGGTCTTGCGGACGGCTGCACCGCGGATGTCGGTTCAGGGGGAGCTCCTCCGCTGCCACTCGTACCGTGCATATGTGGAGCGGCCATGGATTATGTATCGGGACGTGCATCGATGCCCCCCACATTTGCCCTTCGTCTTCTCCAGAGAGACTCCTGCTCCGAGTCCGACGCGTCGTCCGCATGCGGAGACATGCTTCTGTTCCTCTTCAGCCGTCCAAACACTCGGCCTCTCTGGACGAGCACTCGCTGTATGCAACATCGCGAGCCGAAAGCGGAAATAAAATTAAAAAAAAGTTGATGAGCGCACCGCGCATCCAGCCAGCAGACGGGCTACTCCGGATCGACCACTCCCCCACACACTGACACACGCACACACAGAAAATAGCGACGTCTGTTTCTCCCACTCCCTCTATCTATGTAAGTACCCCTGAGAATAGAGTGCACCCCTTCCCGTTCGCAGGTGTGTTTCAAGTCATCCTGCGTTCGTTCGTACGTAAGTGGGTAGGTACCGTACATACAATTCCCCGCGAGCCTGGATGGAAACGGCCCTTTTTTTTTGCGCGCTTTTCCGTCCAATGGGACGCCTCCGACGCGTATGGACTCTGCTCGAATACGGAATGGATGCTTTCTGCAGTGTGGCAGGTGTCGGGCCCGATCAGGACGCGGGCGATGTGCGGACCGTCGGCTGTTTCTCGATATAGTCTCGATCCCAGGCGGCCGGACGGCCGCATGCGCCTCCACCTCTAAGATGCCTCCGTCCAGTGCGAGCTGCACCATACCGGCACACAACCGTGTCCTCGCCAAGAAGCGCGAAAGAACGCCGAGTGACGGTGCGTGTCCGTCGTTGAAACACCCGCCGCCCCAACTTCGAGTCCAATCTATTCTGGGCCGCGAGACATCCCCCTGAGACTAATAGTTATATGTGAGCGTCTATATATGTAGGATCCAGGGGGAGGAAGAAAGGGAAAAGTCGTACCAGAAATCACACCCGCTCTCCTTGCTGCATACCTTACTGATAACACGAACCATATAATATATTCCTCTGCGTGGGGGCGGTTTCGTTCCGGGCTCTTTCGCTTGACTCTGGAGTATGTAGATAGAGCAAATCTTGCAAGACGGCTGTAGGGACGTCGGTGATGGTTCGCTTTCGTTTAGAATGACAAGGAAAAAGAAAAGAAAAGGAGCTGCCTATCTACACAGCCTACCTACCCACATATCACGTGTGCATGCAGCCCCGCGAGCCCGCCGGAGATATCATCCTAAATGTCTATCTACACGAGAGAACACCCATGTGTACCACATGCGGACGATGCAAACCGGAATATGTAATTCGTGGGAAAAAAGGAAAAGAGATTTCTATCCCTATATTTTGCAGATCTGCATGATACAATTTCTATCACCTCTGTCTGCTACCTTCCTTTAAAAGCACCTTGTTATGTACAAACATTCCTGCACAGCCAATCATCACGCCCTTCCGGAAGCAGAATCTTGACATTCCACGGGCTTGTTGTATGCGATAGGGCAGCGTGGAGTTGACCATGACTGAAGATCTCTCCGGCCATATTGACTCCTAGATACATACACGTGAAAGAAAGCGACTGGCCCCTGCGCCTTAACTACTTACTGTCGTTGAGAAAAACCAATCCGGAGTGGATATTGCACCCTGGCCAGGCCAATGCTGCGTCAAATTCCCGTTCATTTCATCCACACTGCATCGCATTCCGTGGTGATAGAATTGCCCCCCCCCCCTCCCCCCGGTGGTGCAAGATGTGCTTGTGGAGGGGTACCATTCTGCAATTTTCATGATGGACCGACTGAATCGGATCATCCACCGTATTGCTGAAGCTGTTATAGCTGCTAAGAAGTTTTGCACAGGCCACCTTCGGGTACGCTGTTTTTCAAGTCACATTATTTTTTTTTGGTTTCTAATAACGGTAATAAGACATGATACTCAAGTATTGCAGAGGGTAATTAGAAGCTGAGCAATGACGAAAACTTGTACAGTCTCCAATAATCCAACAGACCCGACGACTGTATTCATCAAGGTGAAGTCATTAGTTCCCCATCAGGGCCGCTATCGCTCCAAGCCGGTGGGTGCTTTTGCCCGCAACGGTGTTGAAGGGATATTTCGTTGCCGCGCGCTACATACCTATTTGATGGATCTAATCTTAGTTGTTGCGCACTTCCACGTGTAATATGTATGTAGATATAGAGTGGGATGCGCTGTCGTCGCCGAGCAGTGCGTAGACGAGCCGTCGCTTAGCGCACGCGCGCACGCGACCGCCACGTGGCGCCGGCGCTCGCGGCTGCAGCCTTTGCCCCTTCACCTTCCTTCCCGGTCCCCCCCGCATCGCGCCCTATGGACATAGCTCGAGCCGGATCGACTCCGCTAGAGCGATCTTCCTAGTAGTAGTGGGGTAGAAGATCCGCCCAGCGTCGGCGACTATCTAGAGTTTTGACTTTGACTACGCAACTGTCTCCCCCACGCACACACACGTGGTCTACTCGGATCCCGCTCCGGGATCCGCCGTCGCCCCAACCGCCGGACGACCCCGCGCTGGCACTGAGATGCTGCTTCCGTCCTGGGGGAGGGACAAGTGAGCTTGGAGCGCACACCTCCGGGCTCGATCTCGCCGGTCCGGCGGAGGTCGAGGACTCGAGGCGGTTGCTGGGTATGTATGTATACGTACATACGTAGGCCCGCGGATCCTGGCGTACACTCCAGCCTCGCACGGGCGTCGCCGGCGGACACCGGCGGATCTCTGCCCGGTCCATAGTGCGTGTGTTTGCGCGTGGCGGTGGCCCGAAGCATGGCGTGTCATTCGCCGTCCCCGCGGACTCGCCTGTTGTAGCACGTCTTTTGTATGCTTAGTCAGTGCTCGTGACTCATAGAGATGGGTAGTGGCGTCATATCTTCACAAGACAACCACCACATCTACACGTCACTCCCTCCGTTTCTCGGTGGCTGGATGCTGCACGTGGCAGCGGATCGATGCGGCCG
>Ga0307512_10008027_pt1 | contig 10354 bp, 17 predicted proteins | sample 14_EM_MG_FD_200267 | JGI IMG/M metagenome (GOLD analysis project Ga0307512, IMG submission 200267) | Populus trichocarpa ectomycorrhiza microbial communities from riparian zone in the Pacific Northwest, United States - 14_EM | ecosystem: Host-associated > Plants > Roots > Unclassified | place... | reverse complement strand
CAAGAGATACGTAGGTCTGCTACAAACCGTGGGCTGAGCGGAGACAGGCCGGCAAGAAGGGGGCCAGTGCTGAAATCGCGGGTGCTGCTTGTGTGAAGGGAGTTGCACGTTCTCCACGCACAAGACGAAGGAGAATCTCGAGAACGTTATCTGTTTCTACCATGTGGGTACGTACGAATCGCTGGCGCTCCGTTTGCAGCCCAACAGTGGAGATCGTGGGCGCCTGTAAAAGGTTTTGTCAGACGACCATGCTTCTTCGAGGCGATGAAACATAGGCAAATGCTTACTGGATCCGGATCAACAACCTCAATCTTCCTTTCCCAGCTACCGGCCGCGTCTCGAGGAAACCAAAATATCCGCCCGAACATGCTTTTCAGCCACTCTTGCATATCGCCTGACTTCACCCATTTGGGCTCGGACAAAGGGCGTGCCCTATCCAGGTACACAAGTAACGTCACCTTGGAGGAAACATTTGCTTTTGAGAAGGGGGGAACCGTGGGGTCCAATTCCACCACGGGGGAAAGTGTAACCAATGAAGCTTAATGAAGAGTACGACTTGATTGTTTCGGAAAAGCTCTCGACACCGGAAATGAGCACACAGAAGGGGATTGTGAAATGAAAGGACCCACGATGATGCCGTTCAACTCATTTACATCGTCCTTCTCGACTCGCAACAGAATCTCCACTTGTCCGTCTAACAAGACGCATTGTGCCCGCGGCATAGGAGATAGAGAGACGTTTGGCAGCGGGTGTGCGAATGCCAGGTTGAGGTTCAGCTTTCAAGGGCAACCGACCATTTGGCTCGCCATATGGAGAGGCGGTAGACCCCGAGATGAGGGTAGTGCTCGTATCCGAGGACGCAGGGCCATCAAAATGCCTTTCAGGTTGGGTTGCTGAGTCACCTTGAAAGTCATCCGACGTGGATCACGGATAATAGGCGCAGAGGAAGTTGTGCTCTCCTCTGGTGCATTTGGCGCTGGCGGGTCGGGGCTGTGGGTGTGATCAACTGGTTGTTCTTCATTGGGAGCAGCTGACTCCGTGGGGGGAGCAGCGACAGACGTGTCAGAGGGAGATGATGGAGCAATGGCAGAACTGTCAGGAAGAGCGGGAGCAGAGGACAAAGGAGAAACAAAAAAAAAAAAACTAACGGCCCTCCTCTGCGGGTGGCACCGGAGTGGCAACCTCATTCTGCCAACTGCATCAAGGCAATCCGTATACACGCTTTACGCAAACCTACTGGGTAAGTGTAAACCCTTCCTTGGAGCTCATCCGTCTCCACTTGCCAGGGCCAGACACAGTAATGACGCATCGCATGCCCTCTTGTGGTCGGCCGAAGATATCCGAGTGGTCTAAACTTCGGGTATTCGAATCCGACGACATCCGCGGACTCATTCATTTCCTACCAGTGGAATTTATGTCCTGGGTCGTATTTCTGGACTGTCCTCGCTGGCGGGCTCTATCGCAATGGCCGTCAAAAGGAGCGTTTGGGTCTGTACTCCCTCCCCCTCGCCTGGCGCCACACTTCCACACACACAGGCAACCCGTCACAGTCAAACATCCCTCACTACCTCACCCAACCAACCACAAAAACAAAGAAAAAAGTCACATACACCAGTCATACACCCTGAACGGTTTTGATTAGATTCCATCTTACCACGTTTGACTTTTCGACATCATCATCGTTACCACCACCCGTCTGACGTCGGAAAGCAAGCTATGGTGCCGCCATACGAGAATGTCGTCGGACGCCGCAATAGCCTTCCCGTCTTTCGCACCCTCCGCCTCTCTCGCAGTGTCTACCTTCAACTCGGCATCGACATCGGCGTCCTCGGTCCACGCCACGCCAAAGCCGCTTCGCGTCTCGGGGTCTAGTACGATGACGCGTAGTCCGACGTCGAAGCCAATGCCAACGCCGCAGCGCGGCCAGGAAGGCCAAAGGGGGCAAGAGGACCGACGCGCCCATCGTCTGTGTGCGGTTCTGCGAGCGCGCCCGTGTTGTTGCTGGACGATGGCACGGTGCACCCAAGCCAGGAAAGGAAACGGCGGCGATGTGTCGGTATCGTTGCATGGGTGGGAGCAGGCGACTCGCCAAGGTCCATGACTTAACTTATGAACACACCGCACCGCCCGCTGCTTGAGAAGGATAAGGGATGTTCGGGTGTTACGTTTCAGGCTGTCCGTCACGCTATGTACTGTAATAGAAACCGCAGTTTTTTCAAATTACAAGGCAACAACTTGAAATCTAAACCAATAATCTGAGCAGCAGAATATCATAACTGGTTGCTGGCACGCTCGCCATTTCGACCACTTATTCCCCTTGTAGTGTCTATTATTTATACCACCTTGACCATTTTCTTCAACTATCTCGTGTTCACCACCTACTATTCCGCCGTTCTTCCGACGTCCCTCTTCTTCTGGACGGTGGTCCTTGGCAGCAGTTTCATGACGCTGCTCCTCGCGGAGCAAATGTGAGTCAAGGCGGAGATGTCAGAAGGGTTGGGGAGACAGACGACACGCGGCCTGCACGTGAGTCCGGATGGACTCTGCAACTTGGGACTTGTTCAGTTCGAGTTTGGCGTCAAAGACCTGAAAGTAGTTGCATCGTTCCCCAACGATGGGACTTGGAATACATAGGAAAGGTTTACAATTCGTAGCATCACCGTAGCTAGGACCTCGGTACTCAGTCTTTCATCTCTGGGACTGAGATCCGCATCTACCGCGCTTTCAAGAAGGGCTAGTGATTGCGATGACCACACAGGATTCGGCGATGTTAAAATGGGCGCGCTCCGAAAATCGTCCCCAAAGACGTGCATCCATCCGGCCAGCACGACGTATTCCGGTCGCGCATCGATCAGCGCCTGCGGATCTAATGTCAGGTTAGTCCCTGCGGTGCGGGCATCACCAGAAGAAAGCGACCATTCGTTTGATTCGTTTGTTGGGGTGAGGTAATGAATAGGCGCTTCTATATTTATAGACATGAACCCGATGTGAGTACGACTCTGCCGCGTAGTTGGGCGGCGTCATGGACGACTCCATCTCGCTTAGCCGCCCACTTCCGAGTCCAATCCGGAGACGCTTGCCACGATTCTGATCCCACACGCCCATCTCCCGTTTCTCTTTCCCCTTGCTTCCTCCCCATACTGTAACCCTTGACCCTATTAACGTCGTTCCTGCAAAAAACTTGACACATCCTCTCGACGAGAACCGGTCTATCTCGGCACCCTACCCACACAGTCACGAGGTCTACAACCTCGGCCTCCCAGTCAGATCTGGACAGACTTAGATCTATCCACCGTCTGTCCGTAAATTCATCCCTTATTTGGCTCTCCTTACCTCGTCCCGCCTTGCTCGACTCTCTGAGACGGGCACACACACCTTTCCCTTCGTATTTTTTACGCCCTCCCTCTCTTCTTTGTCACTCCCTCACTCCCCCTCGTTTTCTCCACACTTTAACTCTGAGTTCTTTGTTGCACACCCGCTAATCTCCCACCGTTTTAACACTTCAACAATCGGGCTCAGCTCCGTGCAAGTCGGAGGGCCGTCGTCACAAGGTGGGGCATTCGGTCCGGTTGTTTACGATTGAGCAGCACCATCCTTGCTCTTTTATCCAAGGAAGATATTTATGCGCGTGTGGTGGGAATTGACATGTGAGCGCTGTCTCTGACAATTTCCCCTCTTGGAAACTAATAGACGCGCATCCCCTGAATGCCAACACAAATATGCCTTTCTGTGTTATGATATACGAAGCTAACTTAAGAATCGGGGCCGGGCGCCCCCGAGTACAATTGCCTTGCCCCCTCTCCGATTCAAAGAGCAGATCCCATTTCATGCGCGTCCTGTGCATGCTCAAGAAAGAAATCAATATCATTCTGTTGCCGCTACACTCGGCTCCCGGCGACCTTGTTACTGTATGACAGCACTCTATCTCCCGATCAAGCTATTCCGCGTCTACCCTTTCATGGCCTCTAATTCTCCCTCTCCTGCGTGTTTCAGCCCTTCGCATTCTTGCCTCGCCATCGGTGTCCAACATGCCCACTGCACAACTGCTTGCATGACGCGCACGCAGGAAAAGATAATGAATCCACCCCGCTGACCATTATACCGAATTCGTCGCTTACGGAGCGCTCCAGGGCTCACTCCAGCACTTATCGGCATGTTTTTCCACCTGGAAATCGTGAATAAATGCCAACTTACTGAAAATTTTCAAAGAAACAGAAATGTACAAAAACTTAGTCCCTGATAATGTCTAAATTACCGCGAATTGTCTTCTAGCACATAGCACGCAATACATTAATTCGATTCAATCTAACCATCACGCATGAGACAATAAGTAACGAGGATTGAGGATCCTTGAAAAACCCCTATAGCGGCATGTCGAGTCGTATTACTGGTAACTTATTGGTAGTGATCGATGATCCGGCATGGTATCAGCACGTGGTCACCTTTCACGAGACGCCGGAAACAAACGAGACTTGAAATTTGAAATTTGGTACAGCAGTACCCACGGCGTAACTGCGCCCCCCGGGTTATCACTAGACTCCACCGCCAGTGGGACAACAGGTCATAGTCATCCCGAAACCTGCTGGTCCACGCCGCGTCCTCACGGCGCTACACACGGCAGCTATGAAACCGATAGTAGATCCCTTTTTTCTCACCCGTCGCAATGTCGCCCATCAGCCCTGGGTCGTATCCTGCGGCATCCTACTTCCAGCAAAGCCTTGGTCCTAGGTCACCGGTGTCCCGGCCGTCCCCTAGTCCGCGTGGTTATTCCTATCACTCAATGCGTTCGCCAAGGGGTGCTGTCGAACCGACACCTGACACCTTCGGGTTGCCACCATCGCCACTAGGGTTAACCGAAGGGATGGACTACTTTTCTGAGGCTGCAGAGAAACTTGGTTCATCTCCCTCCTCCGGACTAGTCATACAAAGAGTCAAGTCCCAATTGTCAACCGGCGGCTATTTTCTTTCACCCTCGTGCTCGCAGTTCTCGGTCGGGTTCACATGGCGTGAGTGGTGAGGACTGGCAGGCCAGTTCGCGTGGTAGCCAAAGGCACTCGGATACGGCACGCCAAGGAGGGGGCCTCACATTTCTTGGCCTTCCCGGGTCAATCCAACAGCGACGAAGTAGTCCCATAACACAGGTTCCCGGTGATCATGCTGGGCGCTCTGGCACATGTCGATGACGGCAATTCCCGGTGGCGAGCTGCCCGCGACATCTGGTGTCAGTCATGCCGGAACTTCGCCGACCACGCGCCAGGTGGCGAAGAGGACAGGCGCAATGTCACCGATAAGTGCCAGACTGTCACCATCGAGATGGGGCCAAGGGAACCGTCGAGCCCAAACAGAGAAGGCTCCGATGAGGAAAGCAAGCCCACCGAACCAAGCATCGTTCCGCCAATCAGCGTTCTCATCGTTGAAGGTGTGTAGACTGCTCTATGTTCCAGGATCTAACGTTGAAGATTGGGCCAGATAACCCCATCAACTAAAGACTCCTTTCCACATTCATGAGAAAAAAGAAGATAAAGTATGATGTGGCTAAGAACGGGGAAGAGGCCGTCGAAAAGTGGCGGAGCGGGAGATCCCACCTCAATTTGGTGCGTCTGGCCCGCCCAAAAGCGCTTCAAGCACTTTCTCACGGAGGTCTGGTCATAGATGGATATTCAAATGCCTGTCATGGACGGCATCTCCGCAACCAAAGAGATCCGCCGGTTAGAGAGGCTGAATACATCGCAGGGAAATCCTGGAACCCCGCAGACGGAAGGTCAGCGCACACCGTCTGATATTTCGAACGATTCCCGCATGTAATCGAGCCCCACCCGTTCCTCTGTCATCATTGTGGCCTTGACTGCGTCATCGTTACAATCTGATAGGGGGGCTGCGCTGGCGGCGGGGTGCAACGACTTCTTGACCAAGCCCGTTTCGCTTGAGTGGCTCAACAGCAAAATCATAGAATGCGCTCCATCAAGGCATTGCAGATGTTCGCGGACTGCCGACCAGATTTTGTGAAATCCGTATCAGCGGGTCAGACCGTCCAGGCCCAGAACATAGCGCGCCGGTTGCACATGCCCGAAGGGCGAGTCTCACCTTTCCCTAGCCGGCCTGTCGTAACCCATGGTGTCTGGAGCGGTCTCCACAGCAGCAGGTTCAGGATCCTCAGCCTCTATTCCAGACGAGCACACCCCTATGGTAGCTCCACGCCTTCACTCATGTACAAGTCATTTGGTGGCACGGTTCAGGAGCGGTCAAACAGAAGCCCGGAACTCAATCACGGTGTGTGCCGAAATTTTCACTCTTCACATGACAAAGTGACCGATCGATAATTAATGATTTAATCAGCAGCACTTAGTGGGAATGCAAAAGGTGATGTTTTCCGTCACCAATCTGTCACCCTTCCCAGTTGATGTGTGCGATTCTTAGAAGCCGTGCTTTCCGGCGCCACCAGTATAAGCCTTATCAGTATGGGCGTTCGTTTTAAACCCTTGGGACAGAGCTGGCCAACCCCTCGGAACACAACCATTGTTCCAACATTCAAAACAGGACGGACACCAGTGCTGGTAAAGGCAACTATGTCGTAGTCCAGCTGGGCATTGGCTTCCAAAAATTATAAAGCACCTTGCTCTTCCCGGACCTCTGGTTAAAGGCCAGCATCCTCCATTCGTTAAGGTTCTGCAGCATCACAGTGTCATGGCTCATATGGAATCGCAACTACTTGAAGCTAATCACCGACCTCAAAACTCGTTTCCCCTCTCCATTCCGCCTCAGCTGCAGAATCATGCACTACATGATGCTGGGGTCAGCTTCACGTCATTACATTCTCCCTCTTGCAGATACTCACCTATGTCCATGACCTCCTTCAGATCCCATCTGTCGTAACCGTTACCGGCCAACGACAAGTCCAACGGGAGGATGTACCTCCGACCGTTGGGAACAGCGCTGCACAAGGCACACCGTGGGACCCCCATCACACCAACGTGGTGAACTATGGTGCCGCGGACTACCCAGAACTAGCCAATGTGAGTAATGATGTGCATATGTACCATCAATCCTCCTGTTAACGTTCTCGTGACGCACCAGGATCTTGCGGGTCCATACACGCACCCCAATGTCGGACCTGCTTACCGGCAAAGTGTCCATGAACACGTGCAGATCATGTTCCATGTAAATGCCAACCTATCTTCACTGCATATGTTCCTAATTGAGTCCATCGCCGCAGGAGAATCCAGGAAATGACTATTTTGGCCATGCCCCCAAGGATGTTGTACCAGGCCCCACTCAAGCCACCTTTTCTAATCCATCTACTCACCGAGCTCCCGATCTTGGCCAACCAGCAACAGAGAATCTCCGCAGACTCGCGAGCCGTTACATCTACCACCCGGATTCACAGGTTGATATGGTTCGGATGGAGCCAGGTCCGGCTGGTCGATGCAAGGTGGTGATCGTACTGGAAATGGCAGATTTCCTCTGAGACGGTCCCTGGTGGGGATGAATATGATCGTCCTCTCATTGGTACTGCCCCAATGGAGGTACCTAGAATATGTAAGAAGAATATGTTTACTTGTCTTAGCAGAGCACACTACCTGCACCTCGTGTTTCGTGTTATGATTTTCTTCTCGTCCCATGCCTCGCCTATACGAACGTACGTCCGTTAAAAAAGATTCTTTGCCTCCCTTCGATGTGATCCTTCACTCTACACGAAATATATATGCTTGAGGACTGCGGGCCCTGATTGTTCGGCCCTCTCTAGTTCTTGTATTTTCGACAGATCGCATTTATGCTCATGAGTCTTGCGAGGAGCGGATGAGGACAAGTGCCATGAGCGCGGGCGCTTCAAAAAGGGCCGTGGGAAACTGCGAGTAAGATAAGCACGCAGGAGACAGGCTGGTCGTACGGCTGGCTGCACTGAGAATAACATCCGCCGCCGCATCAAATGCACTTGTGCTAAACCCAGATTGTCTAGGGGAAGTAGGCCGCGTGATCGGCTCACAATAATGCCGACAGTGCGGTATGACCCCGTGTTATCAACGTGTGCTATATCATTATGAAGAATTTCAGAATTGGTAGACGCTCCAAAGAGAGGTGAGGTAAACCGAGTGCCCCAATTTTGAATAAGTAATGTGGGGCTTGGACAATGTAGTACGCGACACTTTGCGCAGTCGGCCAATTAAGAAAGAAGAGGGGATGCACACCGTGGTCGAATTGAAGAGGAAATACTTTTAGGTGGAGAGCAGGGCGGAACACCTGCTGGAACAGACGGGTAGGCCCTCCTGCCAAACTCAGCAAGCGAGTCAACGCGATTTGTAGATAATTTTGCTTTTCTAACTCTATAGCGAGAGGACAGCGGATGGTCTTGGTATGATTTACATAAGCGAGAGGTCGCCAAACTTCTCCTTGTATCCTGGTACGGTCCACTTGCCCTTCTTGACCATGTTCTCGACCGTCTCCAAGATGCGGGGGTGTGCTTGGCCGACTTCCTCGACCTGCAATTCGAGTTGATCCATCATGACAGAAGGAAAGGCCCAACGTCGGCGAATGGTCAGTCAGGTCTGTTCTCGGACTAAGCAAGGGAGCGGCGAGAGGAAACGCACCGTCAGGTCCTCGAACGGACGCGCGTCCTGGATGTTGGCAAGTGTCGCTTGGAGATCCTTCAGCTCAACGTCAATCTGCGCTTCCGTCTCCTTCGCATTGGCAATCTGCATACCGCGGCGCCGCAGTAACAAGTTTTTTTTTTTTTTTTTGGAAATTGGTCGAAGTCAGAAAAACAGGTGCATGAGAAGGATGATGGAAACGTACGGCTTTGGTCTCGAATGTCTCGATGGCCTTGACGTGCTCGGTGACATCGTACGTGACGGGCTTGAAGTCGCGTAGGATCTTCTCCGCCTCGTCGACGATAGCCTTGTTCTTCAGGACAGAGCGGTAATGCGCTATGTCGATGTTTGTTGGCTTGGCATTTAGCTGGCCTGCGATGCGCTGAGCGTCCGAGTGGCGCTTGCGGAACGCTTGCAGGGCAGCGACGGTCTCTGGCGGATAAGAGTTTGATTATAGTTGGGGATGGAGAAAGAGGGGGGAGGAGAGGAGGTACCCTTTCCGAGACCAAGTGTTGAATAGATGCGGGTGAAGTCCTGAATCGTTGATTGCGGGTGAGACTACAGTTCGGAGTTGACAGCGTGGCAAGAGGAACGTACCACCGCGGCCGTTGCAGCTTTCGAGGCCATTATAATGCTAGCAAGATATGAATAATCGTGCGAGTCAAAGAGGATGGACGTAGCAGAACGGACGTACTAAGGAATGTACGGAGAGGGTTAAAACTGCGTTGTCGTTCGGTGGTTTGCTCGTAGTCGCCCGCCCCGGCCGGAGTCGGGAGCGACACCGATGCCTCTTTTGGCAGTGTCGCATTATGTCATCCGGACTGTGCCGTGGGCTACGACCGTCAACAACAACAACAGCTGTTGCTGTAACTGAAACCGAGACAAGTATCATATGGGTAATTAATAGTACTCCTCCTCTACAACAGACAGACACAAGATGCTCCTGGACATCCCCAGAATTGGTTTTTCTTTTCTGATGAAAAATCCGGTCTCCTCTCCATTTGTAGCAGCAGCACCCATGCCGTGATACCAACCCAGCCACGGATAAAAGAGAGCTTCTCGACTTATGCGCGAATCCAAGGCCATTCTTCCCCCTCGAGATGAATCCCGTCCTCACTCCCAAAGACCTCGTTGCATTTCTCGCCCTCCTCCTTTTCACCCTGATCGTGGCCATCATACAGCAACGACGCGTCAAGGCGAACCGAAGCACCCTTCCGACAGCACCGCCTGCGAATGCGAACCCCAAGTCCGGGACTGAGAGCGATGCCAACAAAGATCGGCGTCCTGGAGGCGAGTAGTGTTCTCGACTGTCAGAACGACTGAGATCAGACAAAAAGCTAACGCGGGCCATACTGATCTCCGTCCCCCTCTGTGCGCAACAGATTGGACCCCTGTAAGCTTTGCCTATCCGCAAGTGACGCCCATCGCCGAAGCGATTGATCAAATCGCCCCTCGTCCTTATCGTCCTTACAAGCCGGGCCGTTACCAGTGAGCCCACTCCCGCAGCATTCGCGCGCAACGCTCCTCAGACCACCACTGATACACCGGCCACTTTCCCTCTGTGCCATAGTGTGACGATGGGCGTCCGCCCAATGGACTGGCAGTCTTGGATCGAGGTGCGCTCTGCGTTCACCCAATTCAAAAAGGCACCAGTAGACTCACCTTCTCGTGGCTCTGATCCGCACAGCTGGACCGGGACTTCCCTGCGTACTACCGCTTGCGTGCGGAGCGCCTCGCATCACCTCGTGGCCCAAAACTGTGTTGCACCC
>Ga0307512_10008026_pt1 | contig 10355 bp, 13 predicted proteins | sample 14_EM_MG_FD_200267 | JGI IMG/M metagenome (GOLD analysis project Ga0307512, IMG submission 200267) | Populus trichocarpa ectomycorrhiza microbial communities from riparian zone in the Pacific Northwest, United States - 14_EM | ecosystem: Host-associated > Plants > Roots > Unclassified | place... | reverse complement strand
CCAGGTCTGTAGCTCTTCGATAAAAGTCCACGGACGCGTCCAATCAAGGGCAATGATCACGACTGTATGCGGTAATGATAGTCGTGGCGGCAGAAAATCGGGCAATAGGGAGGTATAAGTCGCAGCAGACGATGGCACAGTATAAACAGATAATCGTGCTAAGACATCTATTATCGGAGAGAAGTTGCTTCGGTGTCAACATGGAAAGAGAACGGGAGGATGCTGGTTTACCTTCATCACCCTCATCTCGTACGTCGGCCCAATCGTACCCGAGCGCAAAATCAGGCAGGTTTGCCTCTGAGGGGTCGTCTGATGGTGGTTTCTGGAGCAATGCCGAAGCGAGGGTGGACTTTCCGGAGGACGGTTGGCCGAGAATCAAGACCTGTTTAGCAGGCGTTGACCTCGACTGAGATACGGAATCTAGGATTGAAGACCAGAGGTCCTGCGGCGGTAATTCCGGCGTAGACGAACGCGACATCGTTTCTTCGCCTCTGGTGGCCGTTCTTCGGTTGTTGTCGTGGTTGAGCCGATCGACCAAAGTGTGACGGCGATCGCTACGCGCTATCGGTTTTCACTCCCAGGAGCTCCGTTTTTCCTTACGGGTGGATGGTAACGCCAACAACGCCAGGCAAAAAACTAAACTACAGAGACACAATCATGGCACCTGCGGCCAAATTACCCTACCATACGCTCCAGGAATCTCCAAATTCGCGGGGAATTACTGTGTACGATTGGCAGATTTCTGCATGGACGCATCCAATCTCCAACGCCACAGAACTCGACGCGATCCAGGCGTCAGTAGGCATTCCATTGCCGGAGATGACCTTCGGCAACAACGTCCTCGAATTGGAACACAAACCCTCAGGATGGAAATACGAGTTCAGTGCCGCCCGCGCACTGAAGGAGGTGAAGAATGGACCCTTGGGGGAAGGTGACGGAGGGGTCAAGGTCGGATACGCCGAAGCCTGGCTGAAGAGTCGGTGCATCGCCGTGCTGTACTTGATTCGTGGGATAAAACACTGACCGGACGCTGCAGGACTGGACCGAACTCTAGCATTCCCATTCCCGAGACATCGGCCACCAAACCGTACGACTGGACATACACGACTACTTACGGCGGACATTCTCCTTCGTCCTCCACAGAACTCTCTTGGCAACCCGCCGATCCAGAGAATGGATTTCATTCAATCCCTATGACGGAACTCACCAGACAGGACCCAATCTTATTCTACGCTGAGATACCCCTCTTCGAAGATGAGCTGCATGATAATGGCTCCTCAGATCTACTAGTTCGCATTGTAGGCCTCATCCCAGCTCCCACATTTTTGTGTGTTGACTACGTGAACCTTAGAGGGTCATGCCAACGTGCATCTTCATCCTGGCCCGCCTAACACTTCGGGTCGATAATGTTCTCTTCCGAACACACGATACGAGGATCTTTCACTCCTATGCATCTGATCCTCCTTTGGTCATCCGCGAAACAAGTGGATGGGAGGCGCCGTATGACCGAGTGAGCAAGGTGTGTCATCACGGGTCCCTGTCCGACCTAGGCTGATCGACATCCTGCAGCATCTTCCCAAGAAAGATGATAAAACTCCTCTAACCGACCCGACATGGATCGCGCAAATCCTTTGCACTTTCCCTAAGAGGATTTCACAATCTGAAGGAGCCGGAACCGGTTGGAGAGGCATGAGAACGCGGCGCGAAGTACTTGTGTTACCGAAGCCAGAACGGTGAATATAACCGATAGTAAGCGGTGTAAAACAGGGAAGGCGTCCCCCGTGTGTCCGGGTTGCGTGGAACGTACAAGTGTATAACATAGACCAGGTGATACCAAGGAGTCCCAAGAGTCAAAGAACTCCTCCAGCAGAAGTGCGGTATTCTATCTCACTTCGCCGGAGTGGGCTGTAAGTTCTGCCCTCCGAGTGCCTATCCATCCTCCTCGTCACTCCCCTCCTCGCTGTCCTGTTCCACAAGTTGTTGGAGGATTCTGGACCCAATAACCCAGAACTTTCTGTGGTTCTCCGCAGAATCACCCTGTCCTGTCTTTGAAGCAGGCAGTTGTTGCCAATTCTTGAGATCATCCTCATCAATGATATCACCCTGGTAGAAAGCGATCAGCACTTGACCGAATAGTTGGGTATCCGTGGCTGCACAGTGATTCTATGAAGGGCTTTACGTTAGCATCGTTCGACGGACCATCCGTTAGCAACGGTACCTGGAGGATGGAGATAGTCTCGACCCCATCAACACCTCCGATCTTGTTGATCAGCTCTCCCCACCTCTCCACGACCTTCTCAACTTCGGCTTTCTGTTTGGCCGGTCCCCCTTCTGGGCCAACCACTCTTATCCGGTCCACCAACGCAGCGATGATGGCCTCCCTTACCCTCGTTAACGGGACGTTACTCGCCATGCGAAGTGTCTTGAGTTCCACGGCGGCGTTGTCGACCGAGTGGCCCTCCTCGAACGCACGTTCGAGAGACTGTGTGACTTCGGCTTTGAATTCGAGTTCCTCTCTGTTAATCCCCTTACTTGATGTTGCAGGTGTGGAGATAGAAGCAGCGGAAGAGGCAGAGGAGAGAGACTCGTCGATGTTGTCTTCCACATCGGATTCCGAGGGAGATGTGGCACCTGAAGTTGAGATGGACTCCGCATCGCTAATGTGGAGGTCTGGAGCGTCGTCGCCAAGCCGCATGAGTCGTTGGTTATTGAAGTTTTCGATTTCGTCGGTTTCTTCATCTTCTGGATTTGATGTCCTGGGCGGCCAGACAAATGCGTTCGAATCTGAACCCAAGCCCACCCGAAGTTTTTCCAGTTGTTCTATACCGAAAGATTAGTGACGATCCAAGCATTGTGCTGCGAAGTGCTGACCTTCATCGATGTCTTCGAGCTCCGAATCCTCGTCTTCGTCGTCTGCACCGGAGGCGGCCGAGGGTTTCTCGATCCTCTTGGACACCCTATTAAACTGTTTGAGCACCCCTTTTGGCCCGACGATAACTCCTTCAGCAATTAGTGACCCTTTCTCGACCACTGTACCCTCCTTGACATAAACCATGCTCCCAACGATACTATTCGTGATAACACAATCAGCCTCGATGGTCGTGTCATCAAAGATATACGAGTCCACAATCTTGGTCCTAGGGTGGATTTTACACCGCCTTCCGATGACGGAAGACGTGATGACAGCATTGTCAAATATCTGGGAATGTGAACCAATCAGTGTATTTTTGCCGATGGCACATGTCCTAGGGTTCGTGAGTAAACGGCAGTGTGATGACATCACGACATACCGCGAGAGGACAACAGTATTATCCTGAGGGAAATATTTGTTTCCTCTCCTATGTTCGTACGCGTGCGAGCTCGGGTGATTGTTGTCAGGGACGAGAGGGAATGTCCATCTTGACAGTATGTCTTTGCTGGGAGCGGAGAGCATGAGTCTGCGGAGCAGGAGGATAGGGAGATCTGCAAACCTGATTGCGTCGTAACTTTTCGTATCCTGAACGCGAGCAGCGTACCCGTCTTTTGCGACGTAGGTGTAAATGTTTTTCATCAGAAGGTCAGATGTGAGGACTCCATGGACGAAGTCTCTCCGGATGTGACCATAGTCGAAGTTGTCTTGGAACAGCGACGGGACCTATATTTTACAGAGATTACCTGAGCAGAAAAGAAAGGGTTGGGCAGCCGCGGACTCACCTCGACAGAACAGATGTCAATCGAGCAGTCAATTAGATCGTAACGGATTTCGCATTCCGGGTGCTCGTTCAGCACTTCTCTCGGGATCTTGGCGACCTTTGTTGGGGGGTAGCCGGTCACCGGCTCATAATGTAACAACTGGCCAGTTTCTGGGTCAACGACAAAGACTGCACTTTCTCCTTTCGATCTGTCATGAGACTCAGTTGTGCAACCCGTCCAGACGCAGTCCCGACGAACCTTGTACGATGTACAACCCCGCTCTCCTTGACCACCATGGTCATGATTGCATCACGGTCGACCTTCCGCCGTTCTTTGTGCACTCTAACAACCTCGTCTATCCGGATATTACTCACAAGGTCACCGGTAACGAGAACGAAATCGCCGGTGATGATACCGTGGGTGTAGATATCGCGGAGAGCGTCCCCCGGTGTGAACGTCTGCTTAGCGGTGACAATTGGAACAATCTTGAGACCTGAACCAGGTTTAGACCACTTAGACTCCCTACAGAACAGAGAGGTCGGCTCTGGTCGGATGAGACGATAGGATCATCGAGGACGCACTTGATGGCAGCCTTGACGAGGTCTGGGTGTGATCTGCACACGACGAAGATCTCTTGCACACCCGCCAGCGCGAGACTCTCGAGCGTCCAGTCAAGCAAAGGGGCGTTGCATATAGGCAATAAACACTGGCAGCCACAAACGTTAGATTGCACTGCGAGCAGATAGATGACGGTGCGTTCAACTTGCTCTTGGTCGATCGATAGTCAGTGGCTTGAATCTTTTGTTAAAGCTTTCTGCAAGAATAACGGCTTGTATAACATCCTCCTCCACCGGGGCTATGTCCTTGTCTTTTGCTGCCGGACCTTTTGGAGGCATGTTATTGGAGAGAGTGGAACAGTGACTCGATCACACTCTGTGCATCATCAAGTGTCTCTTTCGCAATGTGCAGGACTCGAGAACATCTCGTAAATTCTCAGATACTCTATTTTCTGGGCTACATCACTGTGTAACCAACGACCAAGTTCCGCGCACACGACTCGCTCCGGCCCAACTTTCTGGTGGAGTTGGGCCGGGCGAGGACCAATCAGCAATCAGCGCCCAGCCCGAGCCTGTCGACGGTCGATCGCTCCGAGTCCGATCAGCTATAGTAAAAACTTTCCTCCGATCCCTCCTCCAGAAATCATGGACGTTTCGGACATCCTCGCGGCGCAAGCCGAAAAACAGTGAGCCATAACATTTCAGGTTTGGTAGCGGGGACGTGATGCTGACCCCGACAGAAAATCAATCGCGGTCGAACGGGAAATCCCTCTCGAGACCGACACTGGTCTGTTGACCGTGACAGATCTCAACCCCACAGATCCAGAGAGTTACAAGTGAGTTTCTCGATACACTCACCCTGAGTCCTGTCGTCAACTATCCGCGATATCCCACAGCGAGGACCTCGAAGCCTACCTCCAATCCAATGCTCGGGATGGCGTCCAAGCCCTCCTTAATGCGCTATTTGCCCTTCCCTCTACACCATCCCCAGACGGCCCTGTTACCAAACTCCCCCCACCACTAACACAGTTACCTCGCGCCAAACCACTACCTAAACCTAAACCCTTGACGAAGTGGGAGAAGTTCGCGAAGGAAAAGGGTATCTCACACAGAAAGAAGGAGAAGGCCGTTTGGGACGAGGAGAAACAGGAATGGGTTAACCGATGGGGGTGGAAAGGAAAAAACAAGGAGCTCGAAGAGCAATGGCTCACGGAGGTTCCTGCTAATGCTGGTACATGCCCAGTCCCCCCCACTGTCAGAGGCATGCTCATGCGAGGATTCGACAGACATCGAACACGATCCCTCTAAAGTTGCCAGGGCAGAGCGGAAAGCGCGGATGGCTAGGAACGAGCAACAGATGGCACAAAATACCGCACGCGCCCAGGGGGAGGGTGCAGTTTCCGGTCCCTCATCAAGAGAGCAACGGAAGAGCGAGATTAACAGGACACTCGCTACTTCTCGTGTTAGCACTGCCAGCATGGGTAGGTTCGATAAGGTTTTGGAAGGCGAGAAGAAGTCAAAGGGGGTGAAACGCAAGGTACGTTTGCTGCTACTCTTCGTCATGTGCGGGGGGTGACCCGTGTTTGCAGTTTGAACCCGCAGAGGCGTCTGTTGAACGGGAAAAGGCGGCGAATCTTGCCCTCATACAGAAGATTGAAAGGGAGCCGCGCCAGAAAAATGCCAAGAAAGACACAAGAGATGATGTTCTCAATGTCCGCAAAGCCATTCGTGCCACTAGCAGAGGAAAGGGTAGTGTTGCACTGGCCAGATCTTCTGGGGGAGGCAAGGCAAAAGGTAAATCGAGGCGTTAATCTTCGCATTGAAACGCGCTCGGTATATCGGAGGACACATGTTTCATTACTTTGTGGTACTGTTAGACAGGCATAAACGAGAGAGAGAGGGATGTCCATAACTGGGCATACACTTTAGTAAAGAAAAGCAATGTTACAGTGTCCACCACCATCCAATCCAATAGCGAACTCAACGACCACTCTCGACAGGCAATCTTTCGAGAGCCGCCTTGCCCTCCTCAATCCACTTCTTTTCCACCAACTTCTCCCGTTCGGCGTAGTAAAACCTGTACACCAGCCGGATCGTGCCCTCACTGACACCAGCGACCGTGCTGATGTCCCTCGCCGGCCGTGATTTTCCGAGAAGGTGGGCGGTGAAGTAGATGGCACCTCCTGCGATGGAGACAGGACTTCGTCCATCCGCGATACCGAGCTCGCGTGCCTTTCGGATGATGTCACGGCAGATCGGTTGAACGTTGGGAGGGAGATCGAGGTGGTTACAGTAACGGCTGAGGAGGTCCTCGGCGCCGGTGGTAGTGTTCGCATTGTGGTTGTTGTTAGCGGAGGCACCAGGGGTGAGGTTGAAAGCCTGTTCGAGGGCTTTGTAGCACTGTCCGAGGGTCTTCTTGGACACCTGCGTAAGTTTGCAGATCTCCCTGAAACTGCGGGGAACGTGGGCCTGACGACAGGCAATGAAGATGCAAGCGGCGACGACAGCTTCCATTGGCTTTCCTCGGAGGAGCTTTTCTTCATCGGAACGCTTGTAGACTTGCTTCGCTATGTCGCTGATCGTTTTTGGGAGCGAGAACTGCTCGCACATGGCAGAGATGTCTCGGAAGGCGGTGAGTATGTTTCGTTCTGCTCGTGAGCCGTGGGCTCTCGTGGCTGCTCGCTGGAGTTCGCGAGAGAGACCAGAACCACCATCACGAAAGCTGATCATGGTGTCGAGCTGCTCGATGCCCTCCATCAGGGGGTCCGCAGCAGCTCCAACACGGGACGGGTCATCGCCCTCGTCGTTCGCGAAGGTCTACACGTTGCGGATCCCGAAGATAGTGGGGCATCAAGCATTGTTGAACGACCAATGGGTAGAGTGAGAATGAAGGGTACTTACACGCCATTCACTACGGGTGTCCACGATACGATCTCCAAGAACCAAACCACAACTCTGGCAGACGAGGTCGCCGCTGCTGAATTCCTCTGATAGCTTGGGATTCGGATCTCTGCAGTCGGGACAGATGAGGCGAACGGCTAAATCTGGGCCGAACTGGGGCTGCTGAACTTTTTGCTGTTGCTGGGCAAGAGGAAAAGGTTGTGCGTAGGCCATATTTTTGGCGGTTTGCTGCAGAGAGCAAGTGGAGGAGATGCGGGCAGGGGCGAGCGCGATGCTCGGGAGTTGTGGTTGATGTTTTTGCCGACGAGAGGAGTGGGTTCGACGATGGGGACGACGGCGACGAGGATGTGTTGTTGTGGTTGGGAGCAACCAGTTGTGAGTGGCGCTGACTCAGCGGTACCACAGCTTTTAGGTCCACCACATCCATCTTCCACCCACGCTTACTCATTCGAATTTATTTCCCTTTCTTTCCCAGCCAAGTACGTCTCACCTCAAAAAATACCGCCTACAAACCCTCCAGAAATTTACTCCCAATTTTTCTGATTTTTTGCGCCAGATCCACCACACTTACATGCCCGCCACAATTCTCCCTTCCGCGAAACACAATGCAAAGCCAGCTCAGAAGCCAAATGGACACCAGAAACCAAAGAAGACCCGTATAGTTCGGAGAAGGGGTCGCGGGAGAGATGTCACCCACAGTGATGACGAACTCGAACGAGAGGCAAGATCGGACTCTGGCTCAGACGATGAGGATAACTCCTCTGATTCTGATGACGATGGGTTTTCCGGCTCTGCTAACCTCACCAAGGATACCGTCGTCACCCCCAGTACCACCCAAAGCCCCCCACTTGATGACAAGCCCCTCTCGAATGGTGGCATTGCCCACGATCCTGAACCCACAACCGAACCATCCGCACACAAGGACGGTGGTCCCCACTGGGACATGCTTGATGAAGGCGATCCGTGGGGTCCTGCACCTCCCGAGGTCAACTTTGACAACCACGGCCAGTTGGTGGAAGAGACGAAACCTCGTCGGAAAAACCGCAACAAAAAGAAGAAGCAACAGACATCCACTGATGCAGGCGATGGCGACACGGCTGACGCTGACCCCGATGCTTCGTCTTCTGGACGTGGAACTGGCCTCCCTCAACGCGGTCGATCGATCCGGGAGACCTATCGAAACAGACTACAGGATCCTTCCTACGTCCCGACTGTCGGTGAGTTCTGGGGTCACGATGACCGTCTCCTGGATAAGGAGCTGCGCAGTTTGAGTGGCTGGTGGAGGGGTCGTTGGCACAAAGGGAGAGGTGGCTATTCTGGTAGAGGCAGAGGAGGATATCACGGGGGAGGTGGTTTCAACTGGGATCAGCCCCAGGAGGAAGCTAATGCCCACCCCAGTGAACAACAGACGTGGGGTCATGACGGATTCGAGGAGATGAAGAAGAAGGAGGAACAGCGTCGTTTAGCTCGGGAACAGCGACAGAAAGAACAACGGGAAGTCCCCGCTACTCGTGGCACATCATTCCAGCGTGGTTCTGCCCGCGGAGCTAGAGGTGGTTTCATTGGCGCTAGGGGACGAGGCTTCTCTCGAGGAGGTTTCAGTCCATCCTCTCCTCGTCCACTCCATCCAGTTGATCGACCATGGTACGCGCAGAAACCCGAACGTGTTTGGACCAAACAGTTGGATGGTTTCTTGCACTTTGACTCTGCTCTCAAGTCCAAACATGGTCAAGGTCAGGGATACCGAGTCAAGCTTTCTGGTTCAAGGGAGAAAGTCGTTAGAGTTTCTCCTGAAGTCCATACCACTCAGGTAATCGATCAGACCAACCCCGCTGTCGTCACCACCACCGACAACGTCACCTCGCCCGCTGTTGACAACAAGACTGTCACCGTTCGACTGCCCAAACTGGAGAAAGAAAAATCTACCGAAATTCTTCCCCCTTCCATACCTGAGCCTGAACCTGTTGAGGTCGAAACAGTATCAGTGTCGCTTCCTGCAGGGACCGAAGAATCGCTGGATGAAGTCTTTACCGTCAAACCCCGTCCCGTTCCTGCGCCGTCCATTCTCACCATCGTTCCTCCCCCTACAACAGAGGATCCTGTGACATCCCAACTGCGGTCGGAGTTTGTAGAGAGAGCCGTTGTGAAACAGTCGCCCTCTCAAAGTGCTGATTGTGCAGACGTCAAAGGCACTCCTCAGTCCCCAGTGGAATCACAGCGTTCACCTCCTGTCCTCCATCCTATCCGAACAGTCTTCACCCCAGTTGCACCTCAACCCCAGACCTATACCTCTCCATACCAGTACCCACCACACTTGCCGCCTGGCATCGCTGTCAACTCGCAAGGGATCACGTACGAGATCGCCACAGGACGTCCCGTCTACCTTCAGCCCACTCCTCCACCGATGTATGATCCCCGACCGGTGATGACCCCCATCCATCCTGGTGCAGTTCCGTTTATCCCTGGTCACGTCCACCATCTTTCCGGACACTCTGCGGATTTCACCCATTCGAGATCCCATCCGATATCCGGTTATGATCCTGTTACCGGAATGGCGTTGTTTTCGCTACCGAGGCAAAACTCTCGCATTCAAATTCGTCGACCGGATGGATCAATCCCTCCCAGCCCCCCGGTAAATGCTCAAGCTCATCGGCCCTCAGGGTTACGAACAACCGTCTCCGCGCAGGATGGTGATAGCGGATTCCAGGAATCGCAACAAGTCCAGGCCCAGCGGCCGGAGCAGCCCACCGATTATTATCCTAGCATTGCAGACCAACATCCTAGGGATGGGCATACTTCACCAACCCCACATGTCGATCCTCAATCCGGCAATGGCATACAGCACCCTGGTCTGAACCCGAACGTCATGGCGTACCAACCTCAGCCATACCCTTACTATGGTTATCCTGACTACGGGTACCCGCAGTATATGGATATGTCGCAGGTGGGATACGAGATGTATCCGGACCCCCATCATTCTCACCATAACTCGCAACCCGGTATTTATTATTGATGAGGTCAAGCTACTTTAATTTTCATTGTTGCTTTCCCGCGGCATGGTTTCCCCACTTCTATCCTTTCCCACTCCTTCCCTTTCCCGTCCCCTCCCCCCTGCCTTCTTCTTCTCTTTCTTCCTTTCCTTATATATTTTGGAGAAACAATCCCGCTACCCGCTCCATTTTGCTGTAGCTTTCTTGATAATTCCCCTCATCATACGAGCGGTCG
>Ga0307512_10008025_pt1 | contig 10356 bp, 8 predicted proteins | sample 14_EM_MG_FD_200267 | JGI IMG/M metagenome (GOLD analysis project Ga0307512, IMG submission 200267) | Populus trichocarpa ectomycorrhiza microbial communities from riparian zone in the Pacific Northwest, United States - 14_EM | ecosystem: Host-associated > Plants > Roots > Unclassified | place... | reverse complement strand
CAGGCGCCCCTTCGAGACGCATGTGGAGCAGTGGCCGCCAACAGAACGGGCCAAATTTAAACAGAGTGTAACTCTGCAATCGCGGATATTACTCGAGATCCGGTCGCCACGTCTCCCGTGGAAGATCGAAGTCCGTCCCAGGACGCCGGACATATATGTCGCAGTCTCGGAAGTATTGGCCGCTATACACGCGGCGTTGGGGTCCCAGATTACTCCGGGGGAATGGGACCGATTCGACACCGCTTGGAAACGGTCGACTGTGGCGGCAAGAGCCCTTCGAGTCCAGGAGTACGAGCCTGCTCTCCAAGCGGACGAAATGTATAAGCATCCCCGGAGGATCGACTCTCTAGGGGAATTCACGCAGTTCGCGGGGTTGGTCCCCGCCCCACAACGAGGCCCAAACTGCCTTGACCTCAAGCTCAAGCGGCGACGTTGACCGGCTTAGTCTTTTTTTATGTTTTAACGTATTCTTCGCTTCGTTAGATTTATCTTACTTCTTCAGATTAGACTATTCGGATTCTCTTTCCATTCCTCTCTGACGGACGAACCGCCCCCCATTCCAGCCATTTCAAGGCTTTGCCACCATTCCTGTCCCGGCGACAGAGAGCCACACTGTCACTTTACCTTTAGCATTGTACAACACTGTTTTTATTCGTGTTAAGGACATTCGACTAGAAGTACACTATGTCATAGACGGAACACGGCCCACACTTTAGAGACTCCTCAATGACCTCAGCAACAGGCAGCGATAACATCTAGTCTAGCCGCTTTGACCCCTTGAATGAAACCGTGTCCTGTGGCAAATGAATGCCGAGTTAATATAGTGGTTGATTATTGAGTGCGAGTAGGGGCCTCTCACTGTATTCCCAGACACATGACCCATTTCCCCGGATTTCGACGTGCGCACGTTCCCTGATCTTCGACCAAGCGCCCTTGAAACCCAACTCCGAGAGCACAGGCCCGCCCGCAGAAGCGAAGAAGGCATATGCATCGTCCCACCCTTGTATGAACCCCTCGTTGAATCGCCAATGTTCGTAGCTCCCAGGATGTTGGGACCAATAGACTTCATGTTCGCCTTGAGTGGGTCGATTACGTTTACGTTCAGTAAGGTGGCGATGAAGGGACGAACATAGACCGTGGCGTACCGAATGACCTATTCCTCGCAACTTCCCTGGCATTCAGTCTTGCTTCGTGCGAGTGATGCTCCAGGGGTCTCGTGAGACATAGGCCGATCGATTTCGGAAACACGCCACTTCGGACCGTGTCTCGGAACGACCATCCTTTATCTCCTTCCCATTGCTTCTTGTATGTCCAAAAGAAGTTGCCTGCGCAGTACTGCTCGTATAGGTCAACCTGTGCTTGGATGAATTGTGACCGTGCGTGGTCTTGGTTCGGAAGCGAGTCTAACGACTTCGGGTTGAGAGCTCCTGACCATTCGCCAACGATCATATCGCAACCAGCTGACTCAAGTCTATCAGTGACCCGAGCGAACGTTTGTCTGGTACCCCCGTTGAGATCCCAAAGTCGACCCGCGTGGTCGTACGCGAGCACGTCGATATCCTCTTGAGTGAAGCATCGATAGAGGTGGTGGTCGAGAACGAGGTGCGGGTATTGGAACGAACCGGCCGTGTGAGTAAGGTACCCGGTGTAGTCGTCGGTCTGCCAACTATCGCCGATAACGATAGGAACTTGGGGGTCGATAGTGCGGAGCGATCTTATCGTATCAGTGTACCAGTGCTTCAATGTCGCTGTTTGGTGGCCTGGAGCTGGCTCGTTCAAAAGCTCGATACCAACGAGATTTGGTAACGGTGGGCTGAATGAGCTGATGAACTTGGTGATGTGGGTTAGTACCACAGTTAAAACGTGTACGGTATGACGCATATTGAATGATCCATCGAAAAACCTTGAGTTCGGATCAGACGTCCCGGAGTGAGAGTCCCGGTTCTGGTTATTTTTTAGAGTGTTTGCGTTAAGTTTTGAGCTGACGGGACAACGATCTGTACATGTACGTACCTGCTTTCCGGGGGCTGCATGCAAGTCTATAGATACGATCTCAGGAATTCTCGAAGAAACTGAAGCGGTATCGGTGCGATCGAATCCTCACCCAGGAGAACGCCGATTTGGTATTTGTTCGCGGTGACAATAGCGTTCAGGATGCGATTCCATGCGTCATCGAAAATAGATGCGTAGTCTGCGAACTCTGTGCCACGCAACACGGAATGATCGGCACCGCAAGCGTGGTAGAAACCAATCTAAGGCGTTATTCAGCTTCAGAGTAAGCTGGGACCCGTCCGAGAAGTGACGACAGTGCGTCCAAGGACGCGAGAACACGAGAGAAACGCGAGGGGGTTCACGTTGTACGCAAAGGCAGAGTGTCTTGCTACCTTTGGCGTCCAGAGTGAGGCGGCAAAACGCAAGATCCCCGGCAGAATTATAGGGCGAAATGACCTCCCTGACGCAGGGATAGGGTTCACGGGTTCCATAAGGCTTACCGGTATGCGGACAGTGTTGATTCCCTTTTCAGCTAGCCAGGCCCAATCACTTTCAACGATCCAATTGCGCCAATGGTCTTGTAAAATTTCCCGGGCATGTGTTCCGCGGGCTACGTCGAGATCACTTTGCCCGGGAGAGCGAGCTTCCCGAAATGGGCGATCTGCAATCCACCTCTCTAACACAAACCACGACCCTGGAAGAAGTTAGATGCAAGGTCCTATCTGATAGGAAACCCATACAACGCACCAAGGTTCACCCCCCTCTGTTTACGAAACCTAAACAAGTCTGCCCGCGTTGGGAAGTCGGCGGCTGGCGGTATGAACCCTCCGTCTCGGGAAAAGAAAAGAGATCCAGGCTGGTCTGCGCTGGAACTCTCCTGAGAGGACAGACGCGACTCGATGTGGTCAAGTTTTTCGCGAACGGTTTTTCCCAGCTTGCGCAACATGGTCGTTCAGCAAAAAGGGGGATACACAATACAATCGTCATACAACGATATGGCTCCACACAGGTAGAGGAGTCCGGCGACTTGCGAAGATGACTCGGACGCTTTTTCCGCGACTTCCGCCGTCCCTAGTCGGTCTAGAGCACATAGCCGAGGGAACACCAGGGAACAATCTCGCCACGTCTCACCTTGGCTCGAGTCGCGCTAGGTTTGGTCATTCGGTGGGGATGGAAACACGACACATCGGCTTCAAGGCATCCTACCTTCGTCTGGCGCAGTGTTCCAAGGCTCGTGATCCTCTTTGTCGACCGCACATCCCATCACACCCCTCGCTTCGGTCCGGAAAAACGACGTTGTGACTGCCCTTGACAAACTGCTCGACTCGAAACACTTGGTTCTGAGGTAAACGTACATTCTGCAATTTCGTGTGTTTAATTGCGCCTCGTCCTGTGCTATGTACTCAAAAGGCAGTCGTAGCCGTTCTGTGCGTCGTTCTGGACCCTCGTTATCTGAAGATAGCGCAACGCGTCAGCCAAGCTCTCATTCGTCCGTTGGGGTTTCTCGGGGGCGTGGTTTTCTTCTTCGTATGTTATCGTCTACGTGCTGCTTGACTTCTCGCGCGACTCGGACAGCCTGTTGGCGTCTATTTGGTTGATGGATGTTCGTGGGTGTGTTTTCCGAAATGTCACCACCCGTAAATCGATCTAGCAGATGCCAAAAGATGGAGCCGGAATGGACCCTCTTTCTAACTCGTCACGCCGGTTGCTTGCACGGAAGAGGCGCGCTTGGTCGGGTGACATACGAGCCGCGCAGGAACGTGTTGTGTCCTCAGCCCTTTGTCTGAGATTTCTTCCGAGGCTGAAACGAGTTGATTTATTATTACAAACATTACTAAATAACGTTACCTGTCTGCTGAGGGGATGGTGAACCTCTGCTGTAGTGTACAGGAGAGAAATGAGCATTGAACAGGTTGGCGATGATTCGCCCTCTCCCACATTTGTAGCCTGTGCCGGGATCGCCACTCATTTCGAAATAACTGATCGAAGGCCGCGTCCTTTTTTCGCTCCCGACGCGCTCCTCCGCCCCTTCCTCACCCGCCACGCTGCAAACACGAGTCGTTTCTCGTCAGTTACCCGGGGATTGTTGTTCATGGGTCAGCAACAGGAGGCACGCTAGACTTCGCCACGAGTTTGGTTTCTAGACCGGTCTTCCTTGAACAGCGCACCCTTACCTCAGACCCTACGGACTTAAGGACACATAAAAACGTACCCGCGCCGGGCGACTGTACGATTTTGTCAAGCGACTAGGACTTCTTAGGAATCAATGGCTGTGATACGACTGATTTGGGGTTCCTCGCGGTTTTGGCCCAGACTCGTCATCATCACAATGTCTTCAAATATCCATCATATGGAAATCGGAAACAAGCAGCGAATGAATTCATGCGCTTGTTGATTGCAGCGCTCGTCCTCCCAGGTCATTATAAGAGTCCTGTGTCCAGCATATCTGGCTCTCCTTGCGTCCTGTCGTTCGACCTCACCGCGACATCACCCTCCCCCCCTCCACCGCTACACCACTCTCACAAGATGTCATCCTACCTACGCAATTTATTCGGAGGGCAAGGTCAATCCTCCAAAGCTCAGGGCGAATCTCGCTCTCGTTCTAGGCCACCACCCGCTGTAGCCTACAGTCACAAGTCCTCCAAACTCGCGACTTCCGAATCCACGCCTCGGTCCGCTGGTGTCAAGAGAAGCCACTCCGCCACTCGATCACATGTACCCTCTCCGCTTCGGGATGTAACCAACGAAGGGTCACAGCGTCCGACCTTACAGCGAAGCAACACATCTAGATCGCATTCCAAGAGCAAGCCTTCGAATTCTCACTATAACGGACCCGGGACTGGTGAGCTTTATCCGGACTTTGTCCGGCCTTGTGTTGATTAGTATTGTTCCTAGGCCCGCACTACCAAATACTTTCCCCAAGCGAGCCATATATGTATACCCCCACCAGCTCACGCACTGGTTCCTCTGCCTCGCTTCACCCTGGGACTCCCTCTGTGGCATTTGTGCAACCGCTTTCCCGATCCGCATCTCACTCTCACACACCAAAGATGCCGTCACGTCCTGCTCTAAAGAGCAACAACACATGGGCTGGCACTGGCACAACAAGTAGCGTTGGTCGTACGTGTATCACTACCATCATCATCATCTCTCGTAAAGCTAACCCATTGCTACCGTAGATTCCTCGTCTCATGCACGATCCCACGTTACGTTCCACCAACCAACCAGCCTCCACATGCATCCTCTCTTTGCCTATTCACGTCTTCATCATGCACCCATCCAGTACGACGTGGGCCGGACCCCGTCAGCTCGGACCGTCTTGGATTGCACAACACATTCTCCCGTCCCGGCGCACACCCTTGCCCAGCCTGCTACAGATCCACCTACCGCGGCTCCCGATCAACTTGTTCTCAGATCTCACAAATTCCCATGGACGATCGTCGTAAAAGCTAGTTCTCCCTCGTCTTCGAATAAGAAGATTAAGCGCTCCAATTCTCGCTCCTCCGTCACGGGGACTGTAATTACAAATTTGGATGTCCTCTATGCGATCCACACGACACTCTTAGCTCGCGTTACTCCTGAGGAGTGGGAGGCCCTTGGCAACGGAAGCAAGGCGCAGCGGAAGGTTACGCGTGCGTACGAGAAGCGCTGCTCGGTAATGGGGGGCTGGGAAGGCGGTGTCCGTCGCGTCGATTGGCTCGGCGGAAAGACCCACTTGATTGGGGTAGAAGTGGACAGGAGTAGCGGAAACGGCGTCGGCAAACTGGTCTTCGCTCGGATCTGCTGAGGGGTTCCTTCGACTCGCATGCTATACCCACCTCACGAAAAGTATAATCATTCATCTGCTCTCTGTTCTGGTTCTATTGATGTGTTCACGCTCGCCTCCTATTCTTGCTCTTCTCAATTGCTACGGTATCACGCGTTACTACCCCGATTTCATCATGCTCTTTGGACTCTTTATCTTTGGTATGGATCTGTAATCTTTTTGTATGTACACATATCTCTTCATCCGCTCGTCTGGTCCACGCATGTAACGTATGGTCACGATATTCTGGATTTGAAATCCGATCAGGTCGTATTCTTTTGTGATCCACGTTGAGAATAGCTTTATCGCCCCCAACAAAAGTGAATGATGATACAGAATTCATCGGGGTCGAAGAAGGAAAATCCCGAGGTTTTCATCATACACAGGCGACTACTGTATGTATCTCGTTGCCCGGATCCGCCGCCTCGGAGGAAGATTGCTGTTCAGAAGCTAGCAATGATGCCATTGATGCATATTCCAGACCTCGGAGGACATAGCCTAAGCCGACGTCATCTTACTCGGTGTCATTCCTATCTCTATAATCTCTATAACCAGCTAGAAGGGGGATGGACTGTGGCACAATCAATAACGAACTATTTCGTAACGACCGCAGACAATCGATTCCGGAGTACTACCGCCCCGAAGCCCGGCTTTTATCTGAAACGGATCTTTCCCATTGGACCCTTACTGCACCCAGGGTAACACTTTTTCCCACCTCCGCCCAAGCCCGGTGGGTTCCCTAGATGATGAACCTGAATTCATGAATTCATCGATGAAAATCCAACGGACGGTCCAGCGCACGTTGAGTGATCCACGTGGGCTGATGAAGCTGTTTTCCATAATACGAAAAATGATCGAGCTCGATCTGGACCCTGGTGCTTCCTTCAAGGTTCCTTACAAAGCCACCCCGAGGCGACCTGAAATGCGCGGTCGGCGACTATTCTCGACGACTCATGAGGCGATAGTCGAAACTCCCGCCACCGCAGGCTGCGTGAAAAACGTGTACAGAGAGTCTCGTCCCTCAGTCTCTGGATTTTTTTTAAATATAACGTCGTGTTTGTAAGCTCTTCTGCCGCCTTTGGCTAAGGGTCGACGAGAGGTTCCAGATCCCTCTATCCGAACCGGCGAAAACGATAAAAGCATCGTGTGTCCCTCACTTTGTGGAATCAGGGGGGAGAAGACGAGACGGTGTTTCTATGTGCCGAAGAAAACAGGGTTTAAAGTGTGGCAAGATTAACAAGCCGAGTCGGGAAACATAGAATATCGGGTGCGCGTCTCAGCGCTTGTTGCACGTCGTCGGTCGCCCCATCACTTTCGACTAACGTTAGTAACCGGCACATGCCACGGGTGAAATAGGGGAGAGAGTAAGTCTCTAAGAGAAGGGGAATATATTGAGGAAGGATAAAGTAGTAGACGATAACACGGGGGACGAGATAAGCGAAGCACAGGGATGTATAGCTGACGAGGGAGGAAAGGGGTTATGGGACAGGGGAAAAAGCAAGAAAACAAGCATCCAGGGGGGTGTATAGGTACAAAGAATTGCGACAAACAGGAACGGGGATCAGGAATGGGGTACGGAGTAATAATACAGAACAGGTCTATGGCGACCACGCACCACTGAAACAAGCCGATAAGTTTCAATACAGAATGCGGTTCGGGGAGGTAAGCGTTCTAGATGCAAGTCTGTTGAACAGACGTCAGTTCTATGATCAAGAAGGCTGGACGGAGATGGAGGGGTGTGAAGGGCACAGGGCAGAGATGTGCCAATGGAGTTGAGGGGGGAAATCCTCAGACTCTGGAAGAAAGATGGACGATCCACCTGTTCGAACCATCGTTGGCTCTTGAGAGACCGACGAAGAAGATGCGACCGCAGAGAAGGTCGAACCTTCTCATCCCGTCACTGCCTGGGTGCCCTTGGGTACGTGCCTGGAAGTATTGTGCGGCAGTAGCCACAGTAGACGGCGGGAGTGCCTTGCACTCATCCCTTGTCGCGACCTGGCTAAGCCAGAGGCCGAGGGCATTGATGATATTCGATACAGTCACCGGGTGAGAAGAATGGCCATACGCCATAGCCCCCGAAGGAGCACCACCGACTTGGATCTCTGCACCAAGATCGGGGACGAACAGGGTGACATGCGGAACCGGCGTTTGGAACGCCGACTCCTCAAGTGTCGCAGGGGTATAACTTGGACGTACAGCAAGTTCTCGTGCTGGACGGGTAACATTGAAATAGATCCATGGCACAGGGTTGTGTGCGAGGATTGGGTGTAAGTCCGGAGCAAAATACGTCCGCCCCGATGTGTTGTTCGGGCTCTCTTGGGCTGTTACTATACCGCGTCTCGGGCATTAGCATACGACGCGTCTTTACGCGAAGAAACTGTCGCGTACCGGTGTGGTACCTCGGGGTACCGGGTTCTGATGGTGGAAGTGACACCGCACCCATGTACGGTGCCATAGGCTGAGCTCCGCCACCATTGAAATTATTGCTGGATGTGGCGGGTGATGGCGGCAAGTTCGCAAAGCCAATGGTTGGCGTGCGGGGTAGGGACACATTCGATGAAGATGTGTAGTAAGACCAAGCACTCGAAGAGCTGCCCTTGTTTTGGCTACTCGAGGTCGAAGCTGGATAATGCATCTATGCGACGTGAACTGGGAGAGTGAGAGAGTAGGAGATGAGTAGTGGGAGAAGAGGAGAAGTGGTGATGAGGAATTCCGGGGCGACCGTCGGGGTGCTTATATACCGCGCCCCATCCCGCCCTATCGCGGCGAACAATCAGCCATGCCGGTCATTGCCCGACGAAAAGCGTCGGTCGAGTCCGATGGGATCGTGGCGGGACTTCTAAATTAGGAAATCGGCGGTGATTTGTGGCGGCTAGCGTCGGGGTTGCACGTCGGTGGACGTGCATTTAAATTGGAGGAGCACCGATGGCATCATGAGATGGCACTAAGATGTCGACTACTATTACTACCAGTACACGGAGAACATTATAGGTCAGATATATACTAGGCATAACTTACTCGCACTGCTTGAAACCCACGGAAACCAATCAAAAAAAGGATCCTAGTTCATTCAATCAACCCCGCCTCAACGAGCTGTTCAACGTCGGACAGCGCGCCGACAGAGTTTGCCCGACACGGCTTACGTTGCGGCGCATCAGTACCCGATGATCTGCCTTTGGTCGACTGAGCTGGTCTCCCTCCCCTCTGCCCTGAGAGCTCTCCCGATGCCTCTTTATGGTAGAACCTGATCGCCTTGAGGTTATCGGCAGCTTGCGCAGTCAACCAAGCCGCACTGCCCGCCCGATGCGCCAGACAGTTCGGTTCCACATATCCATCCAAGTTCCCGACAAGAACGTCCTGCCCTCCAGATACACCTTTCATCACCCGACCATCACGCCACAACGAACCATTATTAGTCTTCCCGAGAATCTGAGTAATGTCCAGACTCTCCCCCGGTGGGATCGGATCCGGATGGGATGGGGTGACGCAAGGCATGTCGACCTCCTTCCGCAACACTTTGTCTACGTCAACCGCCGAGAACCAGGCTACGCCCTGGGGCAGGTCGTCCATACCCAACTTGAACGCAAATAGGCACCGAGTCCAGAGGTTCGCGATCTGTAATGCCAGAGCGGCGCGGTACTTGTCCTCTTCGGTGACCAGATATCGGAGTTCGTCGTGAACGGAGATGAGGTATCGCGCATTGATGTTATACTTCGTGATGAGGTACTCCATCGATACGATCAGGAGGTGGAGGTAGTCGACACCCGACGACTGGACGGCCCAGTTAATCCTGGAAGGCATGTAGTCCTTTCCGTATTCCGACGGAAGGTATTCCTTTGACAGGGCGTAGGTGATACCGCAGCCCAGAGCTGGTGTGTGAGGGTGGTCGGAAATCGCAATCTCTTCAAGCTTGTTGAAGACAAAGCTCTCCGTCCCACCATACCAGAACTTCCGATCAAAGAACTTGTCGTGATGGGTGTTCTTCCCCTTGGTCGAAGCGTAAAGTTGATCGGCGAGTTTCTTGGCTTGCGCGGGTGCCATACTGGGGTTCGACTGTAGCAGGAGCAACACAGCGTGCTTTCCTCCGGCTCCATAAATTCGTGAATAGTTGAACACCTTCGCTTGGTTCCTGGAGATCCCCAAGATGCCCGCGGTTTTCGAGTGAAGATCGGTCTTCGCCGCCTTGGTCCCCTCCAAAGTCATCCAACCAATCGCGGTAGCGCCATGAACACCGAACTGTGCGTCACCCATGACACTCGAGATCCACAGCTCCTCAGAATCGACATCAGCCCCGACGATCGCGTAGCCATCCGGCGCCTGAACCATCGCCTTGAGCTCCGAGCCAACACGGTTCTTCTTGGCGTTACTAGCGGTCAGCCATGTCCTCTCGATAGCCCTACGTGTCACCGTCCCCATGGTTATCACCTGAGGAAGGATAACGCCCCATTTGCGCCGTTCAGAGCCCATCCCGATGCCAAGGTCACGGGTACTGTTCTGCCAGACTACCATCTGCTTGAGGACGCGGTCCCGAGCGCTGATCCAGTAGCTACACTGGGCGT
>Ga0307512_10008023_pt1 | contig 10358 bp, 11 predicted proteins | sample 14_EM_MG_FD_200267 | JGI IMG/M metagenome (GOLD analysis project Ga0307512, IMG submission 200267) | Populus trichocarpa ectomycorrhiza microbial communities from riparian zone in the Pacific Northwest, United States - 14_EM | ecosystem: Host-associated > Plants > Roots > Unclassified | place... | reverse complement strand
ACTGTGTTGTTGGACCGGTACCCTTACGACAATGCCGAACACACGCCTTACCTTAACTACTCTATTTTCGGGTCGGTAACCGTAGGAGAGATCGGATCACTGATGTGGGAAAACGGAAATGCACACTTTATAAATCACTTCGATGTCCACTAGATTTTACCAACATCCCCATCCACTGCTCGACTCATGCCTTCTACGCGCCAACAGAAACCAACCCCTCCGTTCGACCTGATTTTCTTGGGAACGGGTACCTCCGGAAGTGTACCCAATATCTCGTGTTTGACTGCCCCACCTGAGCAGGAACCATGCCGGACGTGCCTTTCGACGCTGACCCCAGAGGGCAAGAAAAACATTAGAAGAAACACATCAGCCATTGTTCGCGTTGATGATGCAGATGGGAGGAAGGTGTACGCAGCGAATTTTTGGCCCGTGTATCGCTTCCGTTCGTGGCTGATTATCGTTCATCTTCATCTTCCCAGGACAATTCTTATCGATACGGGAAAGAATTTTCAGGCTGCTGCACTCGAATGGTTTCCGAGATATGGACTGCGTCGCATTGATGCTGTGTTGCTTACCCATGGCCATGCAGACGGTAAGGGTATACGTCGGTTTCTACGTCACCTTGCTTACATTCTCTCGCGATTTAGCAATAAACGGTTTAGATGACTTGCGGGGTATGTCATGTCGTGTGGGAAACTGTTTACAACGTCAGGTCATCTGAACGTTGACATTTCTAGCGTGGACGTTAAACTCGGCGATCCAGTCGTATATAGACCTATATGTCTCTCAGGCGACTTTCAACGAAGTCAAGAGAGCATTCCCGTATCTAGGTTGGTGGTTGGCGTTAACAATCATTGCTCGTGTGTTCACCCATCACTAGTGTCCAAGGAGTTTGCATCTGGCGGAGGCGATGTATGCGCGTCAATTAGATTGGATACACAGCACTGACGTGAAACCCAGGTTCCAGCCTTCAAATGGCACATCATTGATGCTGGCGTCTCGTTCGAAATCGAGGGGACTGGCGTTCAGGTTCTGCCGTTTTGTGGTACGCAATATCATCGTCCCCATGATAGTGCGACTAAATATGGCTTTTCAGTGCATCATGGTCGCATCTTTTCGACACCACCAGACGAATCGAATCTAGCGCCGAGCATGAACTTGTACACCCCACCACCGACACTGCCTTCCACTCCGACCAAGTCGGGTCTGTCTATGCTCGCCGATAAGGTGACGCCGTACATCGCCAACGGGTTCCTAATCCAGGACTCCTTAGTCTACATCTCTGACGCCTCGTTTATCCCCGACGAGACGTGGGCCCTCCTGGAGGGGTCACGGAAACGCAACGGGCGACCTTCTGTCGCTATTATCGATTGTTTGCGACCCATGGCACATACTTCCCACTTTGGCCTGAGGGAAGCGGTTTCTACTGCGAGGAAAATTGGAGCGGTCCGGTCATATTGTGTTGGGTTCGGCCATGAGGTGTCGCATGCCTCATATGAGAAGATATTTGGAGCAGTTGATGGACAGGACGATAGGGATGGATGGACCAAGACGGAACAGGATGTGATTGGGATGATCGAGTTGAGGGATCAGATCTGGATACGACCTGCCTATGACGGACTGCAGGTCACGGCCTTGGAGGGTGGGACTGTGGAGGATAATGGGTATTGAATATTGAATATTGACCATCTCCGCAACCGTATACTAACTTATGTACGCGATATCCAGCTGGTATCTATTACACGGTCCGGGGTAGATAACAGCACATTTAACGTCGATATTTTCAGATTTTGTATGGTTACTATACATACTTATCCGCTATATCTTATCTCCCGAAATCCAATCCGCGCCGTGACACCGAATCCGTCACAGCGTTCCGCGGTCACCCCAACCTCCACCTCCCAGGAAGTTCGACGAAACCCGCTCCACCTTAATATTTCTGTTTCAAACATTCCAACCCGTCCTTTCTTTTCGACAAGCTACCGGGGTCGTTGGCAATGAGATTCCTCTCAAACTCTCACTTGTACGAGTGAGTATTACGTTGGCGCACGTTGTCGACTTCCATGCAAGGGGCCTCACGACCTTCACAGCGATCCTTGGTCCATCGTTTCCCTCGCCTTCTTCCTCCGTTATCCCAATCCATACGCCGCACATGTTCTCTCTTGCGACGTCATCTCTCGTACTCACACGCCACAAGGCACCCTGCTCACCACCCGTCTCATTCTGAAAAAAGGGTCACTCCCTAAATGGGCTCCGAAGGGGATCATAAACCGTTCCGAAAGTTGGGTCCTCGAGGAGAGCGAGGTAGATCCAGCGGGTCGAGTCGTGCGCTGTAAGACGAGGAACGTTGACCACGTAAAGGTAATGCGGGTTGAGGAAATTACTACGCTCCGTCAGGTGGAGGATGGGTGGGTTTCCCTTGGGGGTTTGTAATGTGGTTCCCCCTGATTCCTAACGCGTTTTTCCCGTTTGTAGGAAGACTTTGCAGATAACCGAAGCACGCATAGTCTCTCGTTTCGGCTGGGGGTTAGCTAAGACGATCGAAAACCACGGCCTTGCCAAATTCAAGACCAATCTTCAGAGGGTCAGCACCACCTCTATCACGATCTCTCCAAGACTCCTAACCTGTTTTACAGTCGCGCGAGGGGCTTTCTCACATCCTCAGCGCGCTCCGACAGACCCGACTACAGCCTATGGTTACGGGGGGTGCCCTACACTCACCCATGACCGAGAGCTTCAGGGTCCATGAGACTTGTCCTTCAGTTTCACCATCAATTTCTGTGCCCAATATTCAAATCGTCTCTGATGAAACCAAGGAACAATTTGGAATCGATATTGAACAATCCGAAAATCGACCAGGGATGTTCCGCAGAATGTCGCACTGGTTCCGATCTCGTTAAGCTCCTCCCTTGAATAGTTTTCTGTAGGCACTCTTCTGATTTGCTATCTGTTCTGCGCTTTGTTACTCGTTGTACGATTGGTAGTCGTTAGTTTTACAAAGATTCGTTAGTGACGGGTTGAATATCCACGTCGGCCCCTGTTCCCCAGTCACGAGACGCTTTTTTGATCGGTGCTGCTCCCGGCTCCCGATCGTTCCGTTGCCTTCCCGGCTGAGGTTTGTGACGGGCAGAATGTATTTCCCCGTATTCGCAGCCAAACAGCTGTCGACCGTCCCAACACTACCGAACGTTACGCCGGAAGAGGTCTTGTCGATCTCTCCTGGTCCAAAAAAACTCCTATTTTGCTCCTTGACAAGAGACAGCCTCTCTATTTGGCGAGTGCGAGTGCGTTGATCCCAGATCCTTCGTGTATAACCCAGTTGACACCCCACTTTCGATCATGGAAGCCCCCGGTGGTATTGGCCCACTTGACGCGTACGCAGAAGTCGTTGGCGGAGCATGGAGAGAACGTACGGGCAGAGTGGGCCCCTGACGGATCCAAGATCGTGATCCAGGTTCGTGCTCCATCTTTTTTGCCGACGCAGTGTCTGACCAGTCCTGATCTGTAGACCGCGGGTTCATATTTGGTGCTAGTGACAGTGGAGAACAAGTCTTATTTGCCAGTGTACCAACCGCCGGCTCTGTCGTCTGCTTCACAACGGAACTTCCAACCAGGCCCCGGTGAGGCGCATCCTGTCCAGTCGGTCAGTTTGCACTTTGAAGGAGTTATTTTTGTGGAGGGACACCTCTTGAGGTCAGTGAGCGTATTCTGGACTTGAGATGGGATTGAAACGCCACTCCCCCGTATAAGCGTATCTCCGAGGCGGGATTATATGCTCTTCTCGACTCGGAACCCTCGTGCAGTGCAAAGGATCCCATGGCCTGACGCGGACGGAGAGGAAACCACCGGTTTTCAGGGTAATTATGACTCTTGGAGCGTGGACGAGTATAACTTCCCTTGGTTGGATTGTACCGATGGTGCGTACGATCGGGCCGCCACAACATTCACCCTCTGACAACGGAACGCGTTTAGTCGCGGTAACGAAGATAATGAAACCCAAAGCAAACATCGAAACCTGGATAACTTCCGAAGGAAACGCTTACTTTGTCCAACTCCAAGGTGGCAATGACGCTGATCGTGGATCGAGTCTCTCCGGTGATGATCTCATGGTAGGGTCTTGCCACTCTCGTCTGCTCGTAGGAGGTTGAGTTCTTATATCTCAGGGTGATGATGTAGACCAGACCAACTTTCGGCTGCATCAGAAACGCCAGGTCGGCCCAGATGGAAAGGCTGGGCCACCTCCGACTTGGATAGGGACATGCGTCCACACTTCGCCAATTCCCCGTTCGATCCAAAAACGAAGGCAACTCGATCTGGATGACACTTTTGAAATATTTAACTATCTAGAACCCCGGAAGGCCGTGGAAGTTGCTGTCAATGTCAAGTTCTCCTTGATCGCTGTGGGCACGGAGGGGTACCCATTCAATCTAAATCCCGCTTGACAGAAACTGACTCGGTCGCGGTAGAGGTTCAGTTGAAATTTCTAGCTTCCCTGCGGAAGGGTACACGTCTCAACCCCAGGTTCTTAGCGTGCCTAATATGTACACGCACGCCCCTACGGGACCTGTGCGTACAATCGACTGGAGCTCAGATGGTTACGTTCTCGCGGTTGGTTGGGAACATGGCTGGGCAGTGTGGAGTGTCGCAGGCCGATGTCTTGCCTGGGGGTTCGGCACAGAGTATGCTGTCGATGAAAATAGGTAAGTGGTCGAAGTTTGATGAAGAGGAAAACAGGTCTTCATCTCTGCAAGGTTTCAGGATGCGTTCATGTACGGAATACGAGGGCTTGTGGGTCATTTGAATTGAAACTCTTGGAGGAGAAGGCTAATGGATCTTATAGTTCTGGGCGCCAGGAAATTTCGAGCTTTTCGTCCTGGCAGAAAGGGTTACAAACAGTAATCTTCCTGTTTTTTCTACACACTCGCGCTAATCTAGGGTGTGTCAGGGTCCGACGGTCAACTCTTCACGATTCCTTTTGCAAAAAGTGCAGCCACAGGTCAACAATCGCCCGTGAGCTGATCTCACGGGTCTTGTGGTGTTTGCATCTAATATGCGCTTTTAGGACAATACACGGCATGCGTTCTTACATCAAGATGATCGGGTGCTCGTATACCGTGGTGCAGAACAACCTGATATGAGCGTAATCAACCCTGAGTCGGACGTATGGCAACATATCAAGGCAATTGGCTCGTCCCCTTCTACGCTCGTGGAATATTTATCTCTGCTTTCTCTAGATCCCCGAAGCATACATGGGAAAAAATTGGCCGTTAAGATACTCAGCGCTGAGTTCTGACGGCAGGCTCATCGCTGTTGCTGGAAAAAGGGGGTTGGTGCATTACAGTTCAACGTCTGGAAGGTGGAAGCTGTTCTCAGACGAAAGGCAAGAACAAGCGTTCGTAGTGAAAGGTGGGATGGTGTGGTTCCATCATGTCCTCATTGCGGCAGTCGAAGTCTCCAAATCCTATCAGGTAGCGTCACCTCGAAGTTGTTGTCAACTCCTGACTCACTTGAACGTGCTCAGATCAGGTTATACTCTCGAGACGCAGAACTTGCCAACAAAAATGTCCTACATCGCGAGATCCTTACATCCCCCATCATCGTATTATCTCTGGTGGATAACTCCCTGCTGGTGTACACGACTGACAACAACCTGCACCATTACTTGGTTGTCCCTACCCCTGATACGATCAAAACGCACTTCTGCGGGTCGATCAATTTCAATGGGATCATCGCGAGCCCGAGCTCGGTCAGAACCCTCAGCTGGATGTTACCCAGCGCTCAGAAACGTATGCTCATGCATGGAATTCTCTTGTTTGTTTCTCACACTCCTCTTAGAGCTGGGTGACCCAGTGGACGACCTTGCCGTTGCAACTGTCTTAATGATGGTGGGAGGGAAGTTGGTACTTCTCCGCCCGAGGAAGGTGCGTTCATTGTCCGAAGGGTTGGCGATCTGAGGTTCACGAGGCGTGGTAGTCCCGAGATCAAGAAGTCAGATACGATCTCCAGATTCTCGCAGATCGGATCGAGTTCTGCTGGATACATCTCCAAGGGATCGGCTCTCTTGAAAACTCCTTATGGGGATATGATGGTCAAGGTCTAAGAGTGTGGCTGAACGCTCTCTCCATCGAAGCGCCCTCGGAGGAGTCGAATCCAAATCGACTCTCAGAGTACGTTAAAGAGAGTTTGAACATCCCGCTCGACTTTTATCCTTTGTGTAAGTTCAGCCCTCCATGGCTTGGGACCAGACTTTTCATACATTTTCTAGCCGTGTTGATGGATAAGGGAATCATTATTGGGGTGGAACACGAAGCAGCTGTAAGGATTAACCTGCCATTCGTGATGTTCCGTCAATCCACAAGTGTCAGTACATTCGGCAGTACCCTCTTTTACTCTACTGAGTACAGTGCAGTCCCACCTTTTCCTGCATCACATCCTGTTACATTACCTCGAAGCCGGCTGCATCGATGATGCTGTCACCTTTGCTTCTTACTACAAGGAGCTGACCTTCTTCGCTCACGCGCTTGAGATCCTTCTGCACACCATTGTGGAGGCAGAGGCGGACCTGGAAAACATCGAGGCGGACCCGACGAGTGGGGTTCTCCCTGCTGTAGTCGAGTTTCTGGATCATTTTGATGCCGCGCTAGACGTGGTGGTTGGCTGTGCACGCAAGACAGAGATGACACGGTGGCGCCGGCTCTTTGATATCGTAGGGAACCCCAAGGCGTTATTTGAGGTTTGTTGATTCCGTTTCGGAATGCTCAGGGGTCGGCGGTGTTGACCTAGATTACTCAGACATGTCTTCAATCGGGCCGCCTGAAGACTGCCGGTTCATACCTACTCGTTTTGCACAACTTGGAGCAGCTGGACGAAAGCTACAGCCATGCTGCCCGGTTGTTATCCAGGGCGGTCGCGGCATGCGACTGGCAACTGTGCCGAGAGCTGATGCGATTTTTGCACTCTATCGACGAAACCGGCGTGGCGCTCAAACACGTCCTCTCGCAGACGAATCTGATGCCAGTGTTGGGTGAGGTAAATGGAGTGAGCGGGGTTCCGCGGTAGATTTTTGTAGTTTTGCATACTTTTTTGGTACTACTACAGCAGCGCCGGGATCGAGGCGAGCGTCTAATCCAGATTGCGTCAGTTCCGTCGGTTTCAAAACCGACGCCTGCCAAAATGAAATCCTGACGATTTGTGAGATTGCGTGGAAAAACCTGTCGGGGGTTTCGGTCTTTGTGTCACGCTTGCGCAACAACTTAAAAAAAATACTTGTTTGACGAAACTGACCAGGCCCTAAAAAGTGTGGCAAGAAGGCTCAAAAGAACATGGCCAGTTCTTCCTCCACCACATCCCCTGCCGCCGCGACGAAAAAAGTCTCTCCTGTTGACCCGTACGCACACAACGACCCCCGCCGGCCCTCACCCTCCTGACCACCCTTATCAGCACCGGAGACACGCCTGGCCCTTCAGACCAACATAATGACGAAGTCAATCTTCCGGAGGTTACTTCCCCCAAACCTTTGCCCAAAGAGCCCGTACCTCAGACTTCGGAGGAGGTGAAGGAGCAGGGCAACGAAGCGTTCAAGTTGAAAAACTATACCAAGGCAATCGACCTTTACACCCGGGCAATTGGTGAGGGGCACTCAGCCACGTGAATCCGTTCATCCCTCGCTCATCTCGACTTTTCCTTGGATCAGAACTATCTTCTGGCAATGAACCGTCGTATCTCACGAACCGAGCGGCCGCATATATGGCTCTCAAGCGATTCAAACCAGCTCTTGCCGATTGCCAACAGGCTGCCTCGTTACAAACGGATTCGCCGTCTACGAAAACGCTGATTCGTCTCGCGAGGTGTCAAATTGCACTTGGATTTTTACCCGCTGCGTTATCTACGATCCGGGCCGTGCTTGATTTGGAGCCCACGAGTTCTGTCGCGCTGCAACTACAGGCGAAAGTATCTCAACTCGAGAGCCATCAGACAAACTACCTCGCTGCTATGAAGAAGAAGGAATGGACGTTGGCTAGGTTGGCTCTGGATCAGTGTTTTCAGGGTATCGAGGGTGAGGGGGGTGAAATTCCCACTGAGTGGCGGATATGGAGGATTGAACTGGAACTCGCTAGGGGGAATTGGGACAGGGTAAACACAAGTGCAAGGTAAGCCCATCGACGACAGACTCGTCACGCCATTCTGATACTGAGGGTGCTGTCCACAGTGATGCCCTACGGTTGGCACCTAACTCTCCTGATGTGCTGACAACTCGTGGCCTGGTATTGTTCCTTTTTGGGAAACTCCCACAAGCTATTCAACATGTCCAATCCGCCCTAAGGCTGGACCCTGGACATGAGGCCGCGATGCAATTACGGAAACGTGCGAAGGAGGTTGAGAGGCTCAAAGAACAAGGCAACCAATCGTTCAAATCCGGTGCTCTCGATGATGCAATCGAAAAGTATACCGCTGCTATTGAGGTAAATCATTTCCCGCATCGAACACGAGACTCCAGTGACACAAGACGGATGCTCTATCGTAGCGAATCGGGAACAAGGACGAGGAAGCCAAGGGGGGTCAGATACGTGCGACGCTGTTGTCGAATAGGGCGACCACGTTGGTGAAGGTGCGCAGAACGTCTTTTTCGTTTACAAAGAGCTCAATTTTGCTCGCCGGTAGTTGAGTAAACACGACGAAGCACTGACAGACATCGAGGAGTCTATCACCCTCTATCCCGGGAACTTCAAAGCCTTACGAACAAGAGCACGAATCCATCTGCACCTTGAGAACTACGAAGGTTCCGTTGCTGATTTCCAAGCCGCATTGGAACAGGCCAAGTTCGAAGACAGTATCGCCGAAGTGCGATCTCTTCAAGCAGAGCTCAAGAAAGCCGAGGCAGCTTTAAAGAGGAGCAAGAGCAAAGATTATTACAAGATCTTGAGCCTGGCCAGGGATTGCACGGAGGGGGAGATCAAGAAAGCTTACCACAAGGAGAGTTTGATTCATCACCCGGACAAGGGCGGCGACGAAGAAAAGTTTAAACTTGTCGTCGAAGCCTTCACGGTCCTCTCAGACCCGGTACGACGACAGAAATACGACATGGGCGAGGAAGACTCGGAGTACGGAGGCGGAAACGGCGGTATGGGCGGCATGGACCCTCACGACATCGCCGAACTTTTTGCGCAGTTCGGAGGCGGGATGCCTCGTGGTTTTGGCGGAAGTGGATTCCACTCTTTCCACAACCATGGAGGTGGCGGGGGAGGATACCCTTTCTAGGCAGCTACGCCCCACCATTCTCATTACGTTTTTTTTTTGCGCAAGGCACCGTATCGTATTGTACTGTAACTCTCGTCCATATGCATCCGTCGTTACACTAACTGTACGTACCACCTCGCCCCCACTGAGATAATATGATGCATTCTCACACATGGGTGTCGTCTTGACTTTTTTTACAGGGCCATTGATCATATCTACTTGGTATACGAAGGTTCCGTGGCAGGGACGAGGATGAAAGCATACCTACAAGCCCCCAGTCTCTCTTCCAAGGTTTCGCGGAGGCAGCCCAGTTCATGCCCATTCTCTCAAATCCCCTTGAATTTTGTAACGTGCCTAGGGTACCTTGAAGAGATCCAGGCATATCCTGGAACCTTCATCCAGCTTAGAATTGTAGGCCAGGCACAAGGGTGTTATCCATCTTGTGGACATAGATCCAGCATAGTACGAGCACAAGTCCACAAGGTACCAGCGGTGAGCTTGTAGGAAACCAGGGGCTGGGGTGGCTACTATATATTGAGTGTGGGGGAGAAGCAACAGAGGAACATAGGAAGGACGGTAGGATACTTTCGACGTCGAGTGAAACAGAGAAAAGGGGTAAAACAGGATCAAAAGTCAAGAGATACGTCAAATATAGTGTAATTGGGGTGAGGGTGTGATAGCAGCAGTGGATTTAACCAAGATACGAGAAAACCACATGTGACAGAGGGCCGGGTGTTTGGTGACTGAGATAATATGTTGGGCGTTGAACAAGCGCGAGTCAGCAATGCTGGGATAAGACAAGCAGGCGCAAGTTACAACGGTCGTACGCAACGTATGCGTGACACGTCTTTTACAGCCTTCGGTAGCCTGGGGGAGGTTCTGCGTTGTCGCGAGAGGCACGAGGAGGATAGTCTCTAGTACCGCCAGTGTTCCTTGGGGGAGGGTTATTGCCGGAATAGCCATTGCCGCCTGTATATCCCGTGGGAGGACCGCCACCAGTATACGGAGGCCCACCAGTGCCACCTTGGTAGCTGGGATCGTAAGCACTAGAACTAGAACGAGGAGGACTCTGAGAGCGGCGCCTGCTAGAGGACGTTAGCTATGGGTCTGAAACTTGGAGA
>Ga0307512_10008021_pt1 | contig 10359 bp, 9 predicted proteins | sample 14_EM_MG_FD_200267 | JGI IMG/M metagenome (GOLD analysis project Ga0307512, IMG submission 200267) | Populus trichocarpa ectomycorrhiza microbial communities from riparian zone in the Pacific Northwest, United States - 14_EM | ecosystem: Host-associated > Plants > Roots > Unclassified | place... | reverse complement strand
CTGCGCGCCCGAAAGAACTGACCCCGTGGATTTATGACCACTCTGGCACGTTCTTGTGAAGCTGGGCGCGAAGTCTCAGCCGATAGAACACAGTTAGCCATCGATAACAATCCCTCTCGTGGTCTGACATATACCGCCAGCTCCTCCGGATGCATAGTTTTCCAATCCCAAGCCCAGGAGCTCCAGACTTCGTGGTCGCCTTTGACGGAGCTTCATAGCGCATAGGTTCGCACTCCTCTTCCGTCGCGACACGCCCCATGTCCTTGAAGAAGCCGAAAGAATTGTGACGAAGGATCTTAATTTTTTCGAGTGTTTGGGCGGTGTACCGCCCATCGGTTGCCTTAACCAAAATGGCACAAGTTCACATACGTCGCACTCGTCTCTGAGATCCTTTTCACTCGCACTCTCTATCATCTGCTTCAACGTCTCGTCGTGTATATCGCACAGCTGCGGCGCCGCGGTTCTGTGTCGAGTCAGGCGCCATCAAGGATATGCGAAAAATCCCGGGAGATTATATAAAAGCGTGAGATCCCGCTTCTTCGCATTCGTGAAGACATGGCTCACTGAGGTGGCTGCATGAATGAAACTAAAAGGTGGAGCAGCGTGAGTACGTACGAGGGGTGGGCTGTCTTTTGGGTGATCAGGCACTGAAGGAGAAGCCTTGTCGTATCCTCCTTGGGAGAATCCAGAACGGACCGGGGGTAGTGATCAGTCGGATCGATTTTCCTGCAGCTTCCGCGGTGACCTCTTGGGGATACACCGTCATAGGTGACACTTGCGTCGGTTCGCCGGAAAGCTTGCACGTGGGACAAGAGAGTTTGCACGATAGATTGTTTATAATGAAGTTCTTTCCGACGAGGTTACTTGGTGAGATTAAGCCATGCATTGACCGGGGAGTTCGACCGCTGCGATAACTCGGAGTGCATCCACGAAGCCACGGACTCGGCTCCCTAGAACGCATGTCTAGTTACTTTTAGCCTTACGGTACTCTCACGGGTGTCTTTGTTGGGTTCAGGAATCACGTACCTGCTCTGTTTAGGACAAACAAAAATCGTTCCGGTTCCTTGCTAGTCGGGCTCTCGATCTGCGAATCTCGGAACGACAGAGGATCACGAACTTTTAATGCGACGCATTTTTACCCTTCAGGCGCAGCAGGGTTCGCATCTGGATCGGATGCGGTTCGCTGTGCCCCATCCATTCGTCTACCCTTCCTCCCTCAAAAAGAACTGTATAGAGCAGGCGTTCACAGGAGGCACACCCACCCACTACCAGCCCCAAATCTCCATCACACTCACTTGTTTCCTACTAAACCTGTGACACGTCTCCAACTAACCCAGAGAACTCCGAACGAATCGATTGCTTGAAAAATCGGCCATGCGACGGGGTTTTACCTCGAGGCTCTACCGAGACTAACGTCGGTGAGGTTGCCGTTGTGGATAGAAGTAGGGACACGAGCACAAGATTCGATGTAGGCTCTATGTGTGGTAACGTGATAGGTGGATCAGATGAAGTCGGTGTCGGAGGGCCGGGGTCGGGGTGTGATATATTGGTCAAGTTTCGGATGCCTCGCTGGTACATGCTGTGAGAGATATTAGGTGGAGGACAAGTAAGACTGGTACCCCTGCTTGTCGATGTAAATCTTAAACAGCGCAAGTTTCAAAGAGTTGCAAGAGCTTAGAAGACATGAACGCGTAAATATTGCCAGCCAGCTCGGTGACACTCGATCAGTGCTACGAAATCTGAGGCGGGTTTGGGATATACTGCCATCGGGCAAAAACAGCTTTGGAGGGTATCCATGAACAGCGGCTAGCATCACCAAACCAGAACGTGGATTGTCATGGAAAACCTAAGAGATATGCATACGTAAAACAAATATAACACGTGAAACAGGGAGCCACAACACGACGTGCAGAGTGGTGGAACAATAAATCTGGAGCAATGTGTAATTTTTTTTTTTGGGGGGGGGTAGATAGAGGAGAGGGTGTTCTTGCTGCGGGGAGAAGAAGAGGGAGGTATAAGGATAGTAGCGGCATTCAAGAACTCCGCGGGAGACGGGGTGAAGGGACGAGAGGCGTTGGTACCATCCGAAGAACTCGAAGCGAACGCTGCTGCTGTCATTCAGACTCTGTGACCTATCCTGAGCACGAAGAGTTAATACACACGACAGGTACCACTAATTCAAGGAGCTTACCGTCGGCACCAGACGCGACAGGGACGACCGGTTTTTTAATTCGCTTGTCGACCCGCCAGATGAAGTCTCTACACGTTCCCAGATCGTGCGCAGCTCCGAGCTTCTCATAAATGTCGGCAGCACGCAAAGCCTCGAACTTTGCCTTCTCAAACATGCGTTGTTGAGACCAAAGGCTAGCTTGCTGTTCCATCGCACGAGCCATGTTGTGTGGGTCGTTGATCGCGTGCGTCTTAGAGCGTTCGATGTGAGTCTGTGCGTCGTCGAACTTGCCTTCCCCGGAAAACAGCTCCGCCAGGTTGTGATGAACATAAAACATCTGACTATCCAGGTTGAGAGAGGTTGCAATTTCGAGGGCTACCTTGAAATGGCGGATGGCCTTTTTTGTGTTGCCCTTGGCGCTATATACCTCGCCAAGACCACGGTAACCCATGCATACCAGGAATTGTTCGCCTTTCTTCGGGAGGAGATCGATTGCGCGGGATGCGGCTTCTTCTGCGGCGTCGAATTTATAACTATTACCCAACACGTAAGAGAGGCTGATCAAACACTCTGCCTGTTTCACCGTATTGCCAAGCCGTTCAAAGATTTCTGATCCTTCCCTAGCCTGTTGCACCCCTTCCTTGAAGAGGGCCATTTGCCGATTTGAATCACATAAGTAACACAACGTTTGAGCAACCTGTTGGTTGTTCCCCTGTTCCCTACAGGCTTGTAAGGTTTGAGTGAGAAGCCGTTTGCGTTCCGCGTCGTTTCCAACGGAGCCAAACAACCATGAGAGGGTCCACGAGCATCGTGTCTTGGAGGGATGGTCATCCGGGAGTGCCTCGATCTTTGGTCCCAGCATGACGAGCCGTGGTTTATGCCAAAAGAGGCGACCCATGAATCCGCCACAGGCATCCCAGACGTTTTCCAAGTTTCCATCGATCGACGTGAAGACGTCAAGCAGGTGCTCAACGTTCACATCCTCTGATCTGATCCACCGTGATTCCTCGAAGCCGGGTTTGTCGGGGAAAACATCGGCTGACAACCGGGCGAAGTAACATTCCTTGGTCGTGCTGAGGAGTGGAGATGACGCTGGTTCCTTAGGGCGAAGGTAATCTCGGAGTGGCGCCAACATCGTGACAAATCCATTACTTCGATACGTTAGGGAGAGAATGCAGAATGTGTCGAACACGCTTAGTCCGTCGGAGATGGTTGGGAACAACCAGTCGATGTTCCTCTCGTTGGCGCCTTGTGGGAAGAATGCAACGACTCCGAGAAGCCCTCGAGCATGAGGGCCGAGTTCTTGGAACATAGGTGAGGCGAGTGAAAGTTCAATCGTGGTCGCGAGGCTCACGGAGTGTTGCGCATGAAGTACCCCTGTCCGCCGTCGCTCCCATTCTCTGGTCAGTCGGTCGGTGTCCCATGTATTGTATTGTGCAGCAGTAGCGAGCAGGGTGATAGAAAGGGGATGGAAGTCGAGTTCTTCCAAGATGTCGTTGATCGGATCAGCCTGTTCGCCGTACTTGTAGATGCGATAGAACGTGTCGCGTGCTGCCTCCATTGACAGTGTCGGGATGTAGAGAACCTCACAATGAGGAGGGATAGTGGAGATTCGGGAGGTGATGCAAAGGCAGATGTTGTTGAATCGGCTCAGTTCATCTACAACGGCGTAGATCTCCTGTGTGTTCGTCCCCTGCGGATCGAGAATGGATTCTACATTATCGAGAACTATGACCATCTCCTTCGAGGATAGGTATCGTCGTAAGGGAGCCAGGTCCTCTGGGTTTTCGATCCCTGCGCCGATGACCTTGGAGAGCCGACGGAGAAAATACGTGTGCGATGCGGGGAACTGATCGCAACGAATGAAACAACGGTTGTCGCCAAACCGCTGTTTGATCCGATCGTCGTGGAGGATGGTCAAGATGATGGACGTCTTGCCGATTCCACCAGCGCCAATTAAAGCGATTGGCGCGAGGCGTTGTGCGAGATTAACGATCTTCTCAATAAATTCGTCACGTCCAAAGAAGACCCTTGGTGGTGGAGGTGGTAATTCCCCAGACACGCTGAATGCAAATGTAAGATGCTGGATCTCCCGGTAGTCGAGATTGCTGACCTGTTTTGAATCTAGACAACAGTAAGCGTGTATTCGGTGAGGGACGGAGTACGGGTGATGCTCACCAACTGAAGCTGGCCACCAGTCCCTTGCTGGCTTTTCAGCATGTTACGAATGTCGTGAACCATAGCTTGAGTATCCGCAATGCCACGATGAACCTCAGAAATTACGTCGCGACGAATGTTGGGAATGATTTCACGTATATTTATCGGCAGCGGAGCTGGTGACTTTCCGGGTGCACTGAATGCAAACATTGAACACTGGATTCAATTATAGTCGACACTACTGACCTAGCGTGAGTCTGAGCGGTGGTGAGTGGTTGCTCAGTGATAGTCAGAGTATACGTGACACTCACTGCGTGATTTTGAACACTCGCACCCTCACGGCCTTTTAACTTGTCGCGATGAATGTCGGAAGCGGCAACGTGGGTGTTTGCAACGTCGTTCCGGACCTCGGAAGCGACGAGATGGGTGCCTGAAATACCATGGAGAATGTTGGGAACGATGTTGTCTGCATTTGGAATATCGTGATGGACGTCGGAACCAGCAGTGTGGACGTTCGCAATGTCATGACGAATGTCAGAAACGGTTGGATGTGTACTTGTCACAAGTTCATTCTGGAAGCGGAAAATTAGCAACTTTCACACAGAAGTGACGGAACGCACGTTAAAAACTTGAAGAATCCCATTGAGGTCCAACCTCCAGGCAGCAATCGCCTTTTTATCGTCCTTCGTGTGGTAACGTCGGGAGATCACATTCCGTTTACCCCGCCTGATGATGTGTCCCCGGATCTCGGCCGCGGTCCTGATTGAGAGCTTAGTGAGAAAATCACCCGTCGCACCCGTCGCTGGTTCGACTCACGTCGTAAATTCCTCAATCGCCTCGAGGACGGACTGACTGAGTTGATCTGCTTGTCTTCCGTCCATCCTCCGGGTAAGAGTTTCGCAAACGCCGGCGCAGGTTAGCCCTAGTTCGACGTAGTCCGCTTTGGAGATCATTGAGTCCTGTATACATTAGCTAGCAATCGACAAACATGGGTCGGAAGAGGACGCACTCTAATCATAGTGAGGAGAGCACTGGCAGAGGTGAGCGCGGCCTTGGCCGGTGTTGTGTCCGTTGCCTCCGCGCGGTTCAAGGCACCGATGGCCATGTTCAGTGAGGAGAGAACACCGTCCGGCACCTTCGGTCGTTGAGATTCGGTTGCCATGGTCGAAACACGAGGTAGCTGCGAGAAAGCAGTACGACGTGAAGGCTGTGAGGGATGATTCGAACCCTAATATATATGAGCGTCCATCCCGTTATTGTACGCCTCGTGTGATTGGACCCGGGCCGCCATCTGGTGAAGCGAATCATTCAAGAAGCCGCGACTGCAGCATTTAAAGATGCATGCGGTCGGCCGGTCAGCCGAAGTCTTTATTTACTCCACTGCTCTCGTTTAAGAAGAGCCTTACCTCGTCACTGGTGGTGCGACGGTTCGCCTTTGACCCTGTCTTACTTTCGACTTGGCCTCACCGACAGAAGCGCATTTTCGAAACACCCATTCGTCACACATCTTCCTCTCCTCATCAACCCATCTGTAGATCGGTTTTCATGCCAACCGGTTGGCCATTCGCGCATCTACCAGACGGTATTCAATTTGAACTTGTCGGGTATTGTTCCGGGACCCCCATTCGTTCACTCAGGAAACGAGTTACAGCCATATCGATTCGCTCCTACAACTGTCGCAGGTATAAGGAACGGGGGGAGGTGGGATAATCACGAGTTGTTCTACCGTTCACTTACGCTTGTGAGACATTTTGTTGTCCACTTAGGAGAGCATCCAAAGGCCTACCTGCGTCTACCACATGACCGTTTAACGTTGACCCAGTGTAGCGAATATGTACTGGAATTGCCCGTCCGTCTCTTGCGAGGAATTACATAAGTACTTTTCCGGGGTTTTTCTTCACATCTCGCCATCAATCGAGTGTGAGTTACATAAGACAGGTGGTATCTCAGCATCGAAACAGGAGAGCCGGATAGTCACTTTATGCGCTTCAACGTACGGGACGCCCTCTATCGCTCACCACCATGTCCGACGCTGAGTACCTCAAGAGCCTCCTGGGAGTCCACCCAGATTTCCCCAAGAAGGTTCTCTTCGTCATATATACTGATTGAGAGTGGACCTAAAGCTCGGCCCGGTCATCCTTTATAGGGCATCAATTTCTTGGATATCTTCCCAATTTTGAGAGACCCCACCGCTTTCGAGGCCCTGATCACCAATTTCTTGGACCACCTGTCCTCTCACACCATACCCAGCCTTCAAGATGGAAAAATAGACGTTATCGTCGCCCTGGATGCCAGAGGATTTTTACTCGGCCCAATCATCGCCTCGAGGCTGAAGGCTGCCTTCGTCCCCGTCCGGAAGATAGGGAAACTTCCCGGAGAATGCGTCTCCGCTGAATACGAGAAGGAGTATGGCAAGGTGATGTCTTTCTTTAGAGGATTTGAGTTGATTTGATCGTCGTTTTGGTACTTATTGGAAACTTATCTGTAGGATGTATTTGAGATGCAAGCCGGAAGTATCCAGCCCGGCCAGAACGTCGTGGTTATTGACGACCTTATTGCAACAGGTGAACAGCATGTATATATTTTAACGGGACTTCTCTCTCATTCTTTTCTCCAGGAGGTTCTGCTGCAGCTGCGGGCGAACTCGTCGCCAAACAGGGCGGGAAGACGGTCGAATACCTCTTCATAATCAAAGCGACCTTCCTGGGCGCCAGTTCCAAGCTCGACGCACCCATCTATTCGATCGTGCAAATCGACGACGAGAATTAGAAATGGCACATAGTTATAGTTCAATGTATGTATAAGCTACTAGACGACAAGCCTCGTGTTCACCAGTGCATTCCCGTTGAGATATAATACCTTCTGGATGTCATCCTTGAGCTTGTCGATGTCATTGCTCCCGCGATGGGCTTTCGTCGGTTTCCTCTTCACACCAACCTGCCTGTTCTCCGGATCTACAATAAACATTACCTGGCCCGCACCAAAGTCTCGTGTCCGTTTGATCATGTCTATCACTGCCTTCCCCCCTGCCTTGGCCAAAATAACGAGCGTGACGTCATGAACCGCATCTCCGACCTCTTCCCTCTCATCCTCGTCGATCGAAGGGCTGACCTTGACTTCGCTGTCATTGATGACGATCACGCCAGAAGCACCAGCTTCCTTTGCGTTGAGGAGCTTCTTGAGGAAAGTGCATCCTCCTCGGTCGACCAACAGAGCCTCATCCGAATAGGTTTGTTGGTAAGGCTGGCACCCATACCGATTCGAGTGATCTTGGACCAATCGGACACCATTCTGGTGACCGAAGCGTATCGGTTCATGGTCTGCAGCCAACAGAGAAGGGTCCCTTCCAAAGAGAGCAGTGTTTGCGGATAAAGTAACCCTTAGCGGACCTTCTATAATGCCCTCTTGGACCTGGAACATCTGATCGACATCCTTGACGAAGAACTGTAGGTTGATGACAGAGACCCTGTTTGGTGTAGTGGCTGGTGGATTCGATGCGCCCACGAGTATTTGATCGTCAACGAGGACGAGTTGACCTGCGCGGACGGAATGTGGTCCTACTGCAATAGAAACACGTCAGGAGACAACACGCGGGTTTAGAACGGACACTCTTACGTCGAGTGATATCATATCCTTTCCCATCCAAACGAGTCACGATATGCGCTCTGATTCCAGTGACGTTATGGATCAGATAACCGTACTCGGTCACCTCAAGCCTGTTGCTGTCCGGATTCGGATCCTCAGGGACGGTTCCGCCGTCATGAGATAGGACAAAGTCATAGGACTGTAATTAAACGTTTCAATCGTGGTATAAATGAAGGATCATGACGTAGCCTTACGAAGATCTCCACCTTCGGGATATCACAATACCCATATGGTGACCAAGCGGCCTGTTCTAATTCGCTCGCGATCCCGTCTGCCAGGAGGCGAGCGTATTCCACATCTCGACGAGATTGTATGCCCCCCACGATACCCCCTTTCAGGTTTGAGTGTTTCTGGAAAGCAAACTCAGGAGTGTATGCGGGACATCGATGGTTCTCAGCTCCACGAAGCTTTCTTCGGATCGCAGACATGGGTTTTGTGTACTTCGGTTCGAGGGTCAGGATGTGTCCTTCGGTCGTGAAGACGTAGTTTGAGTCGTCGCTGTGGATTGGGTTTTCCTCGTCAAATAATAGATATAAATACTATAGGATGACGAGCAGGAGTTAGACGGGGGCACAGGGAAGTTGAAAAAAAGCGTGCCTTAAGGGTTTCAGAGAGTACAAATGATTCCATGCGATTAGATAGGGTGTTTGACAGGAGGTTCGAGATCCCGGCAATACCACACTCTACTTTAGCCCGAGTTTCGATGTCGTTGAGGACTCGCTCTCCGACGTCAAGGTAGAATGGATCTCGAGTAGCCTGTGCGCATTTTTAATGTCAATAGTCAGCATTGCGAGGGGAGATTACAGACCCGATAGAGGTACCAGGTAGATTCAATGAATTCTGAACATGAGTCAGCTTCGGACCTGCATCCACACTTGAATGACATACCAGGCCGAAGGGGATATTGCCACGATGTTGCTTGTAAAAAGGCGGTATCGAATACTTCTGGTAGCCCAGAGAATTTTTTCCAGAGGTTCCAGTCTGTAGAAAACGGCGTAAGACAGGGGACATGATACTAAAAAGCGCGCAGGTTTACACATAAGGTGAGTTTTAATTGCGTTCTCAATGTCGCCGGCCAAAACCTGTAGACCAGGCCAAAACGCGGACAGAGAATCGATAGTGAAGTATGCAGCATCTCCGGAATGAATGTTGACGTTTCTGAACTTTAGCGAGGTTTAATGGGTTCAGTATCTCAAGCTGGGTGAACGGGAGACATACCCAGAACCCATTGGATGCTCTTGAGTAGCGCATCACAGCGGCGTAACTCTGATGCCAAACGTCCAAGAATTCCACTTCGCCTACCGAAGCTCATCAGAAGGTAGATCTCTCCATCAGGAGAGAGTACGTACCACTCATGACATACCACTTGAGCGCGTACTCATAGAACGAGTCGATTCCAGCCCCGATTCCACTGATCTCAGGGGGAAGCCAAGCCTAAAATGCTAGTTGACCATCTATGCCATGCTGACACACGAAGGCTTACCCCAGTTCGCAGGCTAACTGTGTTCCCGACTAATCCTATGTCCGACTTGCGATTCCATAACGCGAAAAAGGCCTTATACGCAGCCTGTTCAAAGCGGTCATCGCCGGTGAGGCGACCCAGTGTTGCAAATTCCAAAATGAGAGAACCTCAAAAAAAGCCTTAACGTTGGTCAAATGTCGGATGAGGGTTAATTACCAGCTCCAGCGGTGCCTAGGCCGTGCGTTGGTGTGAAATGTTCGGTTGATCGAGGGACAACGTACAAGTTTCGTAGCCTTCTCCATCAAGTACGCCGAGTTTCAAGTGTATCTGGCGTAGGTATGAACGTAGGTGAAAGCATCGATCTCGAAAACCCTTACCCTTGCGTATGGAATCCCAGTCGGGGTCGAAAAAGCGGGTAGAAGCCTATTGCCCAGGTCGTGTGCCATGTGCAGGAGTTCGTCCTTGTACCACGGTAGGTGAAAAGGTTGATTTGGACGGGAAGCAAATATATGGGCGGACAGCAAACCTCCGAGGACACGGATGGTGGCTTCGAAGACCTGTGGCCTTGTGTTCACGTTGAAAGAAACGGACTTTATGACATTCTTGACGGCCGTATCAAACCCTTGAACATCGCCCATCACAACGAATGTGTCGAGGACGTCAACCAGCGTCACGGAGTAATTACCTGCAACGTCATTGGTTCCCCAGTTGTCACTATAGATCTGATGAACAACTTGGTATTTGCAGTTGGGGGTGTTCTCTTACGGGTTTGAGTAGTCCGGGCCACGTCCCGTGCAGGATATTGGGTCCAGTTCGTCATAGGGGAAAGCTAACAATTGATGTAAACGTGGTGGTTCATTGGCGGTCGGTCGTTGAACTAACCATGGTTCATGTAGTTATCGAACCCATGATACCATAAATCCCG
>Ga0307512_10008020_pt1 | contig 10360 bp, 10 predicted proteins | sample 14_EM_MG_FD_200267 | JGI IMG/M metagenome (GOLD analysis project Ga0307512, IMG submission 200267) | Populus trichocarpa ectomycorrhiza microbial communities from riparian zone in the Pacific Northwest, United States - 14_EM | ecosystem: Host-associated > Plants > Roots > Unclassified | place... | reverse complement strand
CCGTGGTCAAGCATGTACCACCCAGATAACACCGCGATGTCCCACATGTATCCGCGATGTCTTGACGAGTGTCCAGGAAAGTCTTGACAAGTGTCAAAAGCTAGACCGACGCTGAGCCCCAACCTCGCCGCCCAACAGGCAAAGGAGCCCGCCATGACCTCGATCGACCTCAGCGGCCGCACGGCCCTCGTCACCGGAGCAGCCCAAGGACTCGGGGAGGGCATGGCCGTCGCCCTGGCCGCCGCCGGCGCCCGCGTCATGATCGCCGACATACAGGATTCCGGCGCCCAGACCGCCAAGTCGCTCGGCGAAGGACACGGCTTCGTGCGCCTCGACGTCACCGACGACGAGAACTGGGAATCCGCCGTCGCGGAGACGGTCAACCAGCTCGGCGGGCTCGACATCCTCGTCAACAACGCCGGCATCGAAATCACCAGCCTGCTCACCGAGGTCGTCGCCGCCGACGTGCGCAAGATGCTCGAGGTCAACCTGCTGGGCACCACGCTCGGGCTCAAGCACGGCCTGCGGGCGATGCGGCCCGGCGGCCTGGCCGGCAGGGGCGGAAGCATCATCAACGTCGCCTCGGTCGCCGCGACGATCGCCTTCCCCGGCATCTCGGTGTACTCCGCGACGAAATCGGGTGTCGACCGGCTGACCCGGGTCGCGGCCATGGAAGCGGGCAAGCTCGGCTACGGCGTCCGGGTCAACTGCATCTACCCCGGCCTCGTCCCGACGGCGATGGGCGCGGGACTCGCCAACGACGTGGCCACGCTCGGCCTCTTCCCGTCGGCCGACGCCGCCGTCGAGGCAGTCGTCGGCCTGACCCCGGCCGGCCGGCTCGGCCAGGTCGACGACATGGCCGACGCCGTCGTCTTCCTCGCCTCCGACGCGGCGAAGTTCATCACCGGAGCCGGCCTGCCCGTCGACGGCGGCATGGGCATGTGAGCGTCGCACCCCCACCGCTACGGAAAGGCAACCCCATGACCGACAAACCCGTCATCGTGTACGGCGCTTCCGGCTACACCGGCCGCCTGATCTGTGAATACCTGCGCGAGTACAACGTCCCGTTCCTCGCCCTCGGCCGCGATGAGGGCAAGCTCGGCTCCGCGATGGACCGGAACGTCCCGGGGATCGAGACCGCGCAGTACGAGATCGCGACCGCCCCGCACACGGTGGACGCGCTCACCAAGCTCTTCCGCGACGCCTCGGTCGTCTGCAACACCGTGGGGCCGTTCGCCCGCTACGGGCCGGAGGTCGTCGAGGCCAGCCTCGCCGCGGGCGTGCACTACCTCGACACCACGGGCGAGCAGGACTGGATGATCACCTGCGAGGAGAGCTACGGCGCCGACTTCGCCGCGGCCGGCCTGCTGCTCGCGCCCGGGATCGCCCAGATGTACACCACGGGCGAGATCGCCGCGCAGCTCTGCCTGGAGCAGCCGGGCCTCGACACCCTCGACATCGCCGTCTTCTGGGGCGGCAGCCCGACCATCGCCTCCACCCAGACGATCCTGGTCAACGCCGCGATGTCCACCGCCCACTACCTGGAGCAGAATCAGTACCGGCCGTGGGATCCCGAAGCGGGCCTCTACCAGTTGGCCATCCCGGGTCAGCACGAGCTCGCGCTGGCCCTGCCCTGGGGCGGCACCTCGCACCCCGTCTGGTTCCGGCGCGACCCCCGGGTCGCGAACGTGCGTGCCCTCGGCGGGGTCTTCGACAAGGCCCTGATGCAGGGCGTGCCGCAGATCGTCGCGGCCGCGGTGGAGGCGACCAAGGACATGGATCCCGACGCGAAGTACGCCGCGCTCGACGCCACCGCCGCCCAGGTGATGAACCAGATGCCCCCGCGCGAGAACCCGCGCCGCAACAAGTCGCTCGACTCAGTGCACGCCTCCGGGCCGCTGGGCCGCGCGCACTGCGTCATCCACGGCAACAGCAACTACAAACAGACGGGACTGCTGCAGGCGTACGCCGCCTATTCGCTGTTGCAGCAGGCTCCACTGCGCGCCGGGTTCGCGTCCGGATGTCAGGCGTTCGGGCATCGGCAGCTGCTGGGTGTGTTGCGTTCCTTCGGGTTGGTCATGGAGCCGGTCCTGACCGTGGAGCGCTGAAAGATGCGCATCGTCGACTTCCTCGACAAGGGCGCGTCGCTCGGTCCCGACGCGCCCTGCCTGACCACCGACGGCGAAACCCTGACCTATGCCGGCGTACGGAAAATGTCGTTCGACGTGGCCGGCGCGCTCGCGGCGAGCGGCGTCGAGCCCGGCGACAAGGTCGCGATCCTCTCGGCGAACGACCCCGTCGCGTTCGGCTGCGTTTTCGGGATCAGCCGCGCGGGCGCCGTCTGGTGCCCGATCAACCCGCGCAACGAGGCCCTCGAGAATCGCGAGCTGCTCGACCTTTTCGACTGCTCCGTGCTGCTGTTCCAGGCCTCCTACGCGCCCCTGGTCGAACGAATCCGGCCGGACCTGCCGATGATCCACACCTGGGTCTGCCTCGACGGCTCCGTCGCGGGCGCCCTGACGTGGGACGAGTTCCTGGCGCGCGGCGCGCAGTCGCAACCAGTGGACCGGGCGCCCGTCGCCGACCTGGCGATGATCGTCGGCACCGGCGGCACCACCGGGCGGCCGAAGGGAGTGATGCTCACCGGCACCAACCTGGAAACGATGACGGCGCTCACCCTGATGGGCTATCCCTTCGCCGGGCGCCCGGTGTATCTCGCGCTGGCCCCGTTGACGCACGCGGCCGGCGTGCTCTGCTTCCCGATCATGGCCCACGGCGGCGAGATCGTCATCATGCGCGGGCCCGACGTCGGCGCCTTCCTCCGGCTCGTCGAGCTCCACCGGGTAACCCACACGTTCCTGCCGCCGACGCTGATCTACATGGTGCTCGGCCACGAGGCGCTCGACCGGGCGGACCTGACGTCCCTGCAGTGCTTCTGGTACGGCGCGGCACCCATGTCGGCGACCCGGCTCGCGGAGGCGCTGCGGCGGATCGGGCCCGTCATGGCCCAGCTCTTCGGGCAGACCGAGGCGCCGATGATGATCTCGATGATGCCGCCCGCCGACCATTTCCGGCCCGACGGCTCGATCGCGACCGAACGGTTGTCGTCCGCGGGCCGGCCGGCGCCGCTGGTGACCGTCGCGATCATGGAGCCGGACGGGCGGCTGCTGGGCGCCGGGGAGCGGGGCGAGATCGTCATCCGTTCCTCGCTCGTGACCCCCGGCTACTACAAGAATCCGGCGGCCACCGCCGAGGCGTCGGCGCACGGGTGGCACCACACCGGCGACATCGGCTACCTCGGCGACGACGGCTACCTCTACATCGTCGACCGCGCCAAGGACATGATCATCACGGGCGGGTTCAACGTCTACTCAACCGAGGTCGAGCAGGCCCTCATGCAGCACCCGGACGTGCAGGACTGCGCCGTGGTCGGGCTGAGCGACGAGAAGTGGGGGGAACGGATCGAGGCGGTCGTCCAGATCCTGCCGGGCCGTCAAGTCGACGCGGCCGCGCTGATCGCCTTCGCCAAACAGCGCCTGGGCTCGGTGAAGACGCCGAAGGCCGTACACATCTGGCCCGATCTGCCCCGCTCCAAGGTCGGCAAGGTCTTGAAGGTCGACGTCAAGCGGACCCTGCGCGGCTAACCCGGTCACCTTCCGGCCTCGTTGCCGGGTTCGGCCTGGTCAGCCAGGGGGGTGATCCTCCGCGAAGGCGAGGGCGAGCGGCCCGGCGGCCCGGCATGCTGGACGGGATCCTGCCGTCAACCACCCAGGGGTTCGCGTGGAGTTCGAGCAGGAGACCCGTGCTGGGCTGCCCCGCCGACGGGTGCTGAGCCTGGCGCTGTCCGTGCCGGTGGCCGCGGCGTTCGCTGGGCCGCAGGGCGCATCGGCCGCGGCGGCGCGCGGTGGGCCGGTCCGCTTCCGGCCCGGCAAGGCGATGCTCGGCTCGTACCTGGCCCTGCGCGGCCGGACGCTCACCGAAAGCCTGGCGCTGCGCCGCCGCCAACTCGGCCGCGACCAGCGGATCGTGCACAAGTACTACCCCTGGTCGGGCTACGCGCCGACCGCGGAGCCGACGGTGCCCGCCGACGCGGTGCTCATGGTGTCCTGGCATGGCACGACCTACAGCCACATCACCGGCGGGGCCGCCGACCGCACCATCGCCACCATGGCGACCCGGCTCGCCGGCATGAACCAGCCCGTGCTGCTGCGCTGGGGCTGGGAGATGAACGGCAACTGGTTCTCCTGGGACGGCAGCCACAACGGCAAGAAGCCCGCCGGATACATCAAGGCGTGGCAGCGGATGCACCGCATCTTCCAGCAGCACGGCGCCACGAACGTGGCGTGGGTGTGGAGCCCGAACTGGAACTCCGGCCCGAACGTGGCGTGGAACAAGTTTCAGCACTACTACCCCGGCGACGCGTACGTGGACTGGGTTGGTGTTTCCGGCTACAACTTCTCCGGGGAGTCGCCGAAGACGCTGTTCGCCCCGATCGTCGCGGCCTACGGCAAGCGCAAGCCGATCATCCTGGCCGAGACGGCGGCCGTGAGCCACGGCCGGCACAGCAAGGCCAAATGGATCAAAAAGCTGTCCGCGTACGTGGCGGCGACGCCGTCGATCGGGGCCGTGGTCTGGTTCGACACCGACACCCAGCCGGGCACCTCCCGCAACTTTCGCCCGGACTCGGACGCCGAGACCCTGGCCGCCTACCGAACGATGGTGCGCAAGTCCCGCTTCTCCGGCTGATTCCCGGGGCCACTCTCCGCCGATAAGGTTGTTCTCTCAACAGAGAATGTTATTCTTGCCGGCATGGCCCTGCCGTTGACGCTGCCCTGGCACGCCGAGCGCACACCGGGCGCGACGGCCGTCATCATGGGCTCAAGTGGCACCGAGATCAGCTATGCCGAGCTGGACGACCGCTCCACCCGCCTGGTCCGGGCGCTACGCTCGCGCGGCATCGGGCCGGGCGACCGCATCGCGATCCTGCTGGCGAACAGCCGCGAGTTCCTCGAGGTCGCGTGGGCGGCTCAGCGCTCCGGCCTGTACTACACGGCGATCAACAGCCACCTACGCGCGGGCGAGGTGCAGTACGTGCTCGACGACTGCGGTGCGGCCGCGGTGTTCGCCGCGGAGTCGATGGCCGAAGTCGTGGCCGGGCTCGACCTGTCCCGCATCCCGGTGCGCATCTCGGCCGCCGGCGAGCTGCCCGGATTCGAGCGCTACGACCAGGTGCTGGCCGACGCGCCGGCGGGCCCGCTGGCGGACGAGCGCGAGGGCCGGGAAATGCTCTACTCCTCCGGTACCACCGGGCGCCCCAAAGGCGTCCGCAAATCGTTGCCGGGGCTGCCGTTCGGCGACCCGTCGGCGGATCCGGTGCGGCTGGCCCACGCCATCGGCCTGATGGCCGGCGCGCAGGCCGGCTCGGTGTTCCTCTCGCCGGCGCCGCTGTATCACTCGGCCCCGCTCGTCTACTGCATGTCGATGCACCGCCTGGGCGCCACCGCCGTGGTGCTGGAACGGTTCGACCCGCGGCAGTGCCTCCAGTTGATCGAGCGCCACCGGGTGACCCACGCCCAGTTCGTGCCGACCATGTTCGTCCGCATGCTGCAACTGCCCGCGGCGGAACGGGCGAGCTACGACCTGTCGAGCCTGCGCCGGGTGATGCACAGCGCCGCGCCCTGCCCGGTCACGGTCAAACGCCAGATGATCGACTGGTGGGGCCCGATCATCGACGAGTACTACGCCGGCACCGAGGACATCGGCAGCACGCTGATCACGGCCGCCGAGTGGCTGGCCCATCCGGGCTCGGTCGGCCGCCCGCTGGACGAGTGCCACATCGTCGGCCCGGACGGCGCCGAGCTGGCACCCGGGCAGGCCGGCCTGGTCTACTTCGCCGGCACCCGCACGTTCGAGTATCACAACGACCCGCAGCAGACGGCGTCGGTCACCAACGAGCGCGGCTGGCGGACCCTGGGCGACATCGGCTACCTCGACGAGGACGGCTATCTCTACCTCACCGACCGGCAAGCCCACATGATCATCTCCGGCGGGGTGAACATCTACCCGCAGGAAGCCGAGTCCGTGCTGGCCGGGCATCCCGCGGTCGCCGACGTCGCGGTGATCGGCGTACCGGACCGGGAGATGGGCGAGGCGGTGAAGGCGGTGGTGCAGGCCGCGCCGACCGCCGTCGCCGGCCCGCAGCTGGCAGCGGAGTTGCTGGCGCACTGTCGCGCTGAGTTGGCCACCTACAAGTGCCCGCGAAGCGTGGACTTTGTCGACGAGCTCCCCCGCGACCCGAACGGCAAGCTTTACAAGCGGCTGCTGCGCGAACGGTACTGGCCGGACCACCGCTCCTTGATCAGCTAAGCGCATCCCCGCAGGTTTCCGGCGGCGACAACAGGGAGAAACATGCGGCTACGGAAACCGAAACAATAGTCCTGGACGCTGCGTTCCAGCTGGACTCTCCAGCCGGCCGAGAGGTGGGACCACGTGGAGATTCTGGTACTGACGGCCCAGCCCCACAGCGCGTCGGCGAGCCGGGTGCTGCCCGCGCTCGACCTGCTGCCCCATGCGCTGCACATCGCCGGCTACGACGTGAGCGCGCTGATGTCCAGTTCCAACCCCGATGTCGTCCTGGTCGACGCTCGGCACATGCTGGCCGCGGCCCGAGACACCTGCCGGATGCTGCGGGCCACCGGCCTGCGGGCGCCGCTGATCGCCGCGGTGGAGGAAGCCGGACTGGTCGCGGTCGCCAACGACTGGGGACTCGACGACGTCATCCTGGCCACCGCCGGACCGGCCGAGGTCGAAGCGCGGCTCCGGCTGACCGTCACCCGCAACTCGGACGCGGCGGACGGCGCGGCGGGCCCGCTGATCACCAACGGCGCGCTTTCCATCGACCCCGACACGTACGCCGCAAAGCTCAAGGGTCGGCCACTCGACCTCACCTACAAGGAGTTCGAGCTGCTGAAGTTCCTCGCCCAGCACCCGGGCCGCGTGTTCACCCGCGATCAGCTGCTGCGTGAGGTCTGGGGTTACGACTACTTCGGCGGCCACCGCACGGTCGACGTGCACGTCCGGCGGCTGCGCGCGAAGCTGGGCAGCGAATACGAGTCGATGATCGGCACCGTCCGGCAGGTCGGTTACAAGCTGGTCCTTCCGCCCCGATCGGAAAGCCTGGCCATGGCCCAGGAACTGGCCACCCTGCTGACCTAAGTCCGCTGGCTCTTCACGGTTCGCGGGGCGGCGACGCCGCGGCAAGGTCGATATAGTCCACCCTGAGGGCTTGGGGGGACTCGATGGGCGAAGCTGCGGCAGAACCGGCCACCAAAATCACAAGCGACCTCACCCCGATCAACCGATGGATGTACGCGATCGGCGGCCTGCTCTTCGCGGTCTTGATGGCGCTGTCCACCCGGTACGGGTTCCAACGCGACGAGCTGTACTTTATGGACTGCGCGCGGCACCTGGCGGCCAGCTATGTGGACCAACCGGGGTTCGCGCCGCTGCTGGCCCGGGTCTCACTCGACCTGTTCGGCGTGTCGGCGCCCGGGCTGCGGGTGTGGCCGGCGTTGGCGGCCGGGGCCATGACGGTGATCGGCGGGCTGACCGCGCGGGAGTTCGGTGGCGGCCGACGTGCGCAGCTGCTCGCGGCGATCGGCGTGGCCACCATGCCGGCGGTCTGGGGCGCCGCCCACGTGGCCAACACGACGGCGTACGAGTTTGTGGCCTGGGCCGGGCTGGCCTTCGTGGTGGCCCGGATCGGGCGTACCGGCGAGGCCCGCTGGTGGCTGGCCGGTGGCCTGGCGACCGGGCTCGGCGTGGCGGACAACCACCTGATGGCGTTCTTCGCCCTGGCGATCGTCGTCGGGGTGCTGCTGTCCGGCGGGGGCCGGCAGTTGCTCAACCGCTGGTTCGTGGCGGGCGCCGCGATCGCGCTCGCCGGTGCGATGCCGGACATCTGGTGGCAGGCGACGCACGGCTGGGCGACGGTGGCCATGACCCACGCGTTGAACGGGGAGAACGGCGGGCCGGCGAACATCCCCGGCTGGGTGATCGGCCAGTTGTTCATGGTGGCCGTGGTCTGGGTCTGGGTCTGGGTGGCCGGGCTGGTCCGGCTGTGGCGCTCAGGCCGGCCGCTGTGGCGGGCCCTGGCCTGGGCGTACGCGCTCCTGTTCGGCCTGTTCGCGGTCACCACCGGCGGCAAGATCTACTACCTGGCCGGGGCGTACGTGTACCTGCTGGCGGCCGGGACGGTGGCCGTCGACGGGTGGCTGGCCGCCAAGCGCGGCCGGATCCGCGTCCTCGCCGTGGCAACCGCGGTGACCGCCCCGATCATGGCTGTGCCAACTTTGCCATGCTCTTCTGGCCCTCGCCTGCGAGGTCGTTGTTAGGCGCGGCCGTGTGCCGCTCGGTGCAGGCGATCATGGCGCTGCTAGTGCTGCCGGTGCTGCCGCCAACCGGAATCGGCGACGGGCACGCGATGGACTCGTCGCTGGCCGAGACGATCGGCTGGCCGGAACTGGTCGACACGGTCCGCACGGTGTGGCAGTCGCTGCCGCCCGACCAGCGGGCCACCGCGGTGATCATTACTGCCGACTACAGCGAGGCGGGCGCCATCAACGAACTGGGCCGAGGCAGCGGGCTGCCGACGGCGGTCAGCGGTCAGAACACGGTGTGGTGGTGGGGACCGGGCAACCCGGACGCCACCACGGCGGTGGTTGTCGCGCCCTCGCCCAGCGTGGCCGGGGACTACGCCACCGGGCTGCGCAAATACTGCGGCCAGGTGCGGACGGCGGCAACGCTGAACAACCCGTACGGCATCCACAACATCGAGGCCGGCGGGCACGTCTACGTCTGCACCGGGCTGCGCCAGAGCTTGGGCGAGCTGTGGCCACAGCTGCGGCACTACGACTGAGGTTCTCGCCGCCCGTGCCCGCTGCCAGTGGACCTTGGCTGGGGCAGGTAGCGTGCTCCGCGTGGACTGGAACTTGCGGGTGTGCGGCTGGCGCGGGCACGTCACCTACGTGCCCGATGAGGAGGATCTCTGCGTCCGGCTGCGGGCCGAGACCCCGGTCGGCACGGCCTGGCGCTGCCTGCGGTGCGGCGACTTCGTTCTGGGCGCGCCCGAGCGGCACGGGCCGGCCGGGGAGGCCCCGCTCGTCGCCCGAGGGAAGGCGCTGCGGGACGCGATCGTGCTCCGGCTGCTCGCGGCGGAACGGTTCCTGCGGGCCTTGCTGATCCTGTTCGGCGCCTACCTGCTCTACCGGTTCCGGTCGCGGCAGGACGCCGTCCAGCGCGCCTTCACCGAGAATCTGCCCCTGATCCGGCCCATCGCCGACAAACTCGGCTGGAACCTGGACGACTCGTCGATCATTCATACGATCCGCAGCGTGATCGAGGCCCAGTCGAACACGCTGCTATGGGCGACGGTCGGCCTCGCCGTGTACGGCATCCTCCAGGTCGTGGAAGCGGCCGGGCTGTGGCTGCTGAAACGCTGGGGCGAGTATTTCGCCGTGGTCGCCACCGCGCTGGGCATTCCCATCGAGATCTACGAGCTCGTCGAGAAGATGACGGCCGTCCGGATCGGGGCGTTGACGATCAACATCGCGGCGGTGCTGTACATCCTGCTGTCCAAACGGCTGTTCGGCCTGCGGGGCGGGCATGCCGCCTACGAGGCCGAACGCCACGAGGCCAGGCTGCTCGAGGTGGAGACGGCGGCCGGCAGCCAACGGCAGGATCGCACCGAGACGGAGCCGGCCGCGGCGCACCTGTGACCTGGACGCCCCCGGGGGTGGGCCGTTGCCGGCCAGGTCGGCTCGGACCAGCCGATTCATGAAGGAGCCGACGATGCGCCTTGTCCCCGCCAACCACTACGTCCTGGCCGGTCTGATCGCCGGCACTGTCGACGCTTCCGGGTTGGACGGCACGCCCGTGATCAGCCTGGATTTCGACGGCCAGCCGGTACGGGATCCGCAGGTGGAGCGAACGCCGTTCGGGCTGCAGATGATCGCGCTCCTCGACGCCCGCCCGGATCTTGACTCGCGCCACCTGCTGCTGCTGTTGCCCGATGTCAACGTCACCGGCGCCCCGGTCTCGGTTCCCGCCGTCGCCACCGTGGTCACGACCAGGACCTCGATCGGCGGCCCGCGGCTTGTCAACGGGCCCTTGCACAGCTACGCCATCCACTCCGTCGCCGCCTCGGCATCAGCAGTCCAACCTCTGGAGTAACGGCCGCCTGAGCGCGGCCAAGCAGCGATAGCACTGAAGTAACGGCCACCGGGGCGCGGCCGAGCAGCGACCAACACCTAGGGCAACGACCACCTGGATGCGACCGAGCAATGCCCAGCACTTGAAGTAA
>Ga0307512_10008018_pt1 | contig 10360 bp, 14 predicted proteins | sample 14_EM_MG_FD_200267 | JGI IMG/M metagenome (GOLD analysis project Ga0307512, IMG submission 200267) | Populus trichocarpa ectomycorrhiza microbial communities from riparian zone in the Pacific Northwest, United States - 14_EM | ecosystem: Host-associated > Plants > Roots > Unclassified | place... | reverse complement strand
TACTGTATATGTTTGATATCACTCGCACGTTTTACTTCCCTTCCACTACATGATATTTAATAAGTCGTTGATGTCCTCATCGCTTTTTTCTTTCTTTGTTGCAGTTAGTTACAGTACAGCTAATATAAAGGTAGAAGTTCTGTCCCTTGTACGGTTACGAGACGCGTGTGCGCTCCGGCACTACATGTACAGGAAATGCGAAATACACGTTGTTGGTCGCACATTTGGGTCCGTCAACTGATTCATCAAATCGATCCGAGTCATCGATCATCCTGTGGCTCCAGTACGCCCGACTTACAAAACATCCGTGCCTGCTTACTATGCACACGACAAATTTATTCGCGCACTTCGCTACTTCCCCCGTCCCGAATGGTCCCAACATGCTTCGTTCCGCTAAAAACATTCTAGCGACGCTCGACAAAGCTACGGAAGTCGGATGGAACCGGGTCGCGGGCATGGAACAGGGACGGTGAACGCGTGTTTTGTCGGCGGCGACTTTTGAAAGGAAAGAAAACTACGCCGGGGGTCCGCCCGCGTCAACGCGCAACGCGGCAGCGCGATCAATCATTCGTCAATTCGTCATCCATCCAATCAGTCATCGTCCACCTAATCCGCCCAATCATCTTACCAATCTATCTTTTCATCTTCGGTTTTCATCCGACGCCGATCCCGGCGGCAAGGGGTGGGTTAACATTGCTGCGTGTCTTGGTGTTTGATTCATTCACTGTCTGCGGTTTGGTGATGATTGCTTGCGGCTGCGGCCGCGATCCGACTTTGCATCGGTACTGAATGATATGATGACAAGACGAACGGGCGCTTCGCCTCACCGGTACTGCCCCCCCCTTGGCTCTTCCTTGCTTTCATGCAGTACTGTAGTGTGCGTATACGTAGTTGTAGTAGTGGCGCGTAAGTTACCACCCAGACAAAAAGACTCACGAACCGAACCGAACAAACCACCGACCGCCAGCTCGATGCCCGGACTGTTCCATCCTGAGACAAGACCCACACTCCATTCCGATGGACTTGACCATACCTTTTACAGTGTCGGTTGTGTATATTGTCGCATTGACGGCCTGTGTATCTGTGCATGTGCCATGTGCACGCATGTGACACCACACCGCACTCCACCTTCGCTGCTGCTCGGAGTTGAGTGGGGCATCTGACTCGGAGGTCCCACCTTTGGTTGTTTGCTCGTTGAGAAGGGAGTCGAGTGGAGTTGAGTTCTTCGCCGCGTTCGGACGGCGGACGGGAACAAAGTGGGTTGTCCTTCATTCTTTCGGTACCGCACACGACCCAAGGAGACAACCCATGACTATGTCAAATGGGAGAGCAAAAATCACATGCGCCGATAAAGGTAGCGTAGAATAATCACCATAACGTAATTGCAGATCTATGCACCGATGCGACTCTAACCGTGACTTAAGTACACAATAAGTAAGATACACTGCAATGCTACAAAGTCTCTCGTGGGACAATGGAATTGGGAGGCGAGTCCGAGACGTCCACTGGTACACGCGGCCCTGTAAATGGTGTATAGAGTTCTATATCCCCATGCACTTGTAGGGACGGTCCACCACATCATCACCTGTTACTACCATTCACTCACCTTTCAAAGGCAGGGCTAATTGATAGTGGCACCAGCCCTGCTGGTCGCAGTACTGGCCGTGCGGGACACAGACTACGGCTGCGGCTCCTCGTCTGGGACGAGTTCTATCGTCACGCACCATAACACACGGCCCCATGGGACGTCCGAGTCTGCATCGGCCTCTTCACCATCACCGTCGCCCTCGCCACCTCGCTTGCGCTCACAGCACATGAAGCGGACGGGCTGACCATCCCAATAATGCATCAGGTCGAACGAGATGCCGCCGGGCAGCTGCAGCGACAGCGTTGGCGTGAACTGCATAAAGCCGTAGCAAAAGTCGATTGTAAATACGTCCTAATGGGGCACAAGGGTCAACAACAATCCGCGCTTGAACAGGTTTGATTTGATTGCGGGGGAGGTGTAGGGGTGCGTGGGAAAAAGGCGCGTACCTCAGGTCCAAAAACGAGTTCTTGTCGATGGGACGCGTCGCGAAAATAGGCGCGCCGACGTTCTGCCGTGCGCAGCTCCTGCAATGCCTGCTGGTGTTTCGTAAATTTCTCCGTGCGCTTACGCCCCTTGCGCTCCTTCTTGTCTTCGTGATTCGCGGACAACAGTGACGCGAGGGTCGAGGCGGATACGCGGTTGTTCTTGAAACGTGTTTTGTCCGTCACGTGTGACTCAGGGGCCAGCGCGAGACTTCCGTTGCCAGGGTCGAACGATTCCATCACTGTAGTGGACACAGGGTTGTCAGAATCAGGAGTAGCCTGACCTGAGGACGAAGAGGGGCGACGCGAGAGAAGCGACGACGATGTGGGCGAGGGCGAGGGCGATGGGCTTCTAAGAGTGAGGTGCAGCTGAGCAGTGTCGTCGGAGAGGGACTGCACAGTTGGAAAGGGCGGCCAGGCCTTGCGGTCAATCGGGTGTTCTGACGGCTGCTGTTGGTGGGAGTCAGGCCGAGGCGTTATAGGCGAGGGCAAGGGCGAGGGGGGTCGAGACGCGACTGGCACGCGTTTGTGAGCAAGATGTGGCATCGTTGAAATGAGCGGCGAAAGCGCCCATGGCTTCGTGCTCGACGGAAGGTCGTGTTCTAGTGTCGGGTCAATAAGACTCGAGACGAGATGGCGAAGCAAGTCGTGACGTCAGTTGGCACTGCGATCTGCGGGGTGGAGAAGGGGATCAAAGAAGGGTTGCTTACTGCATGAACTTGAGCGCTGCGCCGGAACCCCAGGGCAATTTCAGGGGACGGTCGAACGTGTTTCCGAAAAGGACATCATCCGCAGAGATGGGGCGAAGGAAGCGTCCTGGAGACACAACGGTGGCACGTCAATGAGAGGTCTAGAGGGGGCTAGGGGAAAAAAGGGGTCTCGGTCGAGCAGCGTACCTTGGACCTGTATGCTCCAGGTGATCCCTTTACGATCCTCCCGATGGAAATATTCGCTTTCTAAGACGTTTCCTTCCCCATCCGTGAAGCCTTTAATATATGTAAGGATCTGCCCCTCGAAGGCGTCGGAGACAATATTGTGTGGTACGTCAGAGTTGACCGAGATAGGCACGAGCTGGTTCAAAGATGGACCGACTACAGCACGCAGGCGGGGCATTGGGGGCTGGTGGGTAGCACAGTAGGGTGCACACGCGGAGAATTGAGAAGTGTATGTCTTTGTTGTTGAGAGGTGTCACTGAGGTGTCTTTCTTTATCGTACGATTTAAGCGAGTGTCGTGGCGGTTGGAAGGCGCTTAATTCGCGACGACAAGGCAGTTCCGGTCACCACGGATGCACCCTAGTTGATGAGCTGCTTGATAAATAACAGACCTCTCGGCCTTGCAAGGAGATAGAAATAGATAGGAGGTAAGAGCGATTTGTGATGAGACTGGAGTGAGAAAAGGAGTGGACATGACCATGACTGAGAGCGAGGAGACGGATCCCACTCAGCGCGCAGCAAGGGTTCGTGATCACGTCATCCGGCAATGATCACGTCACACAAACAATTGGTGCCATCTGCTTGTGCCAGAGCTTGGAAACTTGTTAATGTGATTTTAAATAGTGGTTCCCCATGGCATAGGTATGAATAAAAATGTGCGACAAAAAAAATGTGCCTAGAGAGGTAACGAAAGATATGTAGGGAATAAAGATGACCTCCGTCCTGATACAGAACACTTGGTATCCCAAATAAAAAAAAACCCATTATAATAGTCCCATTAAAAGAACACCAAAAGTCATCACAATCATCCAGCCAGTTGGTGGACGGTCTCCAAACCAAGGCAGCGCGGACGACGATGGTGTGCTAGCCGATTGAGTCCAGACATAGGTCGAGCCACATTTAGAAGATGCGAAATACGCCGCAGAGTTGTACGTCTTTTTCAGGCCTTCCGTATCACTTGCATTCGCCGCGAATAAAGCCATCACGTTCTTGGTGCAGCCAGAACATGACAGATTAGTATTGTTCGGGAGGGGGATCCCAAATGGCAGTGAATAGAAATATAAGTCCGACGGGTTTGAGCTACCGGCTGCCTCGATGTAGCAATAGGTAGACGTATTCTGATTTGCCAGGCAGGCCACCTGTCGCATCAGGGAGTACGATTGCAAACCTGTCAAGGCAGCGGGCGACCAACATGAGTGTCAGAATCGGCCGATTAAACATCGAACGCAACGTACTGGCAAGCGTCTGCATTACTATCTGATTGTCATCACTCTTTTCTTGGGAACATGCATCCAGCAAATCTGTTGTGAACCATCCCATGTTGGCCGCGCACTGATCGGCGTCCACGGGAGTGTTACAGGTGCCCCAAATATCAATGTTGAGTTCCGTGAGATTTGACTGTGCCTGAGAGCAAATTGGAGAAGAACCGCATCAATATCCGCATAGCCGACGGAGTTAGAATGCCACTGACCTTCAAGAACGCAGAGGATGTCTGGGATAGGAAGGAGAACGGACGACATTGGCGAAATGGGAGGGATTGTGTCATATTTGTGAAAAACGTCTCACATGAATTTGTCGTGAAGTTGTTACCCAGCGTCGTGTCGAATGGCTGAGGGAATGGTGTGGGAAGCACGGGAGGTGATGACGGGATCGTAGGCACAGTCTGAGAAGGTACGGAGGTGCTAGTGGGAGTAGCCACCGATGGGAAGACTATACCCGTGCCAGATGCGGATGGTGCAGCCGACGACATCGTGATCGCACCGGTCTGTCGCCGGTGTAGCGCGCGCACTGGGTATCCAGCCTCGTCAGTCCTGGTGGTCAGGAGGACACGAAGACCTGGGGGAGGGCCTGCCAGCAAGTCCCAGAAGAGGGGATGCGAGGCAAAACGCTTCAAGAACGTGATCAGGACAAGCATGAGAGGAACGATAACGACCATCAATCCGGTACACCATGCGATTCGACGTTTACGATCCTGAATGGTCGTCCTCGTCTCTGGTTGTCTTCTGCGGGGACTATGCTTCGGCGGAGGCAACGAGAGGGCGAGACCTGGAGTCAGAAATTGCTGGGGAGTCGATGGTGGAGAAGGAGAGTAGGACGGTACGGGAGGAGTTGAGACGTGAAAAGATGTGAGAGTCGAGGGAAGCGGTGAGGGAGGAGGGGTAAACATGAATGTTTTCTGTTTTCTGAATAGTAAGGAACGTGTGATCGAAAGAGCGTAGAGTATATATAGGTGTTGTAAAGAGACGGGTGAGTCTCGAAAAATATGGTAGCGTGCTGGATTGCAAGATGGTCTGTTAGCGAAAGAGAGGAATAAAAAGATGGGCAAAAACTGACCTGGATGAACGGGCAGAACACAAACACGTCAGGAGCATGGGATGCCGCCAAAGGGGCATGCAGGGCCAGCCAGCGCTCTTTTGAGGGATCGGGGTACAAGAAAGTAGGCTAATCCAATTTTGACGATTACAGGCACGGCAAACCGTCGGCCATACCATGGCCAATTAAACACCGCGGTGCGGTCTCGAACGGCGAGGAGAGCATTGACCTTTACCGGGGGATTAAATCGGACAGATTGGACTGTTGCCGACACGGACTGAGGCAAGGCAGGCAAGCAAGACAGACAGCAAGCATTCAGATACGCACTCACTCGCTCGCTTCTTTTGACTCTCCCCCAAAAAATCTTTTCTCTCCCACGCTTATTCAGCAACCCGTCCCTTGCGTTTTCTCATTATCGAAAAGAAAAATATCTCGACACCCTCATCATCATCACACCTCCCCGCTATTCCTAGCCCTCCCTCGAGAGTATATATCAAATGTCTCAATCAACGCGCTCTTCCTCCACAGCACCGTAAGTTTCTTTCTTCAATCTTCTTCGCCCCACATCTTCCTCACCCTTGCCCTCTCAAGTCCCCCCGATAACTGGCGTACTGGACTCCGCCCTCCTCCACGCGATGACCGCCCACAAACAGAGGACGTCAAGGCCACAAAGGGTCTGGAATTCGAGGACATGTTCCTCCGCCGCGAACTTCTCATGGGCATATTCGAAGCCGGCTTTGAAAAGCCTTCCCCAATCCAGGAAGAAGCCATCCCAATCGCTCTATCCAAACGCGACATCCTCGCCCGTGCAAAGAATGGCACCGGAAAGACCGCCGCCTTTGTCATCCCTGCTTTACAACAAATCGACATCAACAAGGGCAAAATTCAAGCTCTCCTCCTCGTCCCCACACGTGAGCTCGCTTTGCAAACCAGCCAGGTTTGCAAAATCCTCGGAAAACATATGAACATCCAAGTCATGGTTACCACTGGCGGTACAACATTAAAAGATGATATCCTCCGTCTTTCCGACTCCGTGCATGTCCTCGTTGGCACACCCGGTCGTATTCTCGACCTCGCCGGTAAAAGTATCGCCGATCTCAGTGAATGTCCCGTTTTCGTCATGGACGAAGCCGATAAGCTTCTTTCACCCGAGTTCTCTCCCGTCATGGAACAGCTCCTCTCATACCTCCCCAAGACCCGTCAAGTCATGCTCTTTTCTGCTACCTTCCCTCTTATCGTAAAAGATTTCAAGGTGCGCCGTTATTCAGCATGGCTTCTGAAACACAACTTGATTATCAAAAACAGGACAAACATATGAATGCTCCACATGAAATTAATCTCATGGACGAACTTACATTGCGAGGCGTCACTCAATACTATGCCTATGTCGAGGAGCGACAGAAGGTCCATTGTCTCAACACACTCTTCTCTAAGGTTTGGTCGTCGTCTACTAGTCCCCTTTCCCTAGACTGATATATCCTTTCCTGAAGCTACAAATCAATCAGTCTATAATTTTTTGTAACTCAACAAATCGTGTCGAGCTCCTGGCTAAGAAAGTCACTGAGCTAGGCTACTCATGTTTCTATTCCCACGCGAAGATGCTTCAATCGCATCGTAACCGCGTCTTCCATGATTTCCGCAACGGTGTCTGCCGAAACCTCGTTTGTTCAGATCTACTCACTCGAGGTATCGACATCCAAGCTGTCAATGTCGTCATCAACTTTGATTTCCCGAAGAACTCTGAGACCTATCTTCACAGAATTGGTCGATCCGGACGCTTTGGACATCTGGGTCTCGCCATTAACCTTGTGACATATGAGGATCGCTTCAACCTTTACAGAATCGAACAAGAACTGGGCACGGAGATTCAACCGATTCCCCAGTACATTGACAAAGGTCTATATGTCGCGCCGAGCGCTATAGATGAGCCTACAGGCCAAAAGACCCCTCAGCAGCCGCCACAGCAAGAACAACAACAGCAGCAGCAGCCGCCACAGCCACAGCCTGCCTCTGCTCCGCGCAACCCTCAGCCCGCTCCTCCACGTCAGCCAGTCCCCCAACAGCCCGTCTATCAAACTAATGGACAGCCTGTCGCAAGACAAAATGGAGGCACTCCAGGCACAACTACGCCGTCACGACAATACCCTGGCCCTGCGCCAACAACAACCCAACGAGGACCGGTTCCTATTCCCCAACGATGAGTTGAACTCGATTGGGCAGCCAGTGTCTCTTCTCGCCACTTCTCCTAGCATCATGACGCACTCGCGATCGTAAGGCCCTCTTTTTTTCTCTGTACTTTCTCCCCATTGGCTTCTCAGTAGTTTTCTTTATTTGGTGCATTCATTTGTCTTCATTGAGGTTGGCGGCACGTCACTTGTCTTATCTATATTCTCCGATGTTTAACTACCGTGCTGTCAACCACTCAGGGGATTTCCCCACTTTCAATTCCCCTTCCCCTGACATTCCCATTCCCCTCTACAGTCACTGTGCCTTACCGTTATTGCGATTGCCTCAGCTAGATACTAGTTTAGGGACCGGTGTGGCTACTGCCCTTTGCGATGTTCTGGTTACGCATGCGTGTCGACTAGACCATGACGGATGTTGTCAACCTCAATACATTCGATTTGTCGACGCCTTTTGTTAGCTGGCTGCACTGTGTTGTCTGGTGGCTGTTCATAACGAGAACGAACGAGTAAACACCCTGGTAAATGTTGACATTTGTCATTCTTTGACATCTTGCGTGGTTTCTGCCAGTGCCAGTGAAATTCCTCGGGTTGCCATCGTTGACCGTGATCGGTTCTGTGCTTGACGTCTACGGAACTCGATATCGAATGTCGCTCACCTCTGCGTTGACATGTTCAGTATTTCATGGCGTACAACAGGGGCCAGTTCCGTACCATGTTGCGTGCTAGCACCGGCACTGTAGGCAGCTACAGTAATACATGTACAAGTTTTTAGGACCGCTTACAGGAAACTTCCTCGCTCCCATCTCAGGCCGTCACATTCGCTTTCACCCAACAGTGCAATCCCACCCCTTGCCCTGCCTTCTCTGAAAGTCTAAGAGCCCCTTGCCCCTTCCTTCCTCCCACGCTTCCTGCAAAAAACCGTCGACGCGCCCTTGACTGTACTGCGCGGTACTGTACGAATCCGTCCATCAACCAACACCCCCTTGCCCTCAACTTAACTCAACTCAACCGCCACGGCCGCCGCCACCTTCCGTCCCACACAAAGTTCACACTTTACGCAAACGCCACCGGCACACTGGCACACAATGTTAAACCGCCGGGCCCGGCCGCAGCCGGAGTGTGTTGATTTGATATTGATGGGCGGCCCCCATCCGCCGTCACGGTACTTCCGTACTTCCATACCCTACCAGTTCCTCGTACCGCAGCACGCAGCTGCAAGTCTTGAGCCAACTTGGGGCGCATGTTCCGCACATGCTAATGTACACACTATGATGTGGGAGGACATCAATTCCACGCGGGATACCATTCTGTTGGCCAACCTGAAACTTCCTTGTCTGCCGGTGCCCCCCCCTCCTCAAATTCTCAGCCCCCAGGAGTCCATTTCTCCGTGGCAGCAGCCTGTTACTGTATGACTTTGTCCAGACTGGGTGTCTCGTGAAAGGGGGAGATTTCTTGAAGGGGTCCCTTTTTTTTTTCTTTTTTTTGGCTGGTGGGGAGGAGGCGCGCGCCCATTTGGGGGCCACCGCAGCAAGAGGGCTTAGGTGTCAAATCGGAAGTTTGTTTGGTCTACGGCGGCAGCAGCTTCCATCACGTTGCGTGCGGAGGGGTGCCTGCACTGTCGTTGGCATATTGTCCGCGCGGTATGGCACAGCTGCAGCAGGACGTGCCAGAATCGCGCGTCGTTGGACCTATTCACTACTCAAACATGAGGAAAAGGGGAGGAGGGGGGCAAAGCGGGCGGCGCGAATGCTCGAGTACCCTGCGCACTCATGGTGTGCGTGCGTGCGTGCGTGCGCACGTATCGGGCGGATCTAGTCGTCATTGCACACCCGAAGACTACCCGAAGCGGATCTTCGTTCGTGGCGCTTTGCTTTGCTTTTTGTATGCGTTGTGGAGGTATGGCGGCGTGTGTGGGTGGGGGTGTGGACACGGATATTAGAACACCTGGTACTCGAGCGCGACCCGGCGTACTCTCACGCCGCTTTCTCGAAACTCGAACTCGGATCGCCGTGTGACGCAGTGGGGGGCGTGTGATTACGGTGCGTTCGATGGAGATTCATCGTTATCGGCCCTCCCCCGCATTCCACGGAGAAATTCATTGAATCATCGAGGGTCCCTTATTGTTGTATTTTAGGAAAACAGCAAAACCCAAAGACGCAACGAGAACGCCCCGATGACGGGTGCCGCGCTCATGTGCTTTTTATATCACTCGCCGTAGTGGGCCGTGCACTCTCCACGTCATCGCTACCTCAAAACGTCTCTGCTCATCCGCGGACTAATTGTGAGACGAATCGGGGACAATTTGCGGCACCGTTTGATCGCGCAGGGGTAAGCCCCCCCTTTTTCTTTCAAAAAATCCTGCCCTTCTGGTGCGCTTCCCTCCAGCTGTTGCGCTGTTTGCGGTCCGAAAAAGTGAATTGCTGCCGGGGTCACAGAAGCCCTAAGATAGCAGCGTCATCATCAGCGGTGGCGGCAACTCAACAGCAGTTAGGTGGTTTTCGAATGTTTCGCTGGAACTACAGTAGTGTGCCTAGATCAGCGATTTGCAGAAGCCCGGTGACCTACCTATCGTGGTTCACCTGCACGATCGTGGAGAGGAAGGGGCGGGTTTCTGGATAAGATAGATAGGTCGTAACGGCTTCTGATTGAAAGATATGAGATCGGGGGCTGTTTGGTGCCGCTGTAAACTCGGTACTGCGTAAGTCACTTGTATGATGATGATGACGATCTGATCAGCATCAGCTGAACCCCAAAAAAGTGTCCAAGTCATTACGTAAAACAAATATGTTCACGTGATCGTAGAAGTTACTTTTGCCTTTGCTCCCTTTCGCCGTCTCGCTGTCGCCCGTTGGCGGGTC
>Ga0307512_10008017_pt1 | contig 10362 bp, 5 predicted proteins | sample 14_EM_MG_FD_200267 | JGI IMG/M metagenome (GOLD analysis project Ga0307512, IMG submission 200267) | Populus trichocarpa ectomycorrhiza microbial communities from riparian zone in the Pacific Northwest, United States - 14_EM | ecosystem: Host-associated > Plants > Roots > Unclassified | place... | reverse complement strand
TCACGGCCAAGCAGTACCTGTTGCCCGTGTCGTATCGATCAGGCACGCTTTACCCCGTGACGACGCACGGTGACGCGGTCGGTCCGTCGGCCAACCGTGCCGTCGCTCCCGAGCCAGACAAGATCAAGATTCAAAAACCAGGCAAATCCATAGGTACGGGCACAGAACTCACCGGCAATTCGGACTTATCAGTGACACACGAAGCCTCCAACGCTGCCGCGCAACCGGCCGTGGCCCAGGGCGACTCCGCGCCAGTCCCCCCGGACGTGGCCGACTCGGAGCGCACTGTGACGCCCGCGCCCGCCCCGGAGCCCGACACCGAGCGTGCCAACAATCCGGCCCCGGAACCGGCCGCCCCACCGACAAACGAGTCGACAGCGCCGCCAGCCGCCGACCCAACCGACGAACCCAGCCCGGAACCGGACGCCGCGGCGACCGCCGAACCAAGCCCGGAACCGGCTGCCGAGTCAGCCGCAGAACCAACCGCCGAACTCACCTCGGAACCAGCCACCGCGGCGACCGCCGAACCAACCCCGGAACCGGCCACAGAACCAACCCCGGAACCCGCCACCGAACCAACCGCCGAACTCACCACGGAACCAGCCACCGCGGCAACCGCCGAACCAGCCGACGGAGTAGGTATAGAGCCGGCCACCGAGACGTCGACGGGCTCGCCTGAGGAACCTGTCGCCGCGCTGGCCGAGGAGCCGGCCGAGGAGCCGGCCGCGCCACCGGAGTGGCCGCCGGCGGAGCCGAACAAGATCACGGAAGTGCCCACCTCGAAGACCGACCGTTTGCTGGGGTTCTACGACGGCCCGTTGCCGGCCGAGGACGAGCCGAATTCGGCGACGGAACCAAGCCTGGCCACCCCGGCACTGACCGAAGCAGCCGCCGCCGAACCGTCGGCGGTCGAGGCTCCCGGCGAGCCGGTGGCCAGTGCGCCGGCCCGCGTCAGGCCGGCCGACCCTCCGGTTGCCCGGTCAGTCGCGGTTCCCGTAGCCGATGAGGCCGTGTTTGCACCACTTGCACCGGTCGAGCCGCCCAAGGCCGTCGGGGAACTCGCCGCTGCCCTGTCCCGGTTGCGCGCGGCGATCGGCGGGACCGCGTACCCCCTGGTCATGCCCTCGGCCGACGAAGCGAAGCAAGTCGGCGCCGCCCTCGTCTGCCAGCTGGACGACTATCTGCTTCCGCGTCTTGCGCGGCTCGACGCGCCGCTGCTGGTCGTCGTCGGCGGCTCCACCGGAGCCGGCAAGTCGACCCTGGTCAACAGCCTGATCCGGGCGCCGGTCAGCGCCGCCGGGGTGCTGCGCCCCACCACGCGTTCGCCGGTGCTGGTCAGCCACCCGTCGGACCTGCCGTGGTTCCGTAAGGGCGAGCTGCTGCCGGGGCTGACCCGCACGGCCGAATCGACCAAGGACGCGAACAGCCTGAAGCTGGTCGCGGCGCCCGCGCTCGGCGCGGGCCTGGCCTTTCTCGACGCTCCCGACATCGACTCGGTCGTCGAACGCAACCGGGAACTCGCCGCCCAACTGCTTGCCGCCGCCGACCTCTGGCTGTTCGTGACAACCGCCTCGCGCTACGCCGACGCGGTGCCGTGGGAGCTACTCAAGACCGCCCGGCTGCGCGGCACGGTGATCGCGCTGGTGCTCAACCGGGTTCCGCCCGAGGCCGCCGGCGAGGTCCAGGCGCATCTCAGCGAAATGCTGGCCGCCTATGACATGGCCGCGGTGCCGATGTTCGTGCTGCCCGAGACGTTCCTGGACGGTCAGGGCCTGTTGTCCGAAGAGGACGTCAAGCAGCTGCAAGACTGGTTCGCCCAGCTCGCCTCCAATTCGAGCGCGCGGGCCGCGGTGGTCCGGCAGACGCTCGACGGCGCGCTCGCCGCGCTCCGGCCGGCCACCGACGGGCTCGCCGCCGCCGCGGACGAGCAGGCGGTCGCGGCAAAGTCGCTCGACGAGCGGGTGGCCACGGCCTACCGCACGGCCCGCCGCACGATGGTGGACGGCCTGCGCGACGGTCGGCTGCTGCGCGGCGAGGTGCTCGCGCGCTGGCAGGAATTCGTGGGCACGGGCGAGTTCGGCAAAACGCTCGAATCGCGCGTCGGCCGGCTGCGTGATCGAGTCGTTGCCGCGGTCACCGGGCGGCCCGCGCCCAGCACAAGCCTGCGGTCGGCGCTCGAGTCGCAGCTGGTCACGCTGCTGCGCGGGGTCGCCGCCGACGCCAACGAGCAGGCGTACTCGGCGTGGCAGGCGCACCCGGCCGGGGCCGCGCTGCTCGACGCGTCGCTGCAACGCCCGTCGCCGGACCTGCCGGAACGCGCCGAACGGATGGTCCGCGACTGGCAGCAGTTCGTGCTCGACCTGGTCCGCACGGAAGCCGCCAACAAGCGAGTAGTCGCGCGCGGCGCCGCGTACGCGGTCAATGGTCTTGGTTTGGCCGTGATGATCGCGGTCTTCACCTCGACCGCCTTCATCCCGACCGGAATCGAGGTCGCGGTGGGTGCGGGCACGACCGTGGCGGCGCAGAAAGTGCTCGAAGCGGTCTTCGGTGACCAGGCCATCCGTTCGCTGGCCACCCGGGCGCGCGAGCAGCTGCTGACCTGCGTTAACGTGCTGCTCGACGCGGAAGCGGCCCGCTACTTCGAGCGGACCGCCGCGGTCGGCGTCGACCTTGAACCGGGCGCCCGGCTACGCGGCGTCGCGGCAGATGTGGAACAGGCCAGAGAGGAACTCGCGTTGACCGCCACAGCGCCATCCCTCCCGGCGAGCAACCGGTGAGTCTCGAAGACAAGGGCAAAGATGCCCTGACCGGCGCCGACGAACGACAGGTGGATCCCGCCCAGCTCGTCGAGCGACTCGACGCGCTGAACCGCTTCCTGCGGGTGGTCGATCCCTATCTGCCCGACAACGACCTGGTCGCCGCGCACACGATGGTCGAACGCGCGGGCAGCCGGCTCGCGCTCTCCCAGGACCACACGGTCGTCGCGCTGGCCGGCAGCACGGGCAGCGGCAAATCCAGCCTGTTCAACGCGCTGGCCCGGCTGCGGCTCTCACCGGTCGGCGTGCGCCGGCCGACGACCGGTGTCGCACACGCCTGCGTCTGGGGGCCGCTCGAACCGGCCAACCGCCTGCTCGACTGGATCGGTGTGCTGCCCCGGCAGCGGTTCGTCCGGGAAAGCGCGCTGGACGGCGACGACGAGCTGGCCCTGCGCGGGCTGGTGCTGCTCGACCTGCCCGACTTCGACTCCGTCGAAAGCGGCCACCGGCTCGAGGTGGACCGCCTGCTCGGCCTCGTCGACCTGGTCATCTGGGTGGTCGACCCGCAGAAGTACGGCGACCGGATCCTGCACAACGCGTACCTGAAGCAGTTCAAATCGCACGGCGACATCACGATCGTGGTGCTCAACCAGGCCGACCGGCTGTCGACGAACGACACCGACGTCGTGCTGACCGATCTGAAACGGCTGCTCGACGAGGACGGCTTGCCCGCCGTCCCGACGATGGCGACCTCGGCGAAACAGCCCGGCATGCTCACCGAACTGCGCGAGGCGCTGGAGAAGACGGTGGCCGAGCGGCAGGCCGCCCTGCGCCGGCTCGCGGGCGACCTGGATTCCGTCAGCGAGCAACTGACCGACTCGATCGGGCCGCCGGCCGCCGAGGACGAGGTGGACCGGGCGACCGTACGGCAGCTGTCGGACGCGCTCGCGGTGTCGGCCGGCGTTCCGGCGGTGGCTGCGGCGACGGCTAACGCGTACCGGCACCGGGCCATCGCCAGCACCGGCTGGCCGCTGGTCCGGGGGCTGCGCAAGCTGCGGCCAGACCCGTTGAAGCGCCTCCATCTGGACACCACACCGGCGACCAGTCCGGCCCCGATCGCGCGGACTTCGCTGCCGGAGGCGGACGCGGCGCAGAAGTCGGCGGTCGGGCTGAGCGTGCGCGCGGTCGCCGCCCGGGCCGCCGCGCCGCTCCCCGAGGTGTGGGCGCCGGCGCTGAACGCGGCCGCCCGTTCCCGCGCGGCCGACCTGCCCGACGCACTCGACCGGGCGGTCGCCCGGACCAACCTCGGCATGTCTCACCAGCCGTTCTGGTGGCGGGCGGTCGGCCTGCTGCAGTGGCTGTTCACGATCGTGGCGGTGTGGGGTTTGGTCTGGCTGCTGGTCGGCTACGCGGTGCGGGTGCTCGGCCTCCCAGCGCTGGACAATCCCACCGTCGGCGACGTGCCAATGCCGACGCTACTGCTGCTCGGCGGCCTGTTGTTGGGCGTGCTGTTCGCCCTGCTGATCAGGCCCATCGTGAACTGGGGCGCCCGGCGCGCCGGCAGCCACGCCGAGCAGCGGCTACGCGCGGCGATCACGGAGGTCGCCCGCGAGTATGTGGTGGCGCCGGTGCGCGAGGTGCTCAACGCGTACGCGCAGGCCAGGGAGGCGCTCAGTGCCGTCCGTTCTGAGTAGTTCATCGGGGCGTCGCGGCAGGTAGGCTCGGCCTCATGGCGGCACCACAGACTCCGTACGACGCGGTCCTGCACGCGGCCCGCGACGTGGCGAAGCTCGACTGCGCCCTCGACGCGGAGATGCTCGGCACGGCGCTACTCGGCAGTGTGTACTCGGTGGCGACAACGGACCGGGCGGCGGCCGTACGCGACTTTGTCGGTCATTTCCTCAGCGCAACCACCCGGCGCCGCACCGCCTCGGCCACCACGATCCGCGAGGTCTTCGCGGCCCTGGTCCCCGACGCCGAGGGCGCGGGCGAGGTCCGCCGCGGCGCCCAGGCACCGGTGTGGACCACCCAGCTGGGCCGGGTGCGCCCGACCGGCTGCTACGCCTACGGCGATGTCTACGGTGATCAGACGTCCTACCTGGTCACGTTCGCCTATGACGACACCGAGGACGGCGGCCCCGAGCATGCGGTGGTGGCCTTGGTCGACCACAACATCGGGATTACCAAGGACGTCTTCGTGGGCGGCCCCGCCGAGCGCATCCTGGGCCAGGTCCGCGAGATGTGCGCCGGCGACGAGCTGACCTGGTTCCGCGAGGAGGATCCCGGACGCCTGCGCGGCGAGGTCAACCGCCACCTGGAGGTCACGGACGGCCTCGGCGACCTGCCGGCGGACGGCTCGCTGGCCACCGACCGCGCGCTGGCCGCAGCCCGCCTCGCCCTGCTGCCGGTGGCCACCACGCCGCCGCTGGCCGAGCCGCCGGAGCTCTCCGGCCCCGACCGCGAGCGGCTGCTACGTGACTTCCTGGCCTCGCCCGAGGCGGCCCGTTTCGCCCTGGCCGAGATCAACGCGGACGACGAGCTGGCGTCGCTGCACTTCTGCCTAAGCCTGATCCTGGACCACGCTGGCAGCCTGCCCGACCCGGATCCGCTGCGCTGGAGCCCGGCGGTCGCGGGCCTGTTCCTGCTGGACTGGGTGCACCGCCGCGCAGTCCTGGACATGGATGACGCCGCGATGCTGCCCCGGGTGGCGCGCGCCTGGTCGGCTTTCGCGACCCGCAAGCGCGGCCTGCCACCGGCGGCAGTGGAGCAGACGGACGAGGTCGTCGAGGAGATGATCCCGGAGTTCGCCCGGCTTTACGCGACCGGCGAGCGCCGCAGCCCGGCCACGGCGGCGGTGGCCCAGCTCATCTCGGAAGGCGTGGACCCGAACGACGCGGAAGCAATCGACGCCTGGATCGAAACCAACCGCCACCGCCTAACCGACGACTCCTGACCGCGGGGTTATCCACAGGCCCCTAAAAGGGTCGGCGGTCCTCGATAGCCTCGCTTCATGAAAGCCCCAGTCGTAGCCTTTTCCGCATGGCCATCTCCGAAGCGCAGGCACCCTCGTTGAGCGCCGTCATGTTCGGCGTCAGGCTGCCCGATATCAACGGCTACACCGTGGCGGATCTACACGCGCTGCCCGATGACGGGCGCCGTTGGGAGCTGATCGACGGGAGCCTGACCGTGTCGCCCTCCGCGACAATGGACCACAACACCATTGCCCGATGGATAGCCCAGATATTGGAGGATTCCTGCCCCGATGACCTCAGCGTCGGCACCGACCAGTCCGTGACTATCGATGATCACAACGAGCCCCGACCCGACGTGATCATCGCTCCGGCGGATTTTCTCCAGCAAACGCCCTTTCCAGTTCAGCGCACCCGTCTTGTTGTCGAGGTCGTCTCACCCACGTCGGCGCTTCGAGACACAGAGATCAAACGCGCGCTGTACGCCAGGGCCGGGGTGCCCGCCTATTGGATCGTCGTCCCAGATCTCACCAAGCCGACGATCTCGCTAGCCGAGCTCGTACTGGACGAAGCCGCAGGCCACTACCGGTATGCGACGCACTACACGACCGACGTGTTCGAGACGCAGGCCCCGTGGCCGATCCGGGTCGACCTGCCGGCGCTGAGCGCCAAGCGCGGCCGGCGGATGGGCCAGGCCTGACTCACCACCAGCCGGAGTGGTCCCGGTGCTGTTCGGCGTGGTGCCGGCCGACGCGGGAGCTGCGCTGGTCGTCAGCGCGGTGCATGCGCTCGGCGCGGTGGCTGCCGCGGTAGGAGGATCGACCCGCGGCCTGCGGACCGTCGGGATGACCGGGCGCGTACTGAGCGCGGTTGCTGTTGTGGGTGCGTTCCGCCGTGCGGGCGGGGCGCAGGTTCTGCGGGCGTTCGGCCACTTCCGACCTCCAGCTTTCCGACCGGTCGACGGATTTCGACCGATTCCTGGCGAGCGAACGGATGAGCTGCTTGGCACGGCCCGGGGCGGCCGCGGTGCGGGGGGCGGCGACCGACCGGTTCCGGTCTGGGCGGGGAGCCGGCCGAGTGTCGTGCTGGTCGCGGGCCGGGTGGTACTGGTCCTGCGCGTCCCTGCGGCTCGTGGTCGACTGGGCGGGCCGGTTGGATAGGCCGATGTGGACGGCAGCGGCACGGCTGCGGCCGGTGCGACGGTGTGAGTAGTGGGCCTTGGGGTTCGAGTCCTCGCAATGCCGGTGCTGGGATCGGTCCGGGCGGTGGTGATGCGATGGCCGGGACGAGCAGCCATCTGGGTCGCTACACCACGGCGGCTGGGCCGGTGGCCGCCGCGAATCGTCCTGATCGGCCGGTGACCCCGACCCATCGGAACCCGAGCCAGCACCACCCGGGCCGGCACCATCCAGGCCCGCACTACCCAAGCTCGCACCACCCGAGCCCCCACCCGGGCCGACACCACCCAAGCCCGCACCATCTGAGCCCCAGCCTGGGCCGACATCATCCGAATCCGCACCCGGGCCGCGGCCATCCGAGCCGGCACCATTCGAGCCCCAGCCCGGGCCGACATCATTCGAACCCGCACCCGAGCCCGCACCATCCGAGCCCGCACCATCCGAGCCCGCACCATCCGATCCGGCAACGGCCGGGGCTGCGGAGCTCGAATCGTCCGCGCCCGGCTTCGCAGCGTCGTAGTCATCGGAACCCGACCCCTGCGACCCTGACCCGTCCGACTTACGGTCGGCAGAGCGGGAGTCGACTGACCCCCAATCGCCAGGACCCGGGCCGCCAGGACTCCAGTCGTCGGATCCCGAGCCGTCAAAGCCCGAACTCTCGGATCCCGAGCCGTCAGAACCCGAACCGTCAGAACCCAGGCCGTCAGCGCCCGAGTCGTCGGGGCTCCAGCTGTCAGAGTCCCAGCCGTTCGTGCCCGAATTGCCAGAATTTGTCCCATTCATGGCAGGCGCGCTGCCAGGATGATTTGGCTGAACGGGGTTAAATGGGACCGAAGGGCTGAGCGGCTCAGTCGGCACTACGGGCCTGCTGGGCGCAGCAGGCTTGGCCGGAGCGGCGGGCGCGGCGGGCTTGGCGGGCGTCGCCGAACCCGACGTGGCAGCCGAGGACGCCTCCGGACCCCACGGGACCCGATGCCCGTACCCGGGATTTCCTGATTCTTGATGTTTTGGGGGGTAAGCCGAGTCACCCGGTCGCGATTTGATCGAACTCGGCTCGGGTTTCGGCGACGAAACCGGCGGCAAAACCGCCGGAGACGAAACCGACGGAGACGACGCCGACGGAGACGACGCCGACGGAGACCACACCGCCGGGGACGAAGGAGCAGGAGGCGAGGAAGGAATGCCTATTGAACCGGCATACGCGGGCGGCGCCGAGCCCGATCCGCTCGAAGCGGAAGGCGACGCCACCGGTCCAACCGAGGCCGGCGGTAGCAGCGGCGCGTCCATCGCGCCAACCGTCCCGGATTCATCGAGCGAGTTCGACCCCGCCAGGATCGCCGCCAGCGTCGGCACCGACGCCAAACCGACCAGCAGCGCCACGAGCACGACATACCGCCGGGTCGGGGCCCGGAAGCCCCCGGCGCTGTACACCCCGTTCAGGCGTTTGCGCATGACCTTGAGCGGCGGCACCTGTCCGCCGTCTTCCTCCGGCACCGCCGGCCACCCCTCCCCGAGTGCTGCGCCCCGACGGGCCGGAAGATCAACCTCCGGCTATCCCGTCTCGGCTACCGGGGTGAACGACGGATGCGCCGGATGGCAGCGGCAGAAAAGGTCCGTTCGCGCGGAAGAGGCCGCATGAAAACTACTAATCTGGACAAATACGGCTACCAATCGTTCAGGAAGATTTCGCGACTGTGATCGACCTGACCTGTGGCGCCACTCACGTTCTCTGCGAGGATGGGGGCGACGGCACCGCCGCCGTCGGCCTCGTGACCTGCGGGGCGCGGCGGGGGTCGTCGCTCCCCGACGAGGGTTGTGCTGTTCGCTGGGCTAGCGCACGGCGACCGATCAGCCCCCGTCGAACCGCCGCGCGGCAGCCCCACCCGGGCCATGCGTGGCGCCATAGCGGTCAGCCGCGCGGCCGGGTAATCCCCGCCGTGGCGTAAGAGAGGGACAGGGAGACAAACGGATGGCGAACGGCGAAAGCGAACCCGGGGCCGACGCTCCGACCGGCGGTTTCGTGCAACTGCTCACCCCCGACGGCGAGCGCGTCGACAGCGTCACCACCGCTGACGGCGTGCGGTACTCGGTCAGCTTCACCGACGACGAGTATCGCGGGCTGTATCGGGATCTGGTGACGGTCCGGCGGCTCGACGCCGAGGCGACCGCGTTGCAGCGGCAGGGCGAGTTGGGCATCTGGGCCAGCCTGCTAGGTCAGGAGGCGGCCCAGGTCGGTTCCGGCCGGGCGCTGCGCCCGCAGGACATGGCCTTCCCGACGTATCGCGAGCACGGCGTCCTCTACTGCCGCGGGATCGACCCGATCATGCCGTTCGGCCTGTTCCGGGGCGTCGACCAGGGCGGCTGGGATCCTAACGAGTTCAAGTTCAACACCTACACGATCGTGATCGGCTCGCAAACCCTGCACGCCACCGGTTACGCCATGGGCATCACCATGGACGGCAAGACCGGCGGCCCGGACGGCGAGGCGGTGATCGCCTACTTCGGCGACGGCGCCACCAGCCAGGGCGAGGTCAACGAGGGCTTCGTCTGGTCCGGTGTCTTCCACGCACCGATCGTGTTCTTCTGCCAGAACAATCAGTATGCGATCTCCGAGCCGCTCGAACGGCAGACCCGCATCCCGCTGTACCGGCGCGCGGCCGGCTACGGCTTCCCGGGCGTACGGATCGACGGCAACGACGTGCTGGCCACGTACGCGGTTACCCGGGCGGCGCTCGACCACGCCCGCACCGGCCAGGGCCCGACCCTGATCGAGGCGTACACGTACCGGATGGGCGCGCACACTAGCTCGGACGACCCGACGCGGTATCGGATCGCCAGCGAGGTCGAGTCGTGGAAGGCCAAGGATCCGATCAGCCGGGTCCGGGCGTTCCTCGGCAAGCAGCAGCTGGCCGACGAGGACTTCTTCGCCGAGGTCGACGAAACCGCCGGCAAGCTGGCCCTCGACCTGCGCGAACGGGTGCTGGCGATGCCCGACCCGCCGCCGGTGACCATGTTCGACAACGTGTACCCGGACGGCTCCCCCGAGATCGACGCCCAACGGGCGCAATTCGAGCAGTACCAGGCATCGTTTGAAGGGAGCGCCCACTGATGACCGAGACGATCACTTTGGGTAAGGCCCTCAACCACGGCCTGCGCCGCGCCCTGGAAAATGACTCCAAGGTCATCATCATGGGTGAGGACGTCGGCAAGCTGGGCGGCGTTTTCCGGATCACCGACGGGCTGCAGAAGGACTTCGGCGACGACCGGGTCATCGACACCCCGCTCGCCGAGGCGGGCATCATCGGCACGGCGATCGGCCTGGCCATCCGCGGCTACCGGCCGGTCTGCGAGATCCAGTTCGACGGTTTCGTCTTCCCGGCGTACAACCAGATCGTCGCCCAAGTCGCGAAGCTGCACTACCGCTCCAAGGGCAAGGTGCGACTGCCGATTGTCATCCGG
>Ga0307512_10008016_pt1 | contig 10364 bp, 12 predicted proteins | sample 14_EM_MG_FD_200267 | JGI IMG/M metagenome (GOLD analysis project Ga0307512, IMG submission 200267) | Populus trichocarpa ectomycorrhiza microbial communities from riparian zone in the Pacific Northwest, United States - 14_EM | ecosystem: Host-associated > Plants > Roots > Unclassified | place... | reverse complement strand
GCCATAAACAGTAGTAGGTCTTGACAGGGGAGTGTTGAAGACGCATTAGTCCAACACGTGCTACCATCCAGATATGGAGGTGCACTTCCCAATTGGTGGTAATTATGATACATAGGTCACACATGCACATATGGTAGTATGCATGTCACAGTCACGGCCTCACATGTATATAAACCCCAGGGCTTTCGCCCTAACAATACAGAGTTGATCCCCCGGATCATCTACTAGCTACAGTAGTACCTAAGTGAATACTTGGTAAGCCTGGTCACTGTGCTACTTTGCTGCACGTCAGATGATGCAGATGAGAAATGATATATTACGCTGGCATGGAATTGAACCTATGACCTATTATTAGGACGCAGTCCAATAGGGACGCAGGTCTGACAATCCCGATACCATTCCAAGCAAGATTAGATAAGAATGATCACATATGCCTTACACAAGGCCTCCTGATTATACTGTATGAGTACTGTATGCCATATATATAGCTGCACAGAATATCAGACAACCATAAGTGTCACAGACTGCCTCCTCTTACCTAATCTTTTCTTTCCTTTTTCATATCTTGTTCCAGGCCGCCTTCTCCATTGCTTACCTAACTTACCTATAGAATATTCTTGCGTTTTCTAGAGACTTCCATAAGGTTCCATAAACTTCCATTTCCTTCTATGACCTTCTATTGTGTTCTACGACCTTCCAGTAGCTTCCATTTCTCCTTGTATATATACTGTCTCTAGTAGCATAGAACAAGTTCTCTAAGCTTGTTCTATTTGTGCAATACAGGCTATTGTACTTTCCTGAATGCATGCGGCTTCCTCCCTGAAAGAACTCTCTTTGCAATAGTCGACTTGGTCGCTATTCGCCTCTCATCTCTAAACGTCTTCGAGATCACGTGTTGTATCTCGCTTGATTCCAAGTCGTGTCTCAACTTGTGTAATCTTCACTTGCTCCCAGACAAGTCACGTGACGTATCACGTGATCGCCTTCGACCTTTTGACAAGTCACGTGATGTCTCACATGACCAATCCCGATGTCCGACTCCCGACGTTTGCCTTTCCTCTTTGAATCACTGACATGATTACTGAATTAGGACGACTTCCTAATTGAGATGTCGGGTTGACTTCCTATTCGGGAAATACCCCTGTCTGAAAACTCCAGAACTCAAATGACTGAAAGACACAGTGACCTGACCGTGACATTAGAACGAGCTTCCCTTTCCAAGATGACTTCGACTCCCAGAGACGCAAAAGGAAAAAGCCGATCCAAGGATTGGTGCATTTGCTACCTACCCAAAACCAACAACACCTCCCCTGAAGCTTTGAGTAATCTCAAATGCCCATTTGATATGGTCCCCGAACCAAAGGACAGCGTACCTGCTGAATTCACCAAGAATATACGACACCTCCTGAGTAGTCAAGAAACTGGAGCACCTTATACAGGCTACTATGCCCAACTCAACAACGCATTAGTATCCATCAGTAATGTATACGGTGTATGGTTTGAAGTACGCATCCGAGGAAACAAGTTTGAATGCTTTTGACTGGCTTGAAATGAACTAGGACTCAAGAACCACCCACTTCCTGGGATTAACTTTATTCTCCTTGAACAAAGTGGAGAACCAACCCAACCACCGTCTTGCGCTGAAGGACCATCCGAACCCAGAGAAACCATACCATTCGCTGTAGCTATGACAGCCGCAACAGAACAAATAGCCAAAGAACAGAAAGAAAGACCACCTACTCCATTTGATGACCCTTCTAGTGATGAAGACGATGATGAAGACTACAAACCGAAGTACAAAGATGTCTTTGGATCTTTTGGAATGCGATCATCCCAAACAGCACACGATAAACCTCCATGCTGACCTCGTGGTACTGGAGACAATCCCTTCACCCTTGAGAACCTTCCTCTAGAGGACAAGGAAGACAAAGCATGTCGACTTGAAGGCATTCACCCAGACAAGTTCAATGGAGATCACTCACAAACCACAAGATTCTTGGCTTCTTTCAATCGGTTCATGCTTATAAACTACAAAGCTGATATTGCTAAAGACCCAATCATGCACAGCATCTACTTCCTCTTGCTCCTCGAAGGACCGAAGTGTGAAGGATGGGTCGATGCAGCCGATAGATGGCTTCGCCATGTTGTAGAAGACCCTAGCATGATTCCACGCCAATCTAACACCTGGAAAGAACTTGAGAAGCGATTCAAAGAAGCCTTCTCTGATTATGCAGAACACGAAAGGGCCCAAGACGAACCAAAGAAACTCAAAATGAAGAATGACAATCTTGATGAATATCTGGCCGCTTTCGAAACTTATACACTATGCGCCAACATAGATATGAACGACCACACGAATCTTCAAACCTTCACCCTTGGACTTCCACGATCACTCGCTGATGCTTGCATCAAGATGGAAAATCCCGAAACCTATGAACAATGGAGGGCTACAGTTCAGCATCAACAGAAGATCTACTTGAAAACCAAGTCACTTCATTTGGAATATGGAACTTTCAATAATTGCACTCAAGGACAAGGACAGAGACAAACCTCTGGATGGGTCTGGCATTGCCCTGGAGGCAACAACCCTGGATCTAACAACCAAAACTGGTGCGGACCAGGAAATTGCGCACCACCTTGGCCACGCCTTCCCCCTTGAGATGATAATGCTATGGATACGTCCGCCATTATTTGCAAAGCCACCAACGACAAAGAACGTGAGGAATACCAAAAGACCAGTCGATGCTTCAAATGCAGAAAGCAAGGCCACCTTGTTTGTGATTGTCCCAATAAAAAGACATGCGCTCACACAACTCGCACTGTTCAAATTGAAGACAACGACAAATTGGTCATCTCCGAAACTCCCTCCCCATCTACGTCTCTCGCTGCATGAGTAGCACATTTGTCAGAAGAAGATCGCTGTGCCTTCATGGATGAAATGCGCTCCTTTGGAGAAGATATGGATTTTCAGGCCGCCTGAGTATTACGGCTCTTGCTTGGGCAGTTCTCAATAATTCTGGTTCTATGTACATAGCTCGAAAACATGCAATACAAGTCCCTTTCCAGCTACGAACCAGAAGGAAACGAGTCGATCGAAAAGCACTTTTAGACAGTGGCGCAACAGAATGCTTTATCCACCCTTGCGCCATCAAACAACTTAAACTAACCACATGAACGCTAGCAAAAGCAAGAAAGGTTCAAAATATAGATGGAACCTCTAACAAAGCTGGACAAATCCTGGAAGCAGTGGACCTAACAGTCAACAATAATGGAGAACAAGCCCTTCATGCTTTCTATGTCGTGGATATTGGACAAGATAATTTTATTCTTGGCTACCCTTTTCTTGAAGCCTCAAACCCCGATGTAGACTGGCATAACAGTCGCATAGATGGCTTTACCACAATTTCTACAGCAAAAGCTAATAACTGGCGACCTATTCCTAAAGGTATGAGACAAGCAGAAACCACACCCATCTGGGTACGATCTATTCCTGGTTGGGAAGAAGGCAATGAAGTTTGGCTTCAAACAAGAATTGCTAAAACTACAGTCACCTCACAACTGGCCCAAGATGCCACTGACAAAAGGAAACGCACCTTGTTACAATCCACCCAAATTTTCACTCCCCTTCACAGCACTACCACCATCACCTATCATCCCACCAACCATCGTCGTCGATCCACCGCCAACACCAGCACTACCCGAGCCTAGAATCCCCACGCCACCCATACTAAGGAACCAGCATACAGCGACACCAGAGCCAGTACAAGAACTGCAGGACAGCGACATGTCCAGCCCCAGTCCAGAACCAGCACAGGAACTACAGGACAGCGACATGTCTAGTCCTAGTCCACCTCCAGTCACCAGTCAACTACCAGAATACCCAGAGCCACCACCATCCCCCAAATATATTGTCACAGAACCATTCACGCCGTACCAACGCACTAGTCCCCCTGAGTGTCGACACGACACTTACGAGCTCCAACACACAGAGAGACCTTCCCAACCTTGGAGGGAGCATTTGGCATACTCACCGCCACAGGAGCACAAGCGAAGCATATCGCCAAGTAGCGTTGCATCTCCTTCGCAACGCACGCGCCTCTTTGATGGAGGCTATGCCACCCCAGACATATCACCCACGATGGAGCATCCATATAGCTCCCCGCCAAGTCAGGCGCCATCACCTCCGTCCCAAACGTCGCTCGTGCAGAGCTCCGCAGGATCCCCCGAACGACCCGCCCTACCTTCTTCCTGATATGGCAGCATATTGACGCACCATCCTACCTTCCTATTTCAGTCCCAATCTCGACTTCCTCTTTTGGGCAGAGCCCGCCCCATTCGCGCGTTCAAGCACGCGCCCATCAATTCACCTTCAAATGACTTGCCACTTGGCATGTGGATACCTTACGCCTCGACCCTTCGTCTGGACCATTTCTAGGTCCCCATTGTCTGTCCCGTTTCGGAGAGCGCCCATTGTTTTGCGATGCTCATTCTCATACGACTCATTCGCATCTGACTCTTACTTAAAGGTCCCCATTGTTTCATCCCCTCTCTATTGTCCTTGTCTTATTGTCTCGTAGCTCATTGTTCTCCAGTAACCATTGTTCGCCTAGTTAGGATAGGAACCGTCTCCCCTGTATATAAGCCAGCCAGTAGTTCTGAAGTCAAGCCCTAAGCTTGACTTGGTTTGCAATCCAACGTTCTCAGCTCCCTTGTGTGCTCTCTCTCTCTCTCTCTCTCCCCTTTTATCTTCTGAGTCGTCTCTAGTAATACTAGGAGACTCTATCCTTTATCTTTCATCAACGACATCATCAGTGAGCACTTCTATCTCAGACCAAGTCCTTTCAAAGGACATCCCCTTGTACACATACTACTTGCTCCAGTACCAATTAGTGCACGTCGCACCATCAAGGTCTTGGACCTTAACACACCTGGCAAGAAATCGTTCCTGAATGATACTATCATCATGGGAAAGTTTTCTCTGAAGAAGCATCGGAACGATTCCCTGCCTGTCGACCTTGGGATCATGCGATCGAACTAACAGAGGATGCTCCTACATCAATCAATTGCAGAGTTTACCCACTGTCTCCTAAAGAAAAAGAAGAACAATGCAGATTCCTATCCCAAAATCTATGTCTACAAAGAATTTGTCATTCCAAATCTCCCTATGCAAGTGGATTCTTTCTCATCTGAAAGAAAGATGGCAAGTTTTGCCCAGTTCAAGACTACTGAAACTTGAACAAATGGACAATTCCTAATAAATACCCCTTGCCATTAATTTCGGAACTTATTCATGACCTTGCAGGAAAACGTCTCTTCTCTAAATTCAATATCCGATGGGGATACAACAACATTCGCATTAAAGAAGGCAACAAATACAAAGCTGCCTTCAAAACAAGCGAAGGATTGTTCAAACCGACAGTAATGTTTTTTGGACTTACCAACTTCCCTGCGACCTTCCAAACTATGATGGACGACATCTTTCAAGATGAAATTGCTCAAGGATGGCTTTGTATCTACATGGATGATATGATCATTGCTACAGAAGACGATGAAGTACTCCATGAACTCCGCATCAACCATATTCTGGACAAACTCGAGAAATACGATCTATTCCTGAAACCAGAAAAATGCAAATTCCACCAACATAAAGTTGAATACCTAGGAGTACTCATTGGCAATGGCACTGTTAAAATGGATCCTGTCAAAGTTCAAGGAATTGCCAACTGGCCAACCCCCCAAACCGTCAAAGATGTGTGAAGTTTCTTGGGTTTCTGCAACTTCTATAGAATATTCATTAAGAATTTCTCCGACATTGCACAACCCTTGAATGATCTGACTTGCAAAAATGAACAGTTCATCTGGACAGACGAATGCAATAATGCATTCCTAGAACTCAAACGACTATGCAGTAGCTACCCAGTGCTTCGTACCCCAGATTGGACTAAACAATTTGTTATGGAAACTGACGCATCTGGCTATGCTCTTGGAGTGGTTATCGCCCAAGAATTTGAAGATGGTATTCACCCCATTGCATTCCATTCTAGAAGTCTTCTTCCTGCGGAAAAGAACTATGACGCACATGACAAAGAACTCGCTGGTGTAATCTTTGGATTCAAATGCGGCTGTCCATTATTCCTAGGAGCCACACATGCAATTCGCATTCATACTGACCATAAAAACCTACAATACTTCCGCGACCCATGAAAAATCACCGGACAACAAGCCAGATGGATAGAATTTCTACAAGATTTTGACTATACTCTTGAACACATTCCTGGGTCAACAAACACCATTGCTGATTTGTTGTCGTGAAGAAAAGACCTTAAAAAGGGGGTGGATACTAATGAACCACATGTCCTTCTCCCCGATCACCTCTTCACACCAACAAAAACCACACATGCCAACAAAATTTTCCTTGAAGACAACCCAAATCTCTGACGTGATATCCTTCAAACCCTTCATGATTCCCCTGTAGCTGGATATCCTGGTATCTCTAATACTTGGGAACTCATTCGCAAACAATACGAAGGACCCAGACTTAGAGAATTTGTGGAACAATATGTTAAAGGATGCGCTCGCTGTCAAGAATCCAAGACTAATGTACATCGATTGAAAGCACCGTTACAATGTTTTGATACACCTGTTGAAGAAGGCCCTTTTCAATATGTATCGATGGACCTGATCACAGACCTTCCCAAGTCACAAGGCTTCGATTCCATCCTCACAATCGTCGATCAAGGCTGTTCCAAAGCAGCTAAGTTCATTCCATGCACGAAAATGATTGATGGAACAGGTGTAGCACTCAAGTATCTGAAACACCTTGTACCTTGGTTCGGACTTCCCAAAAGGATTATCTCGGACCGCAACCCCCGGTTCACCTCTGCATTTGCGAAAGAAATGTGTAAGGCACTTGGAATTCAACAAAATCTTTCAACAGCCTTTCACCCTTGCACTGATGGACAGACAGAACGAATGAATGCTTGGATCGAACAATACTTACAACCTTGGACATCGGGAAAACCCTCTGCTTGGAGTCAATTACTACCTGTCGCCGAATTTGCTCATAACTCCTGGAAACACAATGTTGCTTGCTGATCACCTCATGAACTTCTGATTGGAATCAAACTACAGGTGATTCTGAAACATCTAGAATCTCCAACCCCTGCTGTGGAGACACGCCTATGCCTCCTGGATGAAGCAAGACAATCAGCCCAAAAACTTCTCCAACACATACAAAACCGCAAGGACAACAAGAAACTAACAGAGATTAAAGAAGGAGACCAAGTTTGGCTTGAAGGTCATAACCTCACTATCGCTGGCAATCATAAACTTTCCCCAAAGTGATATGGACCCTTCAAAGTTTCACAGAAGATCAGTCCTGTAGCCATGTGACTCAACCTTCCCCAATCAATGAAGATTCACAACATGTTTCACATGGACCTCCTCCTTCCTTATAAGGAGACAGAGCAATATGGCATGCCCTTTACACGACCACCTCCGATCATCGATAGTGAAGAAGAATACAAAATTGAAACCATTCTAGATGCACGACGACATGGCAAAAGATGAAAACTTCAATACCTTGTGCATTGGAAGGGTTATCCACACTCCGACGACTCTTGGATTAATCACAAGGACTTACACGCTCCTGACGCATTGGCAGACTTCATGCTTACAAATTCCGCTACAGCTGGATGACCTACAGTATAAAGAGACCACTAAAAATCCCTCAAACGATTCTCATCCCCTCTTCACTCTGGCTCTCCAATACTTCGCAAAAGCTCCTCCAATCTACTGTCCTCTTTGCGTCAACCATTCAAACTTGCTTTTTGCCTTCCACACACCACATGACTGCCCAACAATGTCTCGTTCCTCTTCCCCCATCTTCATCCCTTCCTGCTCCGTGTCCCCTGCCAACAGTGTTGGTAACACCCCTTATATTGTCACCTCCTCTCCTCCGGACAGCCCTACCAGCGACGAGATGGCTCTCCCCCATGAGCAAATGATTGAGCATATCGCTCATCTCCTCAACATTGAGGAAGAAGAAGTCCACCGACAATTCCCCACAGTCCACTCCCTCCTTCCCATTGATAGATCTCCTCCCACTCCGACTTCCATTCTCACCCCCGATACGCTCATGCTGGCTCATGCCAGTACAACATTCAACGATGTCGACGATTACAAGGGTATTATTTCGCCCCCTACCTTGTCATATCCTGGGACAGAATTTGAAAACTACAGCAAGCCCAACCTTCCCAATAGTCCTCCAATTCCCAGTCCTGAACCACTTCCTGTTCCTCCCCCTCACTTTCATGACAGCATCTCAGTGACGCCACCCACCACCTCCGCCACCAACTCCACATACACCTCACCTGTTATCCCCACTTTTATTGAGAAGGTCCCATCTTGCTCCCCTTCTCCCATTTCACCTATGGCCATGGTCTTGTACCAACAGGCCGAAGCTAATGCACTAAAAACCAAGATGATGAATGCTGACGCAGAAGGACGCACTCCTAGTCCCACTGGCCCTCAACCTGGTGTACACCCTGGTCCAGGATGGAAAGACAATTTCGATGCCGTTGGCACCCACCACTTTTTTGTCATTTCTGATGGCGACAAGGACGTCATCGCCCCCTTCATTTCCTATGACCTCCACACCACCTTTCCCGAACTCCTTGCCACCAATGGATGCAGTTGTACCATCCACTCTTGCCCCCTTCATGCTCATCCTGTTGGACAACACCACATGGCCATCTCCCCAAAAGACAAGCTCCTACTAACTAAAGGAGCACAATTCACTGACCTTGTAGATTGGGCCCTAACCACTGAAGAGGATCCCACACTACAAGGCAAGGTCCAATACTTCTGTGCTCACCACACCAAAGCCAACCAAATTGCCCATCGCATCGGAGCCCTGAAGGAGTCCCTTCAAAACGAACGCTTGGCCATGTACCAAAGTTCGGACCATCTTGCCACCGCTAATGCTATCGCTCGCATTCGCCATCGCATCGACCATGATATGCACAAGGCCCCCTACTTCAAGGGCAAGAGAGGCCATTGGGCCCAAAACGCCATCCGCGATCATGCCATTCATGCATGGGGCAAAGACAACGGCAAGATATGCGATTGGTGTGGAAGGACAGGCCGCAACATTGAAGACTGTCACTGCCTTGGATATTGCCGTCACTGCTCATGTCGTGGCCATGATGGTACTGACTGTCTCCATTCCCATGACTTCTGCAATGAGTTTGAAGATTGCAAGGTCTACCCCTCTCACCCTAACTTCGAGTGCAGCCACTGCGCTGCTGTTGATGATGACATTGACATCTAAAGGATGTTAACAAGGGGGTAATGTCACGGACTGCCTCCTCTTACCTAATCTTTTCTTTCCTTTTTCATATCTTGTTCCGGGCCGCCTTCTCCATCACTTACCTAACTTACCTATGGAATATTCTCACATTTTCTAGAGACTTCCATAAGGTTCTATAAACTTCCATTTCCTTCTATGACCTTCTATCGCATTCTACAACCTTCCAGTAGCTTCTGTTTCTCCTTGTATATATACTGTCTCTAGTAGCATAGAACGAGTTCTCTAAGCTTGTTCTATTTGTGCAATACAGGCTATTGTACTTTCCTAAATGCATGCAGCTTCCTCCCTGAAAGAACTCTCTTTGCGATAGTCAACTTGGTTGCTATTCGCCTCTCATCTCTAAACGTCTTCGAGATCATATGTTGTATCTCGCTTGATTCCAAGTCACGTCTTGACTTGTGTAATCTTCACTCACTCCCAGACAAGTCATGTGACGTATCACATGATCGCCTTCGACCTTTCAACAAGTCACGTGACATCTCACATGACCAATCCCAATGTCCGACTCCCAACATTTGCCTTTCCTCTTTGAATCACTGACACGATTACCGAATTAGGACAACTTCCTAATTGAGATGTCGGGTCGACTTCCTATTCGGGAAATACCCCTGTCTGAAAACTCCAGAACTCGAACGACTGAAAGACACAGTGACCTGACTGTGACAATAAGAGAGTGGTAGTTCCACTCTTATTCCTTGTGTGATCATTCTTGCTCTCCAATTACTCCTCTATCTTGCATTCGCATTCATCCATTCATCCCTCATCATCTTATATTAAAACCTATCCTGCCATTTGTGGCAACAAAAATGCAGTAACCACTACACCATTTAGGTTTACCATATTATCCTCTTTAAGCATTGATGACCAAACAGTGACTATGTATTGTCAGTGTCCCAATACCCCTTTCACTATGTATTGGCAGCAACATGTGTAAAGTAAAATTTTAATTTTTTTTATGTTTTTGGTGGAGGGCAAATAGGGCACCACAACCCGG
>Ga0307512_10008015_pt1 | contig 10364 bp, 14 predicted proteins | sample 14_EM_MG_FD_200267 | JGI IMG/M metagenome (GOLD analysis project Ga0307512, IMG submission 200267) | Populus trichocarpa ectomycorrhiza microbial communities from riparian zone in the Pacific Northwest, United States - 14_EM | ecosystem: Host-associated > Plants > Roots > Unclassified | place... | reverse complement strand
CTTCTTTTGCGGGCATGTCGCACAGCAATGACTTGTCGAGCCGCCCGGGCCGGAGAAGAGCAGAGTCAATCAGGTCAGGACGACTGGAAGATGACTTAGTGAACAACCGCCAGAGTGAGAAGGATACGGAAACAGCCTGACCTGGTAGCAGCAAGGACATAGACCCCATCGAGGCCCTCCGCGCCATCCATCAACGTCAGAAGCTGGTTGACAACTCGATCCGTCACTCCGGTGCTGTCATGTCCACTTTATTAAAAAAGAGTGATAAATCCGTATCAGATCTAGCGAGAGGGAGACGAAGGCAGTTCATACCGTTTGGGTGCGATCGAGTCAAATTCGTCGAAGAACAGCACGCATGGTTTGGCGGCACTAGCCCTCTCGAAAATATCCCGAACCGACTTTTCGCTCGCGCCAATATACTTGTTCAGAAGCTCTGGGCCCTTGATGCTGATAAAATTCAAGCCACATTCCCTCGCGGCTGCCGAGGCGAGAAGCGTCTTCCCGCACCCAGGGTAGCCGTAGAGTAAAAGCCTGCGATCGGGGGTTAGGCACGACGAACATACTGAATAACAGCAGACCACGTACCCAGAACGCAGTCGCAACGGAGACTGGGCAAAGATCGCAGCGTATTTCGTTGGCCACTCTAAGGTTTCGCGTAGCGTGCGCCGCGTCTCAGCCAAACCTAGAGCACGATCAATCTGTAGGTCGCATTGCATTCAATTTTTCCGCACCTCCGACGTCGGCCCATTCCACGGTGGACTTCTGCAACGGTACATCCCTCAACGAAAGGGGAACAAAGTCAACTTGAGCAGCCTTGAAGTCCGCTGCGGTCAGGGCCACCTAGGTGCGCCGCCTCAACACAACAGGACCACGAACAGCTTTTCAGCGACTTCACCTTGTCGTTTTTACCGGACGATCTGACCACCGCTTGGTGGACAGCACGCGCGACCAAGTCTTGCAAGTCCGTGGCAGAGTATCCCTCCGTTTCTGTTGCCAACGCGACGAAATTCAGTGGTCGTTCAACGTCGATCCCGAGGTGACTCGCGGCATCGATCCTCCGTTGCACCACCTGCGCAAGGATCTGCTTGCGCGCATTCCTGTCTGGGGGCTTCAGGTGCACGGCTTGTTTAAACAAATGAGAGGAGCTAAGGAGGGGATGCAAAGCAGATTGTGACTCGGCGGTTGCGATAAGAATGATGCCAGACAGGTCAGGTGCAAGTTCGTGAGCAGAGGCAGAAGAGAAGATCGACAGGAAGATCTCGGTAAGGTGTCGCGTACGGAAGGAGTCGGCGTGCTGTACATCGCGCGTTAGCATGCAGGAGAACAGTAGGATGATCCAAGCACCTCGAGCTCCGGTCCTAACAACTTTTCAAGATTATCGAATACGAGGACACTAGGTCGATGCCACATCGCCTTGTCTAGCCAGAACTGGAACTGGGCGCGCAAGGACTGGACGGGTTTCTCCGTATAGCGAGAAAGGTCGACATAAAGTGTGACTATCAAAGTATGATGAGGTAGCCAGCTGGGTGGACGGACATTCTACTCACAAGCGTGTACATGTAGATCCCACTGTAATGCTTTTGAGGTTGCTTGCACGACCGAAGTTTTGCCCGCACCCGCTCGGCCCGTTACGAGGAGACCCGAAACTATAGTCAGGGTCAGACGCTGTACGCTGCATAAAAGAACAGATGACAGACGTCCAGCCACAACACCGGCTCCGTATAGCACAAACATCCGTCTGCCAAAGTTGTGACATTTCATAAGTAAATCATCCACACCAGCCAGGGCATGAGCAAGCGGAGGCGGCCTATGTTTGCTGCGGTAGATGAGTATGGGGAATTGCGTGAGTGAGCTAGGACACACGCACGGAGATAGAGGTGTATCTATTTCCAGAGGGATCTCAGTTGATTCTGAGTCAGCCGCGATGATTAGCCTGTACAGATAGTCATGAGTTCTGATTACCACGGTGCTTCCCCGTGCCTAGAACCTACTGGACCACATCCCAATCCTCCACCTCGCCAACTCCTCCAACGATAATCATCTGACCTTCTGGCACACCATCTAATCCGATGACCCTCACATGGCCAGACTTTGATTGCTCTTCCTGTACATCTCCTCGCTTCGCAGCATCACCGGGGTTAAGCATCTTTGCAACCGTGGGTTCATCCGATGGGGTCAGGTTTGAGGCATTCGCAGCTGGGTCCGTGGGAGGGACAAGGCGCTTTACGTTGCCAATAAGGAACGCATTTGGGTCCGATGGAAGTAAACCTTCCAGTCGCGCAGAGCTGAGCATCTGTTTGGATACATAGATAACAGATGTGAAGTTTGATGGAATGGGTAAATTGTGTGGTAACAGAGAAGCAGGTAGTACGCGGAGCAAGACGCTATGCGAAGGTTTTCCAGTGGAAGGAAATTTTGCTGCCGGATCGGACATCCCACCTGGGGTTTCTCCGTTGACACGATGTTTATTCTCGGAGTTTTGCTGGCGACGGGTCTTTGGTGCGACTGAGAGCTCAGTATCATTGGCGAGCAATACAGCTTTCGCAGAGGACGGTTCAAATGAAACTGGGATGGGTTCAGCACTATCGGGATGAGAGAATATGCAACCACGTACGGACACGTAAACGAATGCGAGTACGACCTAGCACCCAGACATCCACCTCCTGGTTAAGTGGGGCTACGCGGACCTGAGATAACAGTGTGGACTCTACGTGTTCTGCATGCAATTCCTGGGAGAAACAGTTAGGAGTTCTTTTGGTGTTATATCGAACACACGTACCAGTATTTCCCAGTCATCTGCGGTTAGAGGTTCCGTGGCCACGGACTTGGCTATGGGTAAATCATAAAGTAGCCCCACCTCAACCTTGCTGATGTGAGCGACGAAAAGAAAGAAACAGAAGGATTGTTCGTACCACGTCTCCTTGCTTGAAACCAAGGCCCTCCGCATACTGTGGATCAATTTCTACTGTCTCAAGAGTGTTGTCGGAGGCAGTGGAATTGAAGTGGGCCAAGGATGAAGCAGACACCATGCCTGTCCACCCAACATATGCGTGGAGTTTCTTTCCGTCTAACTCGGGAGATGGTGTGATACATGTGAGCAGAATTGCAACATGTTGTGGACGCTAATTGAACGAGATACGATTTGGTTAGTGTGTAGTGGAGAGGAAGAGATTGACGGACTTGCGATATTACGTTCAAGAAGAGGACCAAAAAGTGATACCGGGAGGTTTACCAGGGAAGATTTGAGGGAGAGAAAGTGAAGACGGGCTTGCCTGGGCATTCCACTCGGACTTTGCACACAACTGGCAATGGTTGCCCACTTTATATCAGTCGGCCATTCCGGACCGCCTCTGAGTCTCCGGTCTGACGCGTCTCTCCGAGGCTCTGAGATCTCAAGCAGGCCTCGATCATGACATATTCTCATTCCTGTCGAAATCGCAACGCGACCCGACACCTATGCGATGAGCGTGGCTCCGGATCGTGAACCTTGGAATCAACTCGTCGATATATTCCGCCCAACCGGAGCATTACCTTAAATGGTGGGTGGCGTGGTGGCGAGCGGCATGGGCGCCCAAGGCATTGCCCTGCCAGTTGGCACGCTTAATACGTCCGATTGTGGTCGTGCATTGTCCCTCATGCCCACCCGATCGCGACTGCGAGCCATTGATCCATTCCGACAAGTCCGTTATTGGCCAGTGAAGGGACGAGCGCTTTGACCATCCCGCCCGTGCTCAAAATTGTGGATGGGTCGGTGGCAATGGATGGCCTTGCCACATCGCAGTCGGTGGGGCCTTCCAGACCATCGACGACGTCTTGCATTTTGGATCCCCGACATATAATTTGGCACCGGATGCGAACGCTATAAAAACGGCCCACTATCTTTCGATCTCTACAGTCACTGTTCCCCCGCCCCCCAACCTCCCGCTTCACAAACACTTGGCGTATCAATCTACTACACAATTTTCAGATGTTTCTTTTGAATATCTTCACCGATCTCGCGCGTCCCTTCCGGAACACGCAACTGCAGATCGAGGATAGCGATGATGAAGCGGTGGGTGATATATCTTTCTCACCATCCTTCGCTGCTAACGGTTCTGCACAATAAAGGATGATGCCTATATGTCTTTGCTCGACAATGCTTCTGAATCAAGCCTATCTGACGTCTTGGAAGCTGATGCCGATATTCCCGTGCCAGCTTCCACTTACATTCCCAGTGCCGTGGCTACTCCCAACACGGATTGCTTACCCACCCCTCCAACCTCGCCATACGCCTCATCCGACCTTTATGGGCTGTCCATGCTGGGTGACCTTACCACCGAGGTCTCTGAGAGACGCCGCGTTCACCGCCATGCAAGGATATCCGCCCGCTACAGCGCATATTCACTTCCATCCCTGAGACAGCGACAGGAATTCAAGAGGCGTTCCCCGCACAAGAAGGAGATGTTTGTAGAAGCCCCCCATGTTCCTTCTGTTCCTCCTGTCGAACCAACTACCGTCTCCCCCACCGCCGACCTCGTTCTGGCTGGTATGCATGTAGAGGTGTCTCCATCGCCCACAAATCCTGTCGAGATACAGCTTTCATCCCAGTTTTCCGCTTACTGCAACGTCACGGAGAGCCCCAGTATCCCGAGGGACACTGTCTTGATCCCATCGCTTACGCCCCACGACGCACTCTGCGCCCCCCAAAAGAGCGGTTTGACAATCAAGATCCCCGGCCTCGTAGATCGCCTTGCCCTTCGTCTCCTAGGTTCGTGCAGCGTGACGGAACAAACAGAGGATGAAGAGAGCCTCGACGATTCGGCGCTGGACGGATATGCTCCTTCGGAATCGTCTTCCGAAAGTGACATCGAAGACGACCACATTCCCGCTTTCCACTCTTCATCGTCGAGCCCTGACCGGACGTCTCGCCGCAAGCTTCGCCGCGGTGCTGCGGCGCCGTACCACCACCGCGCAGGAGGAAAATTAAAGCGCAAGGAGTTGTGGGTGGACGCGTGCACCCCGGCGGGAAGCGACGTTCCTGACTTCTTGCTCGGGTCACCCATTACAGGACGTCATCGTACTCGACCTCTGCGCTCCGGACGTCTTTATTAGTGTTTCTCACTAACGCTTTTTTTATTGTCATTATTTCTTGCGCTCTGCTTTCTCATTTTTTTTTGTATACCCCAGAAAAGCTCACGCGCTGCTGTTGCATGCACTGAGAACGCTTTCATTCCTGCAATAAGCCATTCCTGCTGTCCATTTCATTTGCATCGTGTTTCTGTGGTGGTTAGTTTCTGCTCACTTATATCCGTGTCCTATTTCTTGTCCATTCACATGTTCCGTATCGCATTGCTTTTTGTTGTACAAGGATCACGTCGAATCAAAAGCATAGATTCCAAGCCCGACGACCGTTGAGGCAATCAAGGTGGTGTCAGTTCGATTTGCGAGTGGCAGGCCGGGTCAATTTCCGCGCTTAACGGCTTTGACTGTCAAAGGAATCCCCATTAGGACCGAGACCACCGTGACCTTGACCGTCCTCAGGCACACTTTTTTTTGAACGCTCCTTTCCCTTCTTACACTACATCAGCGGCTGTGCCCCTCGATTGTCCAATTGTTCTCGTTGTCCCCCCGACCACGTAGAGTTACGTTCCTCGTTGTTCTTCAAGTAACTCGAGTTAACAAGCGCGAACCATTCAACAATGTGGCCATCGTCGCCCATCCGAAACTGTATCAAACCCGTCACCGCGTCACCATTTATTTGATCCACTTTACCTGGGCTGTGTGGAGTGGCGCATGCCCTCTATATCCTAGTTCTGAATAATGTGGTCGGGGCGAGTCGGCATCGCTTCGGCTTCACTGTCGTCACCTTTGTTCCTTCCGCGCCCCGACCCGAAACATACGCCCCACCGACAATAGGGTAAGGTAACCTGTGTCGCCAGTGACTCGGTGGTCATTTCTGCCACAGATTTTTGGTTTAAGTTCTCCTTCAACCACCACATTCACCTATCCTATCAGCTCCACTCCTCGGGCACTTTCTAGTCACGATGGCTGCCAGGTGCAGCTTCGACGCCATTCCACTCTCATCAGTACCCAGCAGTCAGGCTATGACACAAGGACACCAAATCGTGAGTTACCGTCATTCTGGTGCTGTATCGAGACCGGTGAACGGCGCTGCTCACTTCTCTCGCATTTAAACACAGGTTCCGCGCTCCACTTCCCTCTACCGTGTTGACCACAAAAACCCTCCGAACCCATCCTCAATCGAGAGGGACCTCCTCAGCATGGATCACCTCCCCCACCTTCGTGTCACAGAACACCCGATCGGGCACCCGCCCGCAAGCGCATGTTCCACTGGTCATTACATCGCTAGCCCTCTGCCTTTCCTCGAAGGCTCACCCAACGCAATGCCATCACTACCCCCACCATCGCTACCATCGTCACCGTCGTCACCATCATCGCCCGACCGCCGTATCCCGCGCGCATACCGCGGTGTCGAACGGCGCCAGCGCTCGCGACCTTCACGTGGCGGCCCAGACTACCTCTCGAAACTGACGCGTGCCGAGCGCGCCCCAATCAAGACCGCTTCCTTGCGCCGTGCGGCCTTTACCCAACAGACGCACCAGATCGCCTCCTCTTCCCTATGGACCGCCCCTAAAGGCGCACCGCCAGCCCCCACCGCCACCACCAAGACCAGACGGCACCGCCCGCCGACACCCTCGCCCATACCCACCGGACACATCACAGCCCTCAGCCTCGCCCATGTCCCCTATGATTGTGAACGCGACGAGTCTCCGGGATTCGACGCCGATGTCGAGTTTGAGGCCGCGGAGGTACCACGGCGCGATCGTCGTGCGCATGTCGGTGCTAAGGAGCGCCTCACCATCGTCATTCCGGGCGGTAAATCCGAGGCTTATGTCGCGATGGCATTCGAACGATCGTGCAGTCTCGCTGACGACAGCGACGATGTCGCCAGCGCCGTCCATCGCGGAATATCGTCGTCATCATCATCATCGTTGTTTGCCCCATCACCTTCTACCGGGCGGTTCTCGCTGACGTCAGAGGCTTCGGAGATGACTTCTGGGGAGATGGAGAAGGGGAAGACGGGACTCAAGATCAAGATCCCCATACCCAACCCACTCTTCATGCTCTCCCTGCGACTGGCCGGCTCGTGCCGCGTCTCGGACGAGGAGGCGGTGGCAGAACGCCCATTCCCGAGAACACGAACCCATTGCTCTGAATCATCAGGGTACTCTTCCCCCACGGGGACGTCGTCCACCAGCTCGGGCTCGGGTTCGGGCTTGAACAACGTATTGATGGCATCACAAGATCATCGTCATCGTCAGCATCCGGATCACGTTCCGCTATTCGTCCGAGTTGGTGCTGGGGACGTTGCCCCTCGCTCTCGTACTCCCCTCGCCGCCTTAACGCCGCCTTCTCGGTCTCCGTCGCCCGAGAGCCGCGTGGCACGCCGCATTGCGCGACGTGCTGCTCTGGCACCGTACTGTGCTGTTGATCGTCTGCAGGTCACACGTTTAAGCAAGGGACCATGCCTCGTCCCTTATTAGCCCATTAATTTCCCATTCCATTTTTCCCACTCCCTTCCCACTCCCCTCATCCCCCCCTTTTCCTGTTGCACCTAATTAGATCCTCCGCACCGTTCGAGCCCTGCCATCGCATCACGCGGGGGCCAGCTTTCGGAGGTCCACTCCCATATACCAGCATTTGTGTTACCCCGTTCTGCACTTCACACTGCTCTGTGCTTTCACTGTATTAATTGATGTAGTCTCCCGAATAGAAATCCTCTGCATATATGCCATGACTGTCACCTCTAATAGCGCGCTGTAAAGTTACAGATTGCAAGCATGTGGGGCACTAAACCCCCCATAGCACCATATATCTTAAGTATAGAAGTCGAGTGTCTAATCATCCGCCTCCTCTGCCAAGGACTGTCTCCTATGCACCAGCTTCGCTACCAACTCGCCGTCAATGGGAATCTCGTTCCCCTGGAAGCCCTCGGAATAGGCTACACGTGGCACTTCAGCACCAGTAAAGTAGCTGAATGCCGCATGAGCACGAGACAAAAGCGCCACATCAGATTCAGACATACCTGTCTCCCCAGAACCCATAACGCACCATACCCAGAGCCCGCGTAGTGCATATGCAAAACCACCAGGATAGAAGAATTCCATGACTGTCGAGCATGGCGAGGGCTTCATCCACAACAGCGAGGTCAGACCATTGCCGTGCACCCCCATCATGATCTGTCATGGTCAAATCAACCCTCAGACCCGACCGAGTCGGAAGGTAAAAGGTACATGCCGTGGTTCGCCCGCAAGCTCGTGGCCCCGCTGTATGAGCATGCGTCGTCCCCAATCTTGACGAGAGATGTACGTGATAACTGGATTGTCGCGGGTTCCGGCGCCGGTGCTCGCGTTCAAGCCCGTGGACTCGATCACGTTGTTCCTGAACGTGCTCAACCAGTTTGGGGCGAGCCAGGAAGGGTGAACGCTTCGCTGGCCGTGCGCTGGGTGCGGAGGAAGTTCGCGCCATTCATGGTTGCGGCACGATCGGCGAAGACGACGCGATCGAAGACGAAGGGGACGTCCATCGCGGCGCGGTCCTTCCAGTCGTCGGAGAACTCCATGGAGATAGAACACCAGTGACCTGCGTCAATTAATCTTCGCGGAGGTGGCAATTCCGTGGAAAATATAGGGGCCGAGAGACGAGTATGTGCGCCAAAGGCCAAATGTGAGGTCGGCACAGACCAATGATAATAACAATTGCTTGGGGTCATTGACCAGCCACTAATGTATTGTTTAGAATATAGTCGTGGCGAGTGAATGCACGCACCACGTACCGCTACACCCTGTATACGATTGGCGCCATTCCCAAAATGTTTCTTCGCTTCACTTGTGCTAATGATGCGCGTGTCATTGTCGGTAGGCAGCCGAGCTCGGGCCATTTCTGGACCATTGTCGATGATGGTTCCGGTTGAGGTGATGAATTTCCGATCGGGGAATGTTCCTGGTTCATCACTGACAAGAAATACGGTGCCGTTGTAAATGTACATCTTATCAATGATAGTCCATCCTTGAGAAGAGTCGACATAAGCGTACAGGTGTCACTATCGGACGAAGAATGCTCACCTGGGACGTGTGCAATTATTTTCGTTCGAGGAACTTTGGACGTTCCCCTGGATACTCTTGTGTCTGAAGGGAGGGAGGGAATGGTGTATGTTTTGGGCGGTGGAGGAACATCATGCCATACGGAGGAGAGATCTAGGTGAGAAAGGCTTTTATATGAAACAAATCTGGAGGAGAAAAGCAAAAGGGCTATGAAAAGGAGAAGGGCGAGGGCGAGCTCCCGACGGGTCGGTGCTTGATACATCGCTCGAGTACAAGAGATGATATCGGAGACGCGCTCAATGGCCAACGAATGCTGTTGTGCTGCGTGCTGGTCGGTCAAGGACTTACGTCAGCGGGCAGTGCCTCGCCTCCGACCTCCGACCCGAAGGTGAGCGTCAGCCTTCCAACGCCCAACGCAACGCAACGCCGGAGACTCGCGTCTCTTCAAACCCACTCAGTACATCTACTCCGCAGCGCTTCATCGCTTGCGACCCACTCCCCGTCTCTGCCCACATAATGGCGGACGACTTTGCTCGCTTGGTCTTCCAAGCCAAGCCTGCGTAATTATCAACGCGCCAATGACGGTTACCCCCCTTCCACCTCCCGGCACGGTTCACAGTTTCTGGATCCTTTTTTCGACGATGAAGACGAAGGAGACCCCCCAGGTTCTACCTTTGCCGGCGCTCACCCTATGCATGTCAAGGAGGGCAATCTACACTTGCCCGGCCAGGCCCACCTTTGGCTGGTGCATCCAAGGCGTCTCTTCAGACCAACGGCGTCCCACGGCTGGACCTTTGATCAAGACGAGCCTCCCGCTCAGCCACCACAGCTCCCTTCTCGCAACCAAGAAGGCTTCGCGTCGAAGATGGAGGTGGCGATGGGAGAAAGAGCAGGTCTTGACCGGCGAATGAGTCATCGCACTCAACAATCCGGATCCGAATGCGAATGCGAATTTTCTGTCAAATTATGTTTTAACAACGAAGTACAGCAGGGTTACCTTCGTCCCCAAGTTCATATTCGGTTGGCCCTTCCCACTCAGCATCTTGCCCGATGCATCCAACTAGCCCGTTTTACCCCTTTCAGAGCAATTCTCCAAATCCAAATACGCCAATTTATGTGTGTGGTGGCGAGGGAATGCTTTCAGGGCTTTGGGCATGAGCTAGGCGTGCCGCGATGATCGATGATCTATCTCTGGGGAACTTTCATTCTGTTTGTGGAGATTTTTTTTTTTGGGGGGGGCAAACGCTGAACTGAACTCCA
>Ga0307512_10008014_pt1 | contig 10365 bp, 11 predicted proteins | sample 14_EM_MG_FD_200267 | JGI IMG/M metagenome (GOLD analysis project Ga0307512, IMG submission 200267) | Populus trichocarpa ectomycorrhiza microbial communities from riparian zone in the Pacific Northwest, United States - 14_EM | ecosystem: Host-associated > Plants > Roots > Unclassified | place... | reverse complement strand
GGGGCGCCGGCTGGGGAGCGGCTCTTGGCTCGCACTCCCCAGCCGGACGGGTGTCGACCGGCGTGACGTCGGGGCTTGGGCCTCAGGACGTCAGGCGGTCGGGTTCCAGTCGCCCAGCCAGTCCGCGACCTCCTGGCCGGTGGCCTGGGAGTCGGTGAGCTGTGGGCGGTCGCCGCTCGCGGTGCCCGAGCCGGGGCCGGTGTTCCGGTACTCCGCGAAGCGGTCGTTCTTCCAGGAGAAGCCGCCCATGTCCGACCACGGGGTCGACTTGACCGCGGCGCTGAGCGTGGAGTCGCGGACCGTGGTCTGCGGGCGCAGGGTCGCGTCGCCGCCGGCGTGCCAGTTGCGGCCGAGGAAGAAGCTCCCGGCGGACACGTCACCGTTGACGACCGAGCGGTTGATGAGGATGCCCTTGCGGTCGGCGGCGGTGCTGGGTGCGGTGATGTACCCCGCCGAACTGCCGTCCCAGCGCTTCTTCAGGGTGATGACGGACTGGTCGATCACGGCGGTCGCGCGACCGAAGACGAAGTCGACGTTGCCGCTGACATAGGAGTTGGTGACGTAGACCCGGCCGAGCCTGTCCTTGGCCGCGGTGTCCAGGAGCAGGGTGTCCTGGTCGCCGTCGACGATGATCCCGTCGAGGAGGACCCGGTCGGCGGCCGTCCGCAGCGCCACGGCCTGGTGACCGCTCAGACTCTGGTTTCTCGCCTCGTCGAAGTCGTTGTTGATCGTCAGGTTGCGGGCCTGGAAGTCGTCGGCCTCGACGGCGACGGTCGCGCTGCCGCTCGTGCCGTACGTGCCGCCGCCGGGCTTCGCCGTACCGGCCGCGTTGTTGAAGACGATGACCGTGTCCTTGCGGCTCGCTCCCGTGCCCTGGACGGTCACGTGCGGCTTGTTCGCCGGGACCTTGACGATCTCGCGGTACGTGCCCGGCTTGACCGAGATCACCACGCGGGAGGGGTTGTTCGCGGGGACGGCGTCGACGGCGGCCTGGACGGTCGTGTACTGGCCGGAGCCGTCCTTGGCCACGGTGAGGGTGGCGGCCGCTGCCTTGGTGCTCAGCGTGGTGGCGGTGCCGATCGTCGTACGCGGTCCCGTGCCGGCCGTGAGCAGCGCGGGCACGTCAGCCGTCCTGTCCAGCGTGTAGCCGTAGAACGACTTGGGGTCGAAGGCGGTGCCGCCGCTCTCGTTGCGGCCGCTGGTGCCGGAGAAGGTGTTGCCGCGCTGGACGATGGCCGCCGTGGCGTCCTTGGTGACCGGGTTGTTCATGCCCTGGAAGTAGCTGTTCTCCAGGACCATCTTCGTGCTGCCGCGCGAGTAGTTGCCGTAGGACGACTTGATGGTGGTGCCCGGGTCGTCCTGGAGGTAGTTGTTGTAGAGGTGCGCGTGGGCCGCGTTGTCCGTGGAGGGGTTGCGCTGCTCGGTCTCGCGGAACCAGTTGTGGTGGATCGTGATGTCGGTGACGAGGTTCTCGGTCCAGCCGATGCCGAAGGTCTTGTTGTTGTCGCTGAACCTGTTCCAGGACACCGTCACATTGGTGCTGTCCTTGCGGACGTCGATGAGCCCGTCGGCCATGTGGCGCAGGTCGTTGTGGTCGATCCACACGTGGTGGGCGCCGTCCATCTGGACCGCGTCGAAGTCGTGGTCCTTGTCGTTCCAGACGCCCTGGTAGGAGTCACGGATCGTCAGGTTCCGGATGATCACGTTGTGCACGCCGGTGCCGAGGAAGAAGCCGCCGCCGACGATCTGCCCGGACGTGCCCTGGCCCACGATGGTCTTGTCGGACCTGACCTTGATCTCCTTGCCGACCGGGTTCATGGTGATCGCCGCGGCCACGACGATGACGTACGGCTCCTCGGCGGTCGCGTACTTCTCCAGGTCGGCGAGGGTCTTCACGGTGACGGTCTGACCGCCCCGGCCGCCGTAGGTGCCGTTCTGGCCGAGCGAGTTGACGGAGGCGAAGCCGTCGGCGGTGTCGGCGGCCCAGGCCGGCGCGGCGGGCGCGGTGGCGGCTGAGGTGGCTGAGGCTGTCTGCAGGGCGCCCTCGCCGAAGACGCCGGGGCCGGTGCCGTAGGCCGTGGTCACGGCGGCGGTCAGGGCCAGCGGGATGCCGACCGTCAGCGCGGTCCTCCTTCCGAGGTGGCGGGGTCCGGCAGTCGCCTTGCCGCTGCGCTCACTCATGCGGCGTACCTTCCGTGCGGGGGTGGGGTAATCGGCTCGCTGGTGAGTCGCCGCCCCGCACGGAAAGGTTGCCGGGAACCCGCCTGCTTGGCACAGGACTTCGGATCCGGCTACTCGCGGCGGACGGCCTGCGGTGGCTCCGGCTCCCTGAGCGAGCGCGGAACCTGCGACTCCGCGAGCCGAGGGGCCCCCGCCGCACGGGGCGGGCTCGACACGGATGTCGTAGATGTCGTGCCAGAACCGTTTGCGCTCGAACACCGCTCCACGTACGGCGATCCCGTCGGTCCTACGCGCGCTCGATGCCGAGCCCGTTCCCGCCCCCGGTTGTCCCTGGGGATCGTCAAGAGATGTGCTGGTGGATGTGCCGGTGTCCGTACCGGCAGGGGTACGCCTACACCGGCACCGTGAGCGTGGCCGTGTAGCCCTTCGCCACGCTGCCCTTCGTCGTCGCCAGCTGCTGGTCGTAGCCGTCGCTGAAGATGTTGTCGGTCTCCAGGGAGAGCTGGCTCATGTTCTGGACGCTGCGGTCGTAGCCGTCCGTCGCGTACACGGTGTCGCATACGTCCTTGGCGAACGCGAGCTGCGAAGTGGCCGTGATGGACGTGGCGTTGGTGGCGTCCTCCAGGCTGCCGTACACCTCGAAGTGGATGTGGGGCCAGCGGCCGGTGTAGCAGGCGGGGAAGATGCTGGTGAACGTGACCTGTCCCTTGGCGTCGGTCTCCTGGACGCCGCGCAGGTAGTTCTCCTCGGTGACGCCCTCGGAGTAGAGGGAGTAGTTGCCGTCCCGGTCGCAGTGCCAGAGGTAGACGGCGGCGCCCTCCTTGGGCGTATCGCAGCCCGAGGCGGCATCGACGACGGTGAGGGTCACCGTCAGCGGCACCCCTTCCGCCTTGCCGCTCGCCGTCCCGAAGCTGGAGGTGATGTCCTTGCGGACGACACCGCTCTCCTTCAGGACGTTCACCCCGTTGGAGCCGTCACCGGGGTACGGGCCGGCGGTCTCGCCGGGAATGGTCTCGCACTCGGCGCTCCCGGAAGAGGCGGCGGAGGAGGACGAACTGGCGGAGGGGTCGGCCGAGGAGGACGCGGAGGCCGAGCTGTCCGAGTCGTCGCTGCTGCACCCCACCAGCGGCACCAGGCCGACACCGGCCAGCAGCCGGATCATCTTCCGTCGCTGAAGCGTCGGCAGGTCGAAGGAGAGACCCTTGTCGTGGTCGTGCAGTTCTTCACCCATGGCTGCTCTCCCTGTGCCTGTGCCTTCCACGGCGGCTCCACGGCCGCTTGCGCGTCCGTGCCACCCGCTGATTGAAAGTGACAGTAGGCGCGTTGTCTGTGGGGCATCCATGGGGCGGCTGTTCACGAGCTGAGGGGGCGGAGCGGGAGATCACCGCTCGTTTCCGGGGATGCGTCCGCCTCGGCTGGCCGCGACGCGGAGTACGTCTCCCAGGCACTCCACCGCCCTGGTGAGCGCGAAGCGTACGGCGCGTTCGCCCGCCTCGGTGTCGGCGAGTACGGCTCTGGCTCCCGTGAGGACCTCTTCGCCGGAGTCGAGTTGCGCCGCCTCCAGATCGTCCGCGAGCCGGGAGAGCCTGCTGTCCTCGCCGTCGGTACTCAGATAGCAGGGCTTGCCCTCCGGGGACGTCCACGGCAGCAGACGCAGTGGGCCCGTCACGCGGACACCTCCACGTCGCGGAGGTACGGGCGCACGAGGGGCGTGTCCCACTCGAAGGACCGGGCCCCGAGGGGGAGTTGGCAGCGGCATGCGGGTGTGGCGGGGGCCCACGGTTCGCGGCTGTCGGGCGGGGCGGTGGCGGGCGTCGCCCGATGTCGGCCTCGGGCGGGCAGCAGTACGCGCAACAGCAACTCGCAGAGGCTTGCGACGAGTTCGCCCATGGCTGTGCTCCTTCTGGGCAGGGGGGCTTTGACGAGCGATGATTACCGCTCGTGTCTCGATCGTCACTGCTTGGACGTACGCTGCGGAAGGGGTTCGGTGTTGTCTGGAGCGCCAGGCAACGGTTAGGGGTGACGGTGGGCGAACTTGTTGACACGGCCGGGGATTCGGGGCTCGCGGGGCTCGGGCGGACCCTTCGGCACCTGAGGGAGAAGGCCGGGAAGTCGCTGGGGCAACTGGCCCAGGAGACGGCGTACGACAAGAGCTATCTGAGCCGCCTGGAAGCGGGCAAGCGGCTGTCCAAGCTGGCGGTCATGGAGGACCTGGACCGCTACTACGGGTCCGGTGACCTGCTGGTTCAGCTCTGGAAGGTGGCGCGGCACGACGCGTTCAAGGACAAGTACAAGGAGTTCATGCGGCTGGAAGCGACGGCGCGGATCATGCACAAGCTCACGCTCGGAGTGCCGGGGCTGTTGCAGACCGAGGGGTTCGCCCGCGAGGTGTTGTCTGGCGCCCAGGCAACGGCTGGCAACAGTGAAGAGGTTGACGAACAGGTGGCTGCCCGTATGGGGCGGCAGCTGCTGCTGCGGCGAGATCCGGCGCCCAACGTCCGCTTCACCGTGGACGAGTACGCGTTCCGGCGTCCCGCTGCCACCGCGGAGATTTGGCACGAGCAACTGCTTCGTATCGAAGCCATGGCCAAGTGGCCCAACGTCGTCCTACAGGTGCTCCCGTTCGCTGCCGGGACGCACCACCTCATCGACGGATCACTGACTCTGCTGTGGCAGCAGGATGGAAGTGCCGTTGCCTACAAGGAAGGCAACGGCGGCGGCGAGTTGATCGACGATCCGGAAGGGTTCCTGCGCCACCGTTTGTCCTACGATCGGCTCCGAGACTTGGCGCTGCCCCCGTCGGACTCACTGACGTTCATCCGGGGCGTTCTGGAGGAGCACAGGTCATGAAGTACACCCCCGACCTCAGCACCGCTGTCTGGCGCAAGTCGAGCTACAGCGACGGGGGAGACAACAACTGCGTCGAGGTAGCCGACGGCTACCTCGACCTCGTCCCCGTCCGCGACAGCAAGACCCCGGCAGCCCGACCGCTGGTCTTCTCGGCGTCGTCCTGGTCCGTGTTCATGGAGGGCGTCAAGCGGGAGTCGTCCGTGAACGACATCGGGTGAATCGAGCGGGAAACCGAGACGCGAACGCGTGTGGTCCCGCCACGGTGGCGTCATGGCAGAGATCACGACCAGTAACCCCTTAGCTGCTCATCAGCTGTGTCCCTCGGCGCTGGTGCGCGGGCAATCCGCGCGGGCACGGTGAGCGCGACTATGGTCGTAGACACGACGCGTCGAAGGAGGGCATCGGCCATGACTGCTCACGCTGCGGAATCCGATTCGGCCATCCCCCCCATGCCCGAGCGGACCCCGAAGGCGTTGCGCGATGCCATCGCCGAGCACGCTCCCGAACTCCTCCCGGATTTCGACGAGCACTGGAAGTGGGCGATCGCCGACGCCTACGACATCGCTCCGGTGCCTGCGTTCATGGCCCTCTGGTGGGGTGAGTACGCCCTCGCCCGCGACCCCGAGCTGGACTCGTACGTTCGCGATCTTGAACACCGAGCCGCGTACGAGTGCACCGACATCGCCGAAGCCAAGGCCCTCCTCGAAGAGGCGGCGAAGATTCACAACCGGGTCCGAGAACTGGAGCCCGGCGAGTGACTGATGGCTTCATGGGGCCGCCCTGGCAGGCGGACTGGCGGCTCGACGCTCGCGCCGCCTTCGAGGCACTGCCTGATCACGTTCGTGAGATCGTGATCGCTGCGCGCGCCGAACTGGTCACGGCGAAGGACCCGTATTTCCGTGGCATTGATGCTGATGCCGGGCTCCCCGAGGGCATAAGGGTCATGCCGGGCCGGTCCACTGATCCGAAGGGCCGCCACATCTGCTTCTTCGACCACGGAAACGGCTGGCTGAAGTACACCTTCGTCCGCCGAACCGAAGATCCCCAGATCGTGGTGGAAGAGATCTTCTGGCAGTGACCGCTGCCTTTCGCTCCCCCTCGGGAACGTCAGTCGGGGATCAGGCGCCAAAGTGAAGTGACTTCGGCGGCTCGGGCGCGGTGGAGCGGGTCCGTGGTGTCCCGGGTCCGGGGGTGGTGGGGGCTTGTGTCGAGGCGGCTCGCCACGCGTAGGCCCGCCGTCGTGATGGCGGTCAGCAGGGCATCGCGGGTTCTCAGGCCCAGGTGTTCCGCCAGGTCGGACAGGATGAGCCAGCCCTCGCCGCCCGGGCGGAGGTGGGCGGCCAGGCCGTGCAGGAAACCGTGGAGCATCGTGCCGTCCGGGTCGTACACGCCCTGTTCGATCGTCGAGGTCGGTCGGGCGGGGAGCCAGGGCGGGTTGCAGACCACCAGGTCGGCGCGGCCCTCGGGGTAGAGCGCGGGGCCGGTGACCTCGATACGGTCGGCCAGGCCCAGCCGGTCGGCGTTCTCGCGGGCGCAGGCCAGGGCGCGCGGGCCGATGTCGGTCGCCACGACGTGGGAGAGGCCCCGGCGGGCCAGTACGGCGGCCAGCACCCCCGTTCCCGTACCGAGATCGAATGCCGTACGTGGGTTCGCGGGCAGCGGAGCCCGGGCGACCAGGTCGACGTACTCGCCCCTCACCGGGGAGAACACTCCGTAGTGGGGATGGATGCGAGTCCCGGCTCCGAGGGCCGGCACCTCCACACCCCTCTCGCGCCACTGATGTGCCCCGATGACACCCAGCAACTCCGTGAGGGAGACCGCTCGTTCGCCTCGCGGGGGCCCGTACGCCTCGGTGCACGCCCGGCGTACGTCCGGTGCGCGGCGCAGGGTCAGGGAGTGGTCGTCCTCCAGCAGGACCAGGAGCTTGCCCAGTACGCGGGCGCGGTGGCCGCGGGCCCGGCGGTGGAGGTGGAAGGACTCGGCCGGGGTGGCCTCGGGCCGGGTGGGGTTCGACTTACGGTCGATGCGGCGGCTCATCGACTTGAGCAGCTGGCGCGCGTTGTGGAAGTCGCCCCGCCACAGCAACGCCGTTCCCTCACAGGCCAGTTGGTATGCGGTGGCGGCCTTCGTGCGGTCGTCGGCGACTACGACCCGGCGGGGAGGCGGTGCGCAGCTCTCCGAGTGCCAGCGGGCGGCTCGGGCGGGCTGATCAGATCGGGCGGGCTGGTCAGATCGGCCGGATTGATCAGATCGGGCGGATTGATCAGGTCGGGCGGATCGGTCTTCGGGCCAGCTGATCGTGGGCGTCGTGGACACGACGTACTCCTCGTGTTCGAACGTGCGGTGGGCACGAAGAGCACTTCGACGAGGAGCGGGGAAGTGAGGAAGCCGCCGTGCGTGGCAGACGGCCCGTCTCGCGGTATCGCGCGGTACGACGGGCTCGTAGGTCGGGCAGGAAGGGGCTACCGCTCCCGCGTCGAAGCGCGGGAGGAGAAGTCGCCGAGGACCAGACCTGGAACCATGCCGGGCATCACGGTTCAGCCTTTCGGAGAGATGATGCCCGAGACTCGCACGGGCCCCGCCTCGCGGGCAAACCCGGCCCGGCCCTCCCTGTGACGCAGCTCACGGGAAGGCGGCCCCTCCCGCCGTACAGCTCATAGAGGTGACCACTCATATGCGAACCCGGATACGGGCCGGGGATTCGAGCGCCTTCGCCGAACTCTTCGACGCGTACGCCCGTGCGGTCTACAACCACGCGTTCCGGCTGACCGCGGACTGGTCGACGGCCGAGGACGTGATGGCCGCGACCTTCATGGAGGCGTGGAAGCTGCGCGACAGGGTCGACCCGGAGGGCGGCTCGCTGCGGCCCTGGCTGCTGGGGATCGCCACGAACACGGCGCGCAACCAGTACCGCAGCAACCGGCGCTACCGCCGCGCCGCGAACGCAGCCGCCGCGGCCGAGCTCTCCGTGCCCGACCACGCCGAGGAGGTCGCCGACCGCGTCGACGACCGGCACCGGCTCGCCACGGCCCTCACCGCGCTCGCGAGCCTGCGCAGACCGGAGCGCGAGGTCATCACGCTCTGCCTGGGGGAGGGCCTGGACTACGAGGCCGCGGCGGAGGCGCTCGGCATCCCCGTCGGAACGGTCGCCTCCCGCCTCTCCCGCGCCCGCAAGAAACTGCGCTCGATCGCCGAGGCCCAGCTTGCGATGCCTCAACTCGCCGTGGCCCAAGGGGCGTTGGGGCGCCCTGCCGCCGACATCGCGTTCAAGAAAGTTCGCGAGAAACGGGAAGGCACCCGCCCCGTACGACAGACAAGAGGCGATCACGTAAACGCGATCCGGCCCGCACAGGAAGGAAACCGATGAACGCGAACACGTCCCGGCAGCACCCTGCCGAGTGGGACCAGGAGGCACAGCTCCTGACCCAGACGGCGCGTGACCTGCCGACGGGCCGCCACCAGTTCCACAAGGAGCGTCTGATGGCCCAGATCCACGAGCAGGCCCAGCAAGTCCAGCGGGAAGAGCACACGGCGGCGACGGGGACGACGGAGACGGCGGGGATGACCGCGGCGCCTCTGAAGGCCCGGCGGTTCCGGCTGCCGCGCCCCGCGATCACGCTGCCCGCGATGGCGGCCGCCCTGTCCGCGGCGGTCATCGCCGGAGTGGTGACGGTCGGCGGCGACGGCAGCGGGGTGCGGGACAGCGGCGTCGCCACCGGACCGGCCCTGACCACCGACGTCGGTACCGCGTCCACGAAGGGCGTGCCCCAGCTGATCGACCAGATCTCCCTGGCGGCGGCCGAGGGTGAGCACCCGACCGTCAAGCCCGGCCAGTACATCTACATCGAGTCCGTGCTGGCCGACACCTTCCTGAAGACCGTCGACGACAAGACCAGCCTGGCCAGCCACGAGCTGCACCGCCGGCAGATCTGGGAGTCCGCGGACGGCGTCAAGGGCTGGCTGATCGACCCCGCCGTCAACGACCGCCCGGAGGGCGAGACCCTGAGCCTGCCCGACGAGCAGGGCAACACCCCGAAGGCGAATCTGGGCAGCCCGTCGTACGACTACCTGGCCAAGCTGACCAAGGACCCCGACGAACTGCTGGCCAAGATCTACAAGGAGACCAAGGGTCAGGGGAACACCCCCGACCAGCAGGCCTTCGCCACCATCGGCGACCTGCTCGCCGAGAGCTACCCGCCGGCGGAGCTCTACCCGGCGCTGTTCGAGGCCGCCGCCAAGATCCCGGGTGTCGTCGTCGTCGACGACGCGGTGGACGCCACCGGCCGCCATGGGGTGGCGGTGGCCCGGCTGGACGACACCAGCGGGGAGCGCGAGGAGTGGATCTTCGACAAGAAGACCCACGTCTACCTCGGTACGCGCACTGTCCAGGTGAAGCAGCTCAAGGGAGAGGAAGCCCTGATCAAGCCCGGCACGGTGACCTTCACCATGGCCATCAAGAACCGTGCCGTGGTCGACGGAATGAAGCAGACCCCGTCCCAGGCGGGCTGAGACCGGCCCTCGGGGGAAGGGCCGTCTCAGTCCAGCGCGGGCGGCGGTGTCGAGGCGCCGGGCAACCGGATCGTCGCCACCGTGCCGCCGCCCTCGGCCGGGCTCAACGCCACGTCGCCGCCCGCCTGTTGGACCGTACGGGCCACGATGGACAGGCCCAGGCCCGAGCCCGGGAGCGCCCGTGCGCTGGGGGAGCGCCAGAAGCGGTCGAAGACGTGCGGGAGTTCGTCGGCGGGGATGCCCGGGCCGTGGTCCCGTACGGTCAGTTCGCCGTCCTTGAGGGTGACGTCGACCGTGCCGCCCTCGGGGCTGAACTTCACCGCGTTGTCGAGGATGTTCACGATGGCCCGCTCCAGCGCGGAGGGCTCCGCCCGTACGAACCAGGGGTCCACGTTCGCCGTGATCGTCAGCTCCGGGCCGCGCAGACGGGCCCTGCGCAGGGCCGCCTCCACGGTGTCCTGCAACGACACCACCTGCACACGGTCCGCCGGCGTCCCCGCGTCCGACCGCGACAGCGTCTGCAAGTCCCCGATCAGCGCGGCCAGTTCGGTCATCTGCGCCTTCACGGAGGCCAGCAGCGCCTTCCGGTCCGCCTCGGGGATGGGCCGCCCCGTCTCCTCGCTCCGGGTGAGCAACTCGATGTTCGTACGGAGGGAGGTGAGGGGGGTTCGCAGTTCGTGACCGGCGTCGGCGATGAGTTGTTGTTGCAGCTCACGGGAGTTCGCCAGCGACGCGGTCATCGAGTTGAAGGAGCGGGAGAGGCGGGCGATCTCGTCCTCGCTGTCGTCCTCGACCGGGATACGGATGGTGAGGTCTTCGGTGCGG
>Ga0307512_10008013_pt1 | contig 10367 bp, 4 predicted proteins | sample 14_EM_MG_FD_200267 | JGI IMG/M metagenome (GOLD analysis project Ga0307512, IMG submission 200267) | Populus trichocarpa ectomycorrhiza microbial communities from riparian zone in the Pacific Northwest, United States - 14_EM | ecosystem: Host-associated > Plants > Roots > Unclassified | place... | reverse complement strand
CAAGCTTGAAATGTAATGAATTCTCGGTCTTTATTAGCCATACTCGTCACTGTCCTGCTAAATAATTCGTTTGCCAAGAGTACGTACTGTCATGTTGAGTCAGAAAAAACACTTTTCTTGTAGATGTTTGGTACTTCCATGATTATTTTTATTAAACTCAGATAGCAAGGAAAGCACCATGAAGGAAAACGTAAAAGGGCGCGAACCTTACTTTTTGGGATGCTGCCGACCAAGAAAAAGTGTTCTTGATTATATATTTTCCTCACCCTACACCACTTGACTTAATAGAGGAGTTACTTAATATACAAGAAATTGCATTTCTTCCTCTTTCATGGAAGCACAAGACTTATCATAAGATATACAAACTAAGATATACAAACTAATGATTATTTTTGTGTTTTAAAAATATTTTTGAAAAAATTTAAATTTTTTATGTTTTTTTATTTTAAATTAATATTTTTTGGTGTTTTCAGATCATTTTGATGTGCTGATATCAAAAATAATTTTTAAAAAATAAAAAAAATATTTTAATGCATTTCCAAACAAAAAAAAATACTTTAAAAAATAATCATTATCACATTCCAAACACCTGGAAGCTGCTCGGAATATAGCATAAAAATGACATTATTTGTTGCCAACGGTAAATTAACCAGGAGGATGAAAATATACAATAGAAACAGATAGGACAAGTTCCGAGTTTTTCTTGTTTTGAAATAATATAGATTTATTTTAAATTTGTTATAAAAATAAATTAATTTTGTATCTATATCTTTATCTAATCAAAGCAATTCAAAGTTATGCGAGCAATAGAAAAAAAATATTAATAAAATTCATTAAAATAAATTAACTAAAAATATATTTGATTTATACTTTATTAAATACCATTCAATTTTAACTTTGTTTTCAAATAAGATTATAATTATTTTTTTATAATATTAGCAATTGTTCTTATACGGTCTTTCAATATTTTTTTTTAAATTTTATTTGATGACTTTCTACACATGTTTATTTTTTATTATTAAATAATTAAATAAAAAATAAATTAAAAAAATAAAATTATTAAACTCAACTAAGTTGATGATCCTATGATGAATTCTATAGATTACCATATACCAATTCAAAATATTTTTATTTCAATAAAAAAAAATTAAAACTAACATTGAGGCTTGTTAGTAATAAAGACAAAGAAGTTATGATTAAAAAGATATTTTTATTTTATTTCAAATCATTCAATTTTGATTTGATATTTTCTTCATTGCTTTTAATTTTTATTAAATAAATAACATACAATGAAAAAGGTTATTGTTTTTAGAAAAATTATAATAGCAAATTATTTTGTTTCAAGAGGATTTAAATTATTGCCATTCTTACAAAAATAAATTATTACAATATATATATAAACATTTTATTCGACCAGCAGTAGGTGGGAAGTATCTATGAATATATAACAAACCAAACCAAAGATCAGGCACCTGGTCTGAGTACATTTCAAGATTACTGGTGCAATTTTAAGGTAGATATGATAATTCACCGGAGAGGAAATTATATATTATTAGTGTTAGAGAATAATATAATTATATTTTAAGTGAAATCCAGATATAATATAATTATACTATTCTCTGACGTGGGTTCTAAGGAAATCACTGCGTAACTGACTGACAGAAGGGACGTATTTATGCTCTTCTTCTATAAAGCAAAGCAACCTTCAGTTTCATCTTTCTAAACCTTGACGTCTTGTTCCTTCAGAAACAAAAAACCCTAAAGACTGTTTGGAAACACACTTGACTCTTTTTCAACCTGTTGTTTTTACTTTAATCAAACATTCCTAATTAGTCATCACTATGACTATGAGGTCTCGAAAAACTAGCGACAAAATCACTCTTGATCAAGAAGATCTGATACCAGAGCCAAAACGCAATCAGAGAAGGTGGAGGATTGCATACACGGCCATATATTTCACAAGGCTTCTTGTTTCTTTATCCAAGAAAGCTCTTGTAAGCCAGACCAAGATCCTGCGCTCCCTATCCTATGTTGCTGTTGATGTTCATGATGATACGTTTCAGCATGAGAATAAACTTGTTTCTTTGATTAATGTCGATCAGAGAACCCTCAATGATATTATAAAAGAAAAGAACCTTGAATCTTTGAACCAACTGGGAGGAGTTATACAAGTTGCCACAATTCTAGAAACTGATGTGAAGGATGGTACAAGGGAGGCTGATGCTGCGTTTAGAAGGGATGTTTTTGGTGCAAATAGGTTTAATAAGCCTCCTTCAAAAAGCTTTCTAAGCTTTGTTCTCGAAGCATGCAAGGACCCGACCATTATCATTCTTTTGGTCTGCGCTATTATGTCCTTGGTATTCGGTATCAAACAGCATGGCCTGAAAAATGGGTGGTATGATGGAGGAAGCATTATTGTCGCAGTTGTTCTAGTTATTGCTGTCTCTGCTATCAGCAACTTCAAGCAATCCAAACAATTTGAGAAGTTATCTGATGAGAGCCGCGACATAACTGTGCAAGTAGTGAGAGATGGGAGGCACAATCATATATCTATTTTTGATGTGGTGGCGGGTGATGTGGTGTCTTTGAAGATTGGAGACCAAATACCTGCTGATGGGTTATTCTTGCATGGGTATTCTTTGAAGGTGGACGAATCTAGCATGACCGGAGAAAGCGACCACGTTGAGGTGAATGGAAGCGAAAACCCTTTCTTGCTCTCTGGTACAAAGGTGACTGATGGCTTTGGCTTCATGCTTGTCACATCTGTTGGCATGAATACAGCATGGGGAGAGATGATGAGTTCGATAAGTCGTGATTTGGATGAGCAAACTCCATTGCAAGCTCGCCTCAACAAGCTCACTTCTTATATTGGGAAGGTTGGATTGACAGTTGCCATTCTTGTGCTTGCCGTTATGATGATAAGGTACTTCACAGGAAATACTAGAGATGATAATGGTCGGAAAGAATACTATGGGAGCAAGACAAAGGTCAGTGATGTACTGGATTCAGTTGTGAGCATTATTGCTGCAGCAGTGACCATTGTCGTGGTGGCAATTCCAGAAGGTCTCCCTCTAGCTGTAACCCTAACTCTGGCTTACTCTATGAAAAAAATGATGAAAGATAACGCCATGGTCCGTAAGCTCTCTGCTTGTGAAACAATGGGTTCAGCCACAACAATCTGCACAGACAAAACAGGCACTCTTACCTTGAACCAAATGAAGGTTACAGAGTTTTGTCTTGGGAAAGAAACAGTTGAGGATAATACTGAAATAGAATCAGAGGTCTATCAGTTACTACAAGAAGGGGTTGCTTTAAATACAACAGGTACTGTCAACTCTCATGCTAACTTAGTTCCTGAAATTATTGGCAGTCCGACTGAAAAAGCAATACTTTCTTGGGCTGTAATGGATTTGGGCATGGATATCAATGAAACAAAGGGAAAATGTGAAATAATACATGTAGAAACCTTTAATTCCGAGAAAAAGAGAAGTGGAGTGTTGATGAGGAAAAACAGTGAAAAGGCAATTCACACACACTGGAAGGGAGCTGCCGAGATGATACTAGCCATGTGTTCAAATTATTATGTCAGAAATGGAGAGCTAAGAGACTTGAATGACGAAGAAAAAGTGCAATTTGGGGCCATAATTCAGAGTATGGCAGCCAAAAGCCTAAGATGCATTGCTTTTGCCCACAAAAAGGTTGTAGAAGAGAATAGCCAGGCGTCTGCGAAGCTTGAAGAAAATGGAATGACCTTTATGGGGCTTGTGGGTTTGAAGGACCCATGCCGAATAGGAGTCAAAACAGCAGTGGAATCATGTAAGAATGCAGGAGTGAATGTTAAAATGATTACTGGTGACAATATGCATACAGCAAGAGCTATAGCTATTGAATGCGGGATTCTCAATCCTGAACAAGACATGAAGAATGGTGCTGTAGTAGAAGGTGTGCAATTCAGAAACTACTCACCTGAAGAGAGGATGGCCAAGATTGATAATATCCTGGTTATGGCAAGATCATCCCCATTCGACAAGCTTCTCATGGTACAGTGTTTAAAGAAGAAAGGTCACGTGGTAGCAGTCACTGGTGATGGCACAAATGATGCCCCCGCTCTAAAGGAAGCAGATATTGGGCTCTCCATGGGAATTCAAGGGACTGAGGTGGCAAAGGAAAGCTCAGACATTGTCATATTGGATGATAACTTCACCTCTGTGGTGACTGTATTGAGGTGGGGAAGGTGTGTCTACAACAATATTCAGAAGTTCATTCAATTTCAGCTCACTGTCAATGTTGCTGCCCTTGTCATCAACTTCGTTGCAGCTGTTTCTTCTGGAAAAATCCCTCTGACTGCAGTCCAGCTGCTGTGGGTTAATCTCATAATGGACACCTTGGGAGCACTAGCCTTGGCCACTGAACAACCCACGAATGATCTCATGACAAGGCCACCTGTGGGTCGATCAGATCCACTTATCACCAAAATCATGTGGAGGAACCTCCTTGCTCAGGCCCTGTATCAGGTCACCATCTTACTGACTCTACAGTTCAAGGGAAAAGCGATATTTGGTGTGGATGAGGAAGTTAAGAATACCCTCATCTTCAACACCTTTGTCCTCTGCCAAGTGTTTAATGAGTTCAATGCACGGAAGATGGAGAAGATGAACATATTCAAGGGGATACATAAGAACAAGTTATTCTTAGCAATCATAGGAATTACCATAACTCTTCAAGTGCTGATGGTGGAGCTTCTGAAGAAGTTTGCCAGCACTGAGAGGTTGAATTGGCAGCAGTGGGGTGCCTGCATTGCCATTGCAGTTCTTTCTTGGCCAATTGGTTGTCTAGTGAAGTGCATTCCAGTTTCTTGCAAGCGGACACAAAGCCACTAATCAGTTATCCTTCTACTTATTCATTTTGCTTTTCCTGCATATGGTAGATCTAACAAGGAATGTTTAGATAATTATGATTTTGAAAGCTTTCAATTGTTAGCTGTTTCTTTTGGAGTATATATGGAATTAAGTGAATCTAATTACTGCAGTGGGGTGCTTACATTGCCATTGCAGTTCTGTCTTGGCCAATTGGCTGTCTTGTGAAATGCATTTCAGTTTCTACCAAGCAGCCTATGGATCATAAGAACACATAGCCACTAATCAGTTATCATTGTTTCTTCTTCTTCTTTTTCTCCTGTTCAGGGTAGATCTGACAAGGAAATTTGAGATAATTTTAGATTTCAAAGCTTGTTGTTTGCAGTTTCTTTTAGAGAATATATAGAATCAAATTTGTGCAAGTATGGAATCTAGTAACTGCATTTTATATCTTTATGTTCTGAATGAAATCCCCAATTGATGAGAAAGTTCTTGTTCTTATTTCGCTATCGTATCTTATTGCTTCTATTTGCAATTAAATGTAGGCACCAATAGAAGATCAGATAAGAAGAACTAAGAGGAATTTCCATCATTGAGGTTGCAGCGTAAGGTCAACCACGGACCTTGCACCCAAGGCTATGTTTGTGACAAACAACTATTCAGTCATTTAAACCAAGCTACTTTCGAAATGGGAACTCACAGATTTACTTGCAGAGACCAAAAAGATTCTAATATATGGATTGTGATAATTCTATGTAAAAAAGCAATTACTCTCAATTTCAAAGGTTTAAGAACTTAGAAGTCATTGCTTGTATAACAGAGAATAACTAATGTAGTATAATTGTACTGAAGCACAAGTTATTCACATAGAAGGTTACTGAACAAATATCATGAGTACAGTGTAGCTAACATGATAATTGAGCATTTGACAAAGTGTAAGATAGTTCCCTTACATGCATGCATGCACTAAACACACAGACACAACTTAAGTGTGTGCTCTCGCATGCACTCAAACACACAGACACAACTTAAGAGTGTGCCTGTGCACGCACAGGTGTGTGCACTTATGTAATGGTTCCCAGATTCGAGTGTGGGGGAGGCCAAAACTCAGCAGAAAATAATTTTTTAAAATAAACATGTCCTAATGCTCGAAATAATCTTAGCACTTCACTTAAACACGCTGAGCACAATAACAGACACAAACCATTTCTTAAATGGGATGACGGAAACATAAATATACCTGATGCTCTATATTCACTAACCATAAGATCATTTGACGGGTCACAAAAGAAAAGTTTCAAGTTAGGGACACTAGAAAAGAAAAGCAAAGAAGCTCACATGGCTTGAACATTTCCTCTTACAGTTAAACCCCAAGCTAAAATATGATTGAAGTTTTTTCATTCAACTTTGGGGCGGGCAGGAAGAAACCTAATGAAGAGTTGGGGTTGAACATCAAGGATCAGAATTCTCAACAAAATAATTAAAATATAGAACGGAGTTGAGAGTCAGAAGACCAGAGAAACTGAACATATGAAAAGTTGCATCAAATGGTAAACTACAACGTGAAGTTTTAGAGAGATGGCAAACAGGGTCCGGTGGAATTAAAAATTATTTTTTGATATTGAAGATATTCAATTCAAACCAACGACCTTTGCTCTAAAAGTTTCAGCTATCATAATTCTAATTTCATTGTTCGTCTGGTATGTATGGCCGTGCGCGCGCGCGCATGAGCATACATGAGTGTGTGTAAGAATATGAATGATATGTAACCAAAATAGAAGGATATGCTTGGCACTTCAGTTCTTCGACGTAGTCCTCGCGCAACTCCCATGCTACACAGAATCTCTCTCCAAAATAAATGGAGCCACAGCAGAAAACAGACCATAAAGGAAACCAATTGCCATAGCTTATTAAACAAGGAAAACAACAATAGAAACTTCAGATCTGAAAAATATTATGTTCTGCAGTGGAGGACATCATAAAAATATTCTAGGTGAATGCATGAAAAAATAAATGTCAACATGGCCTCATTCTAAGACAGTATATCAGATATACTATATCTTTAAGCATATTTGTTAATTTTAGTATCTATCAATATTACAACTTTTCAGTTTAAACATCCCTCATGCTCAAGAATTTATTTTCTATAGGAGTCCAGACACTTGATTTAAAATAAATCTATCTGCTGGCATATGCCTCACCATGAACTCTCATTTCGAAATTTACTGCTAAGTTTGATGGCTTGGCACAATACCAATCACCAGATGCATTTTATAACAAGGTGTCTCCATCCACCAAAAGACATGATAAAACAGAGCAATTTCGGAATGATGGTGAATTTCACTCCATCACTACAGCTTCGAGGAGTTAAAACCTCATGAATGTTCCTATGTATGGGCCTCTGTAACTTGTCATTTTGATTTCAAGTTATAAGGGTACATGGGAATTTGGAGTCAAACAGTCCTTATTTTCAAACTATGCTCTTGTTCTTTTCATTTGTACATTGTTTCTCATACAATTGAATACACAATGCTGTCTCGATATGCTATTCTATGCACATTTTACTAACGAACTTGTGGGGAAAACTGCTTTACCATGACCTCCATTGGAAAACATTATCCAATTCCCATACGCAGTTAGCTCAACAAACTTATTAATACAAACATGAAGTAAAATATTCCAAACACAAAAATGTTGTCGATATTGATGACAGAGCACAAGCCAAGCAAAATGAAAACTAGAAATTCCTGTGATCCTCTTCATTGAACCCTCATAGCCATATCAAAATCACTTCTTGAATCGCCCCTTCAAACATAGTAATAAAAAAGTAGAACGCCATTGAAATCAAATAGGAAAGCTAATGCCATACAGTATCCCATTTCACATTTCTGGTCATCTTCATATGTTATCAGAACAAGCAAAACAAATACCACTACCAAACTCTAATTACGCAAAATTCCCATGTTTATTATTCAATTTAAAATCTTTTTCTTTCTTGTTCCTTTTGTTTTATTTTGAAGCAACAGCAAATGGAAAGAGCAAGGTGTTATAGAGTTGTGTGGGCACAGAAAATGACACTTGAAACAGTAAAAAGAAAAAGAAAAAAAGAAACAGAATTAAACAGGAAGAAAAGAGTACCTTGTTGTCTTGACAGGATTGCCCCACCACCACAAGCTCTTGTTGGTTAGGAGATGAATGTCTCTCAAGTATTAACCCCATTTTGAGATGGGACCCATCAAAGATTGACAAAGCTCCAAACTTCATCTGTGTACGGTTTTAGGAGGGGCAATGTCTTCTTGAGCACTGTAAGGACAGTGGCAGAGGCTTGAGCAATTCCTTCACCACACCGCCGGTGGCCCTCAACTTGATATTTTGATCAAAATTCAACTTGCTTAAAATTCATAAATATTGAGATTCTTTTTTAAGGAAAAAAAAAACTGATAATAAAAACTAGAAATTATTTACTAACAAGTAACAATCTTTCTAAAGAGTAAATCAGTCAAATTGTTTTAAATATTGGGTTTTTTTTTTTCAATTTGTCATTGAACTCTAAAAACAAACTATAATTTTATCTCGTATGGTCATGTATTTCCCAAATGGTCCTTTTTTTTCATTTTTTTCTGAAAACAATATCCATTTAAAATAAAAATACAAAAAGTAATAATTCAGGTTGATTAAAATTACTTTAATTAAAAAAACAAAAAGGTAAAACAAGATATGAATTTTGGAGAAAGAGATTTAATGAAGTTGGTTGCCATGGAATCTTAATGATGTTCGTGGAGTAAGTACGAGATAAATTGAAAAATATTTTTTTATTTTTTCTCTTTTATTTAAATTAACGTGGAAATTCAATATGAGTTGTATCAGAGTGGTTGATACTCCTGAGGAGTTTATGCCATTAGTCCTGGGCTTTGGTGGGCTGGGCAAATTGCGCTGTGTTGTGACATTGGGCCACAAGCCTAATCTAAACTGGGCTGATGTTAAGCTTTCCAGACTTTTTGCTGAGCTAGGCTAATTTTACCTAGCAATCACTTTTATGGGCCAAAAAAAAACCCGTAAAGAGTTTGCACCATAGTGCTTCTCTAGTGACATGGCACCCCTGTAGCTAGTTTGCAGTCCAAACCTTAAGTTGAGCACAATTAAACATAGTTTAGTATCTCTGATTTAAATTTGGTGCTAAATAATCAAAGGATCTTCATCAGAGAACTATTGAATCTTGAACTATATATACAACGAATGTTATATATGTTGGTAGGAGAATCAACTGATGGTGGGTTACAAACACTCAAAGAAAATAAAATAAGTTCTTTTATTTCAGAGAACATAATCTTACATATATCGAAAAAGATCTCAAACTCTCACCGTTTCTTTCTTTATGATGTTTCTTCATATATTCTTCATAGACTATAACCATAAGCTAGGTGTCTATTTATACACAAAATGTGGCTGAACGGAGGTGGCCGGTGGTTACTGGTGAAAGCTGGTGTGGCTATCGTTATTTACCTTGTAAAGTGAGTTTACTGCAAAAATATATAATGAACCATAGATTGCATTAATTAACAGGACACCAATTGGCAAATAATAGATCAATTGGCGAAAAGATATATACAAAAGGGCAGCTTAAAATGAGTATTCTTTTATTGTTTTTGTGTAGAAAAATGAGTCTTCTTCTTTAATGTATGCATATACGAAGTGTTAAAACTTAAAATAAATTAATTAATTGGAAAGAGCAGATTATCGTTTCGTTATTTGCACTAATTAATTTTCTGACTGTCATCATTCTTTACTTTTTTGCAGTCCATGAAACAATTAGAAAGTGTTGTCATTGTCGTAATTTCTTGTAATGCTGGGAAACACAATCGATGACACTAAAATATGAGTGGTCAAATATATAGAAACGCCAAAAATAAATAAAAAAGATAAATTTATGTATTGCCTTCTGCTATTGCTGCACAGATTTTACAAAAAATGAACAAAATTAAATAATAGTCACCGAGGATAAACATGCGAAACTATCCACTTGTTCTAATATTTTCATCTATAAATTGTTAAGAAGTGTTAAGTTGCATAATTCACATGAGTTATGTACCAATATATAGCTAGTTGTATGTGGGTTTCTTTGAGCCACAGTAACTCATCCTCTATGGTTTTTAATTTAATCAATGAAGACCTATCTTGTTTTTTTTCAAGAAAAGGTTCCATCGTAGTGGTTCACAAAGAAACAGAAATCCATCCATAAGCAATCCAAATATAGTACTAGAGATCACGTCTTCCTCAGCACCCTGTATAAACCCTTGTGGGATCGATATTGTAAAGAAGAGGAGCTGACCAGCCTAATTTCTATGTATAAGATCTTACAGTGAGATTCTATTCCAAAGCATCAATTTTTTTTTTTTTTAGAAAACAGTGAATCACCCATTTTACTTTTCTGGGTGCTAACTGATACATTAATGTAAAAAAGGGTCGGTACCCTAACTTAAGTAGTCAAATCCCTAAAATGAAGAAGTCAGT
>Ga0307512_10008012_pt1 | contig 10368 bp, 6 predicted proteins | sample 14_EM_MG_FD_200267 | JGI IMG/M metagenome (GOLD analysis project Ga0307512, IMG submission 200267) | Populus trichocarpa ectomycorrhiza microbial communities from riparian zone in the Pacific Northwest, United States - 14_EM | ecosystem: Host-associated > Plants > Roots > Unclassified | place... | reverse complement strand
ATGTGGTGTTGTGTTCTTTCAATTATGGACTAGGGAATATCCAATTGAATCTCACAAGATTCTTTAAATTATTCCACTCCTTTGAACGACTTATTATTATTATTATTATTAATTAAAGTTTTTTTTTGTGTTTTTTTATAACCCGGGATATCCAAACCAGCTTATGCGCACCACGACTAATTCTCGGACCCACTAAACACCCTGCAAGCTCAGTAGATAAATAAAACATCGTGGAAATGACAGACATACACAAAAAAAAATCGAATCTAAATACAAAGAAAGGGAACAAATCCTTTCTCTTGCTAGGCTACGAACTCATATGCTTATTCCTCTGGCTAGTAGTCTAAATTTTATTATAAATGAGAAATATTCTACACGCAAAACAATTTTTCAGAATTTCATATTTTCCGGTAAATAAACTAAATTTAAGGGTTTATGAATTTCTATCACCTCTAACAGAAGGGTGTCGATCAAAGAAAGAAAAAATAAGGGACCTTTATGAATTTCACCTAAAATTCGGGGATGCTCACACAAACGATCTTATTATTATATTGCCTGAACATGGCAGTCAACCAACAAACCCCAAGTAATTGTAAATTAAGGCAAGTAACTAACGCTAAGACAACAACCAAACACATAAAACCCACCATAAAAAGAAACATGAATAAAATTGGAGACTCACCGCCTTAATACAGCAAGAAAGGAGAGATCTTTTTGCTTCTCTGCCTTTCAGATTTTACAGAGCGAGCAAAAAGAAATGTGGGAATCCATCTGTTTAACGCTGGCAGCCACCGCCGGTAGTAACATCGGCAAAGTTCTTCAAAAGAAGGGCACGGTCATTCTGCCTCCTCTTTCTTTCAAACTCAAGGCATGCTTCTTTTACCCATTTTCTCTTTCTATCTCTTTTGTTCTTCCCTTTTCTTTTCATGACATATGCTTTCAATTGTGTTGAATAACAAGTTAACGACCAATAAGATAGATTATTTGCTTTAATCTTCAAGTTTGTTGAGAGATCTTCGATTCCTGAATTTGGAATTCTGTTATGTTACTGTTTCAATTTCAAGAATTGATCTTTATGCTGACAAGTGCATGCGTGTTGCTTGGATTATTGGTTTACATCATCAATCTTTCGTTTCTTGATTCTGGGTTTATGGAATTTCTCCCAATTCTTTGCTTATTAGAATGTGTGCTAGCTAACTATGTACGTGAAGGGAATGGGTTCTTGCGTATGTTTATTTATTTATTGTGTGTGACTTTTCAGGTGATAAGGGCATATGCTGCTAATGTAGCTTGGATCATTGGTTTTCTTATGGATATTATTGGTGCATTGTTGATGTTGAAGGCATTGTCTCTGGCTCCTGTGAGTGAATTCATCTATGTTCCTGATTTTTTTAGATTGGTCTGCTTGATTGGAAATTTCTTTTTCTATTGAAAAAATGGAAAATAGTAGATTGACATTTTTGAACTATTTAACTATGCACACATTTTCAACAAATACCTGCGAAGGGGAAAAATGAAAAAAACACGGTGAGATTCTGCTTCTTGAAAATGATTTGAAAAATATATTTGACGTATTCTTCCACCAATTACCAGTAAAAAGGGAGCTCTTTTATTTGTTTGTGGACTTCATTTTGGTTAGTGCTGTTTATTTGTCTAATTTGTGCCTAATCTACATCAAAGTGATCTTGACTGTTTTCTTTTAGGTTTCTGTCATCCAACCAGTTTCTGGTTGTGGACTTGCTATTCTTTCTGTCTTTTCCCATTTTTACCTAAAGGAAGTCATGAATGTCATTGATTGGATGGGGATCACTTTGGCTGGTATTGGTACAATAGGTATGTAAATTCTTCTTGGTTGACTCCTGGATTGGTGTTGATCTCATTATTATACTCATAGTTCAGAATGTTGCCATGATAGTTATGGCTCAAAAGTAAGAGCACATCTTTACCTATTTTTCATTTTTTTTTTCCATGCTCTGTGTGCCTTTTGTGGATGGATATAGATTTTATTGGGTGTCTCATTTGGAATAGGTCTTAACCTGAAATCTTGTTTTTCATTATCTAACGAGTATAAAGTGTTGTTGTATTTAGCCAAATTATTGATAGAAACTTATTTACTGGTTATGAAAATCCAGTCCTCCAAAATTGTTCGTGTATACATTGTGATTCAACGTCATATTTATGTGTCTAATTAAACCTTTAATTGCTTGTTTTGTATTTGCAGGAGTTGGTGCTGGAGGTGAGGAGCAAGAGGCTTCGTCCATATCTATTTTGCAGTTACCTTGGCTGGCGTTGCTTGTTGCCATCTTGTTTGTAGGTACCTTATACTGTGCACCAACTTTACTAGCACTAATATGCTTTTGTTATCAGAATTATTGCATAGATATATGAGTATGTGAAGTTGTTTCTCTTGAAATCTAAGCTGGTCTTTAAACTGCTGAATGATAGGGATGTTGAGAAATTCAGGTCTGGCAAGGACATCAACACAACCAAAATAAGGAATGAAAAGTTTCTCACAGATACTACCAGCAGATCATGTTTTTTCATAAACTCACTAGGCTATCTCTCTACATGCCACCAATAATGCACACAGCACATGCTCATATAACACATGCACGGAGCGGTCATATATGATGAAACACGCAAGATCAGCCAAAGGTCCCTACTTATACTAGTGTAGGTCAAGACATAATGTCACTTCTTAATGTTGATTCCTGATGCACTGCTGGATGTTAATATTTGGTACAATTTCCAGAGAAAGGGGATTTTGTTTTAATTGGTTAAATTTCAGCTCCATGGTTGCCTTTATATGCTAGCATGGCTGACTTTGAAGAGTTGGTGTTGATTCTCAACACTCCCCCTCAACAATGATTCTCTTGGTTTTTCACTAATTGTAATTGAAACTCTGCAAATTTGGTATGGTTGAGGTCTTCAGTGAATATCAGTTCCTTTTGACTCTACATGAGCATGATCTCCACCATGCTGAATGTTGGTCCCTTGCTAGCACAGTTCACAATAATTACCTAAAGCCCAATCCTTGTTTGCAAACTCCAGAAGTGGTCCTTGACTGCTTGTTCTAATACCACTGTTCATACTAAGACAAAATTTGCATTCAAATTTTGAAAGTTCTTCTCCAAGTTTTTGATTATGCAATCCCATTAAGTTGCAAATTCTTTTGGTAGAAAATCATTTATTTCATGCGAGAATGAAGCATGTGGAACGGAATTATCACTTTGTAAAAGATAGGGTTAAAAGGAACTTAGCGTTGCAGAAAATTGTTATGGAAGTCCAAGTGGCTGAAATTTTCACTCACTGAAGGACTCAATGCCAATTTGCAAAGTTTCAATTGTGACTTGGTATGACAAAAAGAGTCATTGTTTGGGGGGAGCGCTGAGAATCAATGACCGACTCTATAATCAAAGAAGCAAACCTCAATTTTCTCTCTAAAGCACACCTTCAGTCAGCCATGCTGCTGAAAGTTTAGCCAACCAAATTACAGCCACCTTCATAGCTAGAACCAACCCAAGAATGGTTGCGTTTACAACTCACCTTAAGAAGAATAAACTGGTCTCTTTGGCTTCTTTTTTGTAGCATGCGCCATTTATTTATTAAGACAAATTCTACATAATGTGTGTAATAGGCAGCAAGAGTAGAGAAAGCTTAATGAGCTTGTGAGCATTTTTTGTGTCGTTTTAGTGTAGTGCTCCAATATAATAAAAGCGTGTTTTGTCTCAACCCTTTTCATTTCTCAGCTAGGAATGTTTCAAAATTTCATCCTTCTAATTTAAAAGTGGGGGCTATAACCTGATTGCTACCATTTATTGTTTTTGGTGCCCTTATTGCATATTTTTTCAGTTAGGGCTCAATTCATTAGACCTTTTACAGGTCTCTGCATGGTTGGAGGGAGTATATTAGATAATGTGATGATTACTCTGTATGATTTGACCTGTGCAATTAAATATGATTTTTTGACATAGGTAGTTCTCAATGGATGGCTTCGGATGTACAGACGTCAAAGAAGAGCACATGAGACAGTAATATTTTCTATGTTTATGTTGCTAGTTTGTAAGAAAATGTTTCTGATTTTGAGTCTTCAACCAACCACTTAGCCTCATTTTCTGCCTTCCATTGACAATTCTTTTCAATGCACAGATGGACTATGAAGTTGTTGAAGAAATTATATACGGCTTGGAATCTGGCATTTTGTTTGGGTATGATTCCTGACAAACCATCTTTGTTCAGACATTTGTTGCTTTTCAGAGTTGACTCTTTTTATACAACAGAGTTTTATGTCCAGCAAATTCAAAATAATAAGGATCTTTTATGTGCCAATTTGCATAGATAACTTTGTTGGGCTTTCATTATATCATTGATTGCACAGAAATTTACATTAAAAGATGGAAACACGTGTTATGCCTAAAGGGTTCACCACCCAGTGTTATCATTTTAGTTTGTCATTGTCATTTAATCAGAATAGTTATAGTCACTTCAATCAATAATGTAACTTTTATAATCATGAATTAACAGTTTCATTTCTTTTAAAGAAACCATTCCTTGATGATTATGCTGAAAATATTGTTTTAAGTGCAATTCAACATATTAAATGTTTTGAACTACTGATGTTATTCGGCTAGGTTTAAGATATTAAATGCTGAATTAAGACATCTAATTCAGGATGGCTTCTGTAATATCAAAGATGGGATTTGTCTTCTTGGAGCAGGGCTTCTCCAAAATGCTAGTTCCTTTATGCCTCACCATCAGTATATGCTGTAGTGCAACAGGATTTTATTACCAGGTATTTTCAAATCATCTTCTAGATTTTCTCTGGAGCTCCATCTGAGGCTATTTTGACTTTTTATCCATATAGAACTTGCTTTTCATATTTTACATGTCCATATTTGGAGAGATTTCTGCTTATCTCTCTTGTCCCAGAACAAGAAAAAAGCAATTTTATTTTCTGTTCTAGCTCCATCAAATGCATACACATGTCATATTGATTTTCCATTTGGCTTTATTTTGGGTGGAACCAGATCCATTTCACTCGTCCTGTTGAAGCTACCTGTGTGTGTAGAAAAGTTGACAGATCAAACTGATTTATGCTTTCCTTCTGAACAGACCCAAGGTCTAAAACATGGAAGGGCAATTGTGTTGTCTACATGTGCTGCCGTGGCATCAATAGTGACTGGTGTACTTGCTGGAATGCTTGCTCTGGGGGAACGGTTGCCTTCAGCACCAGCTGCCCGTTTTTCTCTTCTTCTCGGATGGTAACTGTAAAGCAAAGTTTTTATTAAACAATTGCTCTTTTATATTTGATTATCTTGATATGAACTTGATGCCCTAAGTCCCACGTAATTTGATGCTATACCACAGTGAAGGTGCCCTATTCAAGAGGTTGCATGTGGAAAAAAATCTATGGTTGGACAATTTTGCGGAAATCTGATTTTAAAACCTTGACTTCAATGTTATTGAAATTTCCCCATTTGGCGCAAACTGATGGGCCAATGGAAGTATTCAGTCCCATTTTAGTATGCTTGACAACTGAATACAATCTGAACCAAAAAAACAAGTTGAACTCCATGCAATGATATTAATATACCTTCCATGGCCAATTTTGTAGAATTTATTAATTGTTTTTCTGACTGATGAAACCTAGTCCACACAAAAATGTGCTAATAGGGAATTAGGGATCCCAGATTCCCAGCTAGGAAATATGAGATATTGTCATGTTGCTATAATATACTATTTCATTGAGCTTTTCCTTATTTCAGGCTGCTTATCGTAGTAGGTGTGATTTTACTTGTGAGTTCAACTTGGCTGTTGCGACACCTTCCACGACCATTGCGTCACTTCACAAGTAGTGCTGATCGAAATTTCAGTCTGAGTCGATCAGGATCACTCCGACTTAAGGATCCAAACCCAACTGCTGTTATCCATGCAGCAACATTGCATCATTTGATATCATCTCCATCTAAGGAGAAGGCTTGAACAGAAACAATGCTTGCAAATTTTTTGCCAACGCCTAGACTCGAGACATTTTGGTTAACATGGTTGTGCATTCCCTGAAATGCTGCATCGTGCTTGGTCTTGTTAAGGGTGGGGTGTACAGTTGGTCTGATCACTGCGTTTTTTTTTGGAAGGCATGAAATTTTTTAAATCATTCCTTCTGTGATATAATTCCAGTTTGGAATATCTACCTATTTCCAACTTCTTTTAAAGTTGCATTTGACTGTAAGATGTAAACCATTTGTCACAGTATGGTATTGTAATTAAGATTGGATTTCTGTCAACAACTCTACTGCAATCATCTCGGCATACAACAGGTTTTATGAATTATATACAGCCGCACACTAAGATCAGCTTCATCTACAAACAGGCCTAGCTGGCCATGGAATAGATTCTGGGACTATGCCAGTGCAATGTGTTTTGCCATGAAGCTACTCGGTTTGTTTGAGCACTGGATCATCCAGTTAGGATGAAGCCAGTTACTGTTTCTGTCAGACATCCTATGTTAATTTAAATTCGTTGGAGATGCAGCTGGGAAAGAAATCCCGAATCATTTTATTTCCATTCGAAAACCAGGTTGGCTTTGGGGATATGTAAGAGGGTGACAAAATATGTTGCAGACCACCAGACTAATACTCTGTTTAGCTACTTTACGATGGCATCATGTGCAAAATTTCTTTTAATTTTTCCTCATGTTGTATTCTCACTTCCTCGGTGGTTAAGCGTTGGTATTTCCTACAAGGCACCAAGCAACATGCATGATGGTAACAGGTGGTAAGGACAAGCAATTTGAAAGGACAATTGTCTGAAAAAACAAGACCTAATTCTGAGTTACAGAAGTTAAGGGAGGGGGGCCCCTTCATATAATAGCACGAACAGTTGCATACCTCTGCAATCACTTCATGGTATGTCCTAGCAAAACAGTAAAATGGCTTTTCAGTTGTTGCAGCGACTCATTTACGAACAGAAAGGGAGAAAAAGGGACCCCATGAGAAACTGCAGCCATCTCCACCTTTACCTCCTAGTTCATGACATAACAAGACCAAAAGGTCCACTATGACCTGGACAGGAACCGCTACTGTTGGTGGAAGATTCATATTGAAAAACAAAAACCTATCTCAGAATTTCATAGGCATCATCAAATTCGTGAAAATACAAAACTCATGGACCACATTGTGGTGAAATGGGGCATAACCATCAATTTAAACAAAAAGGGCTAGAGTCGTCTTCTTCTCTTTTTTTTCTTGTTCTTTCGAAAATAAAAGCAAAATTACGCGTCCAATGAAGTGGCATGCTGTGGTACTTCACTGGATGGACACGGAGAAGAGAGAACACGTTCACAGGCTTAGGACCCCTCAGCAGGCAATTCCCATGTGGGTTGCAGTTGGCACTTGGCACCATCAAAATAAAGCTAAGCCTTAACTAAAAGGCCACACATGATTTTCCCAAAAGCTGACAGATCAGTTGGGCTCCAAAGATTTTGGACAAATTGGTTTGCTCATTGCAGTGTGTGCTACTCTGCTAACCTGAATAGCCGAGTTCATGATTCCAAACACCAACACCTCACCCTGGTAAAGGACTATTCCTGCTTGCTATTACATGGATAGCAGTAAGGATGTCTGTAAGGAAACACGGATTTTCAGCCACTAGAAAGGCTTATAAATTTCCGATGGCCTATATCATCTAAATAAATAGTTTTGCCTTCTCATAATCATCATAAAGGGTCACGAATGTTTCTTTAAAGGAGTGCTCCACAAAGAAAAGGCTGTTTGTTAAGTGGTCAATTACTTCACAGGAAGTTTAGGGTAAGAATTAGGCTTTTTTAGGCCATCTTTTCACATTTTATCAGCCAAGAGCTTGCTTCCTTCAACAACCTCCGAGTAGTAAGCAATAGTTGTAGTTCTATAAACATGTTCAGTTGATTTATACTCTCGAGAAGGACTATACTAGGATATTGGTTGAATTCACCACACTAGAATGAAATCTCAAAATTTGCTAGATTTGGCTAAATAATTGCTTCTAGTTTAAGTTTCATCATAGCAGAATTTACCCCTAATGATGTGTGTACACATCTACGCGTGGTAGGCCTTTCAAGAGGTATTATTTCAGATAATGTTGGTTCAATCATTAAAGTTATCATTTCCTAGTCAATGTGGGATAATAACATCATCATAGCCCCCCTGACAAGGGGTTGTGTAGCGCAATATAACTAACGTTTCTACAAACGACACTAATGATAACATGTGTCCACATCCACACATAGTAGACCTTCTAAAAAATATTGTCTTAGTTGACATGGATTTAGCCTCATGATGAGTTTTTTCATTGGAAAAACACTTATTGTAGAGATAGGAGACCTTCGTGCTATGTAAGTTATTAAGGCTTTTGTCCTCCTAATCAATATAGGATAGTAGCATATCATCGTAACCCTCAAGATGAGGGGTTTGGGTAGCATCTCATGTATGTTATTCCCACTAACAGCGCCACCGATAAAGCTTTCACTAGATCTAGGCCTTCTTTACAAACAATGATGGGTTGGATGTTACTTGCGAAATAACCATCTTATGTTTAAGTCAATTTAGGATTTTTTTAGGTAGATATTATGTAAGAGAAGTGGATAAAGAGATATATATTTTTCTTTTATGTTTGAGATGGAAAAAATTCCTTTTTTCTCTCCCCTTGACATGTGATATATATATACATATATATATACATATATATATATATATATATCCCATCTGTCAAGGCACCTGTAGTATATGGGTCTATTTTGTTTATAAGAGGCGCATGTATTTTCAAGAATAAAACTCATTACGTAACTAAACTCATATCAACTAAGCTAATATTTATTAAAGGATCTATCATGTACGGATGTGAACTCAAATCATCGATCCACCTCCGAAGAACCTAATTAAAATGCAAAGGTTAAGTGTTATACCTCAGTGCAATGCATGCGCATCTTTCACTCCATCGGAATGTATATATAGTAAGTCATGTGTTGTTCAAAAAAGGACTAAGCTCTATGCAATAACCACTTTCAGACTCTTTACAGCTGAAAAACCTTGTAACTTTTCGTTTGGAGTTGACTGAATATTCAAATAAAGCAAGAAAAGAAGGTCCTCCTACGACAAAAAAAAGAAAAAAAAGAAGGTCCGGTAATCATCCACAAATCTTGCCGATAATTACAAGAAAAGCTTTATCACGTTCTTTCTTCAAGATGCTCCAAAATGCCTATGACAGTGGGATTTACTTTTATGCCTAAAGCAAGATATCTTGGTAAAACCAAAAGCAAGTGGCGGAAACATACAGTAGTTTGCATGTTGCTAGAAAAAGCTTCCAACAACAAAACTGCTTCTAATAAGAAGCTGCGGGATCTACCGAGTGTTTTGCCCTTTCTCTCATGGAAAGATCAACTGCGATGCTGCACAGGATGTGTCTGGCCTTACGTCACAAGTTACTGTGAGGCGGCCACATCTAAATACTCTTGTTATCAACCCACTTGTGACGTTGATCACATATAAACACTCATGTTATCAACCCGCTAATTCTTTTTATTTCACACAAGGTGAAACTTAACTTGGACGATTTCGTGAGAGATCAATTTTTCTCAACACCGACAACATGACTATCAACCAAAAATAGACTACAGGTGCCTTGACAGAAACCTTTTTTCCATCGTGTGAAAATTGCTCCAAATTCAACTTCCATTTGACACTGAAAATAAATTTTGATGTGAAAGAACGGTCGTCAACATAATCGACTTTCAGAGGTTGGATTGATGAGGTGCTTGAGGTCCAATAGCTTTACTACCAACCAAACACCTTAGTTGCTTCCAACAAACGCACTTAAATAGTCCACCTTAGGGACCATTATTCACTATTCATTAGATGAAATTGTACTAAAACCGCTTGCCATTTGTTTGCATTTCAAGGTATCTTTGCCCTTCAGTAAGTGGTAACAACCAGATAAGACCCCATAATAGTGCGATTGACCATAAACCAATGAAAGTTCTGAAACAGCATGGATGATTCTAATAGACTTCAAACCATAAAACAACGACAAAAGTACATAGTACCCAACAATTATGTGGTCCCATTTCAGAAAGAATCTTCTACACAGCTCAGAGTTACGATGGATTACATCAGGAATTAATTTGGGATAAAGACCTACCACCGAAACCCTCACTGTGCATTCTGTTGTTTAGGATAGTCTCCGAGTTGCTCCATATTCCAGCTTTCACGAGGCGCAACCTGTTTGTGGGAAGGAGTGTATAGCTGCAAAAATTTTAGAAGTTCAAAATTCTGTCAAGTAATAAGGCTCTATTAGTTGTAACTAAATATTAACTTCAAGAAAAAGCTATTGATAGGC
>Ga0307512_10008009_pt1 | contig 10370 bp, 4 predicted proteins | sample 14_EM_MG_FD_200267 | JGI IMG/M metagenome (GOLD analysis project Ga0307512, IMG submission 200267) | Populus trichocarpa ectomycorrhiza microbial communities from riparian zone in the Pacific Northwest, United States - 14_EM | ecosystem: Host-associated > Plants > Roots > Unclassified | place... | reverse complement strand
GATATTAGGTGGTCTGAACTCTGGTGGATTTTGGAAGTATTGTGTTGTGGTTTTATATTGTAATAGGAGTCAGTGGTGAAGTAATTGAACTTTGAATTTTGTTCAGATCGATGACATTATTTGATTAGAAATTTGGTTTCTGTCCTGATCAAAGCTTCAAGGTGTTGACTCTTGCCTCAAATGTATATGATCGTACACTAAAAACATTTATTTTAACATTTTTTTCTTGGTCAGGTTCATCAAGCACACGTCCATGATCATAATTGCAGGAGAAGAAAATAATTTAAAAATATATAAAAAAATATTTTTTTTATAAAACAGTTTCAATTTCAAACGGAGCCTAAATCTTCAACTCACGAGGCGAAGAGAAGAAAAAATTGTTATCAGTTATTCATTTTTTAAAAAAAAAAATGGAAACAACTTAGACTATGTAAAATTGAAACTAAATTCAAAGATTATTAGTTCGCGGCATTGACAGTTGCCGAGGGTCAATTTGGCTAAAAATCGGCAGTGGTAATTAGGCCAAGTGTGACGCTAACTGCTAACCAACTCCTTCCTCGAAGAGATTATCAATAGATCGAAGAGCCTTCTTTCGCCCGCCATCTCACCAGAATTTATGTAATCTGTTCAAATGAAGATCCTTTTGAGGTCGTTTTTATAATGATTTGAAATTTAATAGAGTCTGCTTAATGATGTAAGGAATTAATTAAATAATTTACTGAAAATTATTTTTTAAAATTTACCGTGTATTTATTTTATATACTATTAAAAAATATCAATAAAAAATACTTTTTAATCAAAGAAAAATTTGTATTTATTTTTAGAAAAATATTTTTATTTTTATTTTAAACCAAAACACTTTCAAAGAGTTGCAGAAAATTTAAAAATATCTTGTATTTTGTTAATTATATCAAATTGGTTCTTCATCTTTTGATTTTTATATTTTTTTTGTTTTGAATTTTTTTTCAATTTCATCCCTTAGAATTTGATTTAATTAGACTTTTATACCAACTTTGGTGTTCATTATTTTGATTATTACTTGTTTTTCTCTTTTTTTTTAATTGAAATTTTTTATCTATCAAATTTGGTTTAAGTTCTTTTGATTACTATTTATTTTATTTAAATTATTTATGAAATTGAATTATTTTTTTCAATTTCATCCCCTTTCAACCTTTTTATCTATTAAATTTAGTCTTATTCTTTTAATAAACTTGAAAAAAAAAACATTAATGAGTTATTTTTTAACTCATTTTTCATGATATAGCCAAATATTAGAAAGTATTTTCCAATTTATTTTTCATGACATTATCAAATATCAAGAAATAATTTACTTTTTAAAAATTTATATTTCATAAAAAATATTTTTTAAAATGAAACCACTTTCCAGAGGATAATCTCTAAAAATATACAAACCCTTATTTAAATTAAAACTTTAATTATGGCAATATGAGTGATTTTTTAAACAATCAGATACAAATATAACACTCACGTGCAAATGTGCATCATGAACAATTCATCATGCATGCACCAATTTGCAAGCATATTTATAAAACCAAGACAATCTTAAGGCACTTTGTTTTATTTTTAGATGGTTACTAGATATTCAGATAATTGTTTTTTCAACAAAAAAATGAATACAAAAGCTTTAATTTCCAACATTTTTTTTTATAAAAAAAAATTAATTATAAATTAAAAGAATTACGCACGCATTTAATTAAATAAACCAAGAAATATCTATGTCAATAAATACAAAAACAATATTAACACGTCTATTCGACTCACTTCACCGTTAATTGGATAAGTTATTTTTCTAACGCAAAAAAATGAATTTGTAGGTGTTGTTAACATGTTTTTTTAAATTAAGAAAAAAATATAATTATAAATAAAAAAGTCATTGCTTGCATATAATGAAATAAAGCAATGATTATATGCGTTAATAAATACAAAAAAGAGTTGTTAACATAACATCGTATATAAGGATCTCAAGTTAATTTTTAACATAGTATAAAAATAGAATAATATTACGAGCGTGCTTAACTGTATCATGATTCTTTTAATTGATAAATGTAAAGATGTTGTTTATGCCAAAGGAATTAAATCTTAGAATGTATGAAGTAAATTGAGAAAAAGGTACTAATGTAATCAAATTCTAAAATAAAAGGATAATTATTTCTTTAAAAGTAAAAGATAAATAAGTATAATACTCAAGCCTAACTTTTCCCTTTAATGCACATGTTTTTTTTATCTTAAAGATTATTTTTTATTAAAAAGAACAAATAATTTTTATTTTTTATAAATACATCATGAAAATAAATTTTATTTATATAAAACATAAAAATAATTATATATGAATTACAATAATCTCTTCAAAATATTAAATACATACAAAATGATTAACAAATAACGGTTATTTATAAAAGATTAAGTAAACGATCTAAAACATTAAAGAGAAGGGTATTAATTTAGATATATATTAAAAAAAATGCATATAAAAAAGCTATAAATTTAAAAACAAATTAAAATTAAAATAAAAATAAAAATAAAAAGGTTAGGTGTTGTTAGGCCTAGCAAGTCATGCCCACATGCCCAACATATTTTGAGAAGGGCCAACATACTTGGGTCCTTATATTTTTTATTTGGAAATAGCTCTATTTTTTTGTGACACGTTGCTTGCTTCTTCCCATATTCTAGCTTTAGTGGGGGTAAGAAAATCAGTTTTTTTTTTAATCACAAACCTATTCTTGACCTAAAACAATTACAAAACACAATATACATCTTGACTAATTACATGACCCGCGCGATGCCGCGGGTCTATTTTTTTGTATAAAAATTAAAAAAAAATTAAGATCTAAAAATGTTAGGTTTTTCTGTAAAGTTATATCCAAGAGTTTTATGTTTGACTGTAACGCCTGATCCAAAAATAATATTAATAATAACATTAAACTTACATGACCTAAGTTTAAGTGAGTTTGACTGCAACACCAGATCTAATAGCCTTGGATGTGGGTCTGGCTGCAAGGTCGTGTCATAAAAGTGTGATAATTAAATAGATTAATGAAAAAAAAACCAACAGGAAGAAAAAAAACTAATGAAAAAAAAAATTGAATTAACTGGGTTAACCCGTCAAACCTGGGATTCGCGTCATAAAAGTTTGATAACTAAATAGAAAAAAACATTGATGGGTTAACTAGGTTAAACTGTCAAACCAGGTTAATCTGTTAAGCCGGGGGTAAGTGTCATGAAAATCTGATAATTAAATAGAAAAAAATTTGATATTAACAAACTAAACTAAATGAAAAAAATTAATTAAAAAGAAAAAAAGTCGAAAAAAAAAATTCTGGGTTAACCCTTTAAACCCGGGATTCGTGTCATGAAAATCTGATAACTAAATAAAAAAAATAACATTAACAAACTAAATTAAAAAAATTATTAAAAGAAAAAAACACAAAGAAAAAAGCAAAAAAAAAAAATTAAAAAAAAAACAGTAAAAAAAAAGACAGCTATATTTTAGTATATATTATTATTATTATTATAAGTATAATTATAATATATAAGTACAGGCATTGGGAAAGCTACAGTGCTTTCCCCATGCCTTTTAGAGTATTACTTAATAAACTTATATGTGCCTTAAATAATCCAAAAATCAGTTCATAAATCAAAAGTTAACTCAAAATCAAAAGGCAGTTATGAGCTTAAATCTACCATTTTAGACAATGAAAAGACCAAATAACCCTAGGTGAGACTTCTCTCATCGAATGAAATTTATTGACACCACAATCGATTTTTTTTGTGACCTAAATTGATGTCAACTAAGATTTTCTCTTTACCACCAGAATTCGATGACTTCTTCTCTCCCATCTCAAACTAATGATTGAAAAATAAGGAAAATAAAATTTTGAACCAAAATTAAAATTTTAAAAATCAAAATGACTAAAAAAAAGAAATTGGAAAATATAAGGATTAAATTGAACTTTATTTTTTTGCAAACTATAGATATTGTCACCTATTTTATTTGTCATTTTTATTTTAATCCTCTATCTTTTACTTTTTTTTATTAATTAACAATTTAACTTAAATTGGCATTCAATTTTTTTAAAAAAGAATGAAATTTTAAAAAAATGACACTAGGTGTATAATGAGTCCGCGGTGTATTAAGTGTGAGCTCACCATACAACATAATATCAATTTGTTGCAGGGAAAACACCCTAATGTTTAGAGTTTTGTTAATGGGTAATAGCCCGATCTCAAGTCCACATTTAAATTTGGATTTGGCATGATTTCCACAATAACATTCAACTACGTGATCCATCGAGCTCTGGCATAGACAGTCTCCGAATGAAATATTTTGGTATTGTAATTGGTAAAATATTAGAATTGTTAAGTACTTAGGAATTTTACTTAAATTGCTAAGCCGGAAAGACTTTTGATTTCGATCCGGAAATTGACAGTGTGAAGCGAGTGGTAGCTGTTGTCGTTGAAGGATATTATTCAAAGACTCCTGATTGAAAACTTGCTTGCTCAAAAGGGGCCTCTCAATGGAACCAGGAACTGGATTGCTAACTGACTTATCAGGAGAGAGAACATATGCTCTAGAAGGATAATAAATCAAGTAAACTAGAAAATTAGCGATTGGAAGGAAGGCATCTCCCAATGTCCGGAAGGGAAACGAGAAGGACTTCAAGAGGTATTCCTTAGGCTGGAAATTTTTTTTAATAAATATGATTTATTATTATTATTATTAACATGAATGTCCGGGCTAACTTCCGCGTAACTTGACTAATCTCACATACTCTAAAATTAATAACCATATCAACTCTCTCCAGTAACGCCATCATATAAAGCAATATAATAGCTATCAACTACATTACCTGAAATTAGGGGTAGGTTACCGACATCATGAATCTTGTTTTGATTTAAGATTTTTGAATGGATTATAAAGTGTTTTAGGATTGAAAATGTTATTTGACGGTTTTTTTGTATTTTTAAATAAAAATAAGTAGAAAAATAATTATTTCTTTATCTAAAAACTCAAGTCTCGATTTTTCATGGGACCAAAAATATTCTAGTAGATAAGATGAGTTGACTTTTCAATCATGAGACCAGAAAAATGTTCTAGTAGATGAGATGACATGTCGCATATCAAAGATGTATAACTTGTAGACTTTTAAAATTAAAAAAAATATATATTTTTTTAAAAAAGCTAAACCAGCTTCTTCTTTTTTCGTTTTTGCCTGGACGCTGTTAATTGTTTTTTAATTCTAATCAATATCTTTTTTTTTTATTTTTTAAATTGCATAGTTTAACATTTCTATTTTGCAAGTAACAACCATAATTAATATTTAACATAATATATATATAAAATAGCCAGAATAAAATATTTACCCACTTAAAACTGTAATTAGATTTTTCTTTCGATTTTAAACAAGATTGTGATAAACAGAAAACGCTTTCTGCGGGAGCACTGCCCAGTGAAAACTAAAGCTAAAATCAGTATAAATACAAGAGGACAAATATGAGAGAGGCAAAATCAAGAACTTGTACGGGACAAAAACACACTTCCATTTTATTTATCCCTTAGTATAATAGAAAAACAGATCCAGATCCAACCTAAGAGAGAATTAAAACATATCAGAGAGGGAAGGCAGCTTGAGTTCACCCTTCCTGGACAGAGGAATGGTGAAATTGCCAAAGATAGGAAGGTCAATTGTGAGACCCAACACCAACTCATAGTCTATATCACCGTCTCCAACAACGTCCTTCACCAAGCTCACAAGCACACTGTGTGGCACCTTCATCGGCACATCTAAGATCGTTGTGTCGTCCCCTTTCAACGAGCCAGGGTCTGGCACTGTCCCTGATGCAATCATCCTGCTCCCAATATGCAAATCATGTCAAGAAAAATCCACGCCTTAGGAAACTAACCATATAAAAATCTAAAAAAATTATCCATCTCAAGTTCTTAAGCTTTCGGCTTTCCTAAATACTTGAAAATTGGATTAAGAGCCCCCTTGATATTCCGCATTACCATCTTGAGTTAATCAACGACAAAAAACATTTGGCAATAATTAATCTTAATTCGAAACCATACAGAGCAGGCAATCCAATAGTTTCGGACAAATCTCGCAAGTTCTTTGAACAATATTGTACACGTTTTAGATAAAAAGAAAAAATAACAAAGAAGTGAAACGGGACGGTGAGTGTATTGAGTTACCTGCCACCGCTCTTGAAAGAGTAGGAGATCTCGCAAATAGGGATCGAAGTTCCATATGGGTTTTTGACAGACACCTTGGCACCATAGTCTATGCTGTCTGGGTGCACGCTTTCCAGATTCATGTCGGTGATGGTAGCCTCTGGGGTCTTGACATTAACCACCTTCTCTGCCACAAAATGTTTGGCCCTGCCTAGCAACTGCGACATTTTTGTAATTGCAAGATAAACTTAATTAGTCAGGGGCTTTGCTAGTTCCTTTATTTCCCACAGAAATGATGGTTATCTCTTCTCTAACTTCTCTCCTGTTTATATTGTAGGAAATGGTAGCGTGTCTTGTCGTCGACATCGCTGAAGATACGTGTGTAAGTCGTGGGTCTCCCCGTGTCTCAAGATATTTTCACTACAGAGGTACGATCGAGGGAAGTCTCCTATTAGCTACTAGCATATTGTATAATTAATTGTCAGTTGAGTACTTAAACAAAATGATTTATTAATTACATCCAGAGATGTTTTTAAATTTTTTTTTTTTTTAATTCGATACGTCTGTGCCTTGTTTTCTAATTTTATGTAAAAATTTATTTATAATGACGCTTCACAATGACGATAAATGCCACTAAACCTCGACAAAATTACCTATTCATTTAATGCATTGTTTCGGGACTCAAATCAATAATAGATACTTACTAGATAGGTTTACAGAGCTTCGCCGTGAGCAGGGTTTATTTTTTAACGATTATTTTTTTTTAATTTTTTTTAAATGATTTTTTTTTAATATTTTATAACATAAAAAAATTATTTAATTTAAGTTAACTCAAGTCATTCCACTCATACTTATGATATGATATTTATTTCAAATTGATTTTTAGATCAGGCCTAGAAACAATGAGAAAATCCAAAAGAATAAATTTCAATAAATTAATGATAAAATAAAAAAAATCTAAAGATAAATTAGCAATTAGCTAAAATGCAACTCCTCTCTTAATTTTAATTCTAACACCACACAAATTTAATACAAAATTTTAAAAACATTTAATTTTAAAAAATAATCAGTCTTGTCGTCACCTATACACGACTGAACGAATTTAAGTGTTCGTGTTTTTTTTTTTATAGGTATCGCTGTGCCATTAAGTCCTTCGAATCTAATTTAATGACAATCTTTCTACTGGATATATTTTCCAGCATCGTCACCTTTCCTTTGATTTTTTGACACGTCTCTTACCACCATTTCAAAGCAGACAGTTTGCGGCATGGGCTTATGTATGGATGCGCACTCGTTATGGGCTGAACACCCTCGACTCGGGTATGGGACACAATTGTAAACTTTTTTATTTGGAGCACGAATTTTGAGCAATAGTTCTGATTCCACTTGTTGAATTTTTAGAACTCTAACAGTGGGAAAACAAATCACATGGACTTTTATTAAGTGTTTATTTAATATTATAAGATTATTTTTAAAAATATTCTTTGATTGAAAATACATTAAAAAAATATTTTTAAAAAAAAAAATTTATTTAACAAACAAACATGTCCTGAGTTGATATTCCATGTACATTTTAGTGGCTGTTTGGTAATGCGACTGTGTGTGAGGTTGAGAGTGGGTCACATAGATATGTATTTGGTTAAGTGAAAACTTGGTTTTGTTTTGGTGGAACCCACCATAAATTGAGGTTGCACCTAGGTTTAACAAGAACAAAAAAGTTGAGCTTTGCAAATAGCAACTCACCTTAGCTTTTCAATTATCCACCGACAAACCAGTTTGGCCACAAAACATATATTTCTAAAGAGAAAAAAACTCGTTAGAGGAATATCAAACTTCCCAGAACCTGTCGTCCATCAGCCAAGTAGCTCCCTTAGTTTACCACCGACCTCTGCCGTTTTAACCGCCAACTAGACATTGTCGCCGCGCAGGGTAGCTTGCTTTTCCCCTTATTCTTTTCATTCTTCTTCTTTTTTTTCTGCTGCATTTTCCTGTCTCCACTGTTCTGCAAAGTGAACAATGGAGAGTAAATTAATTCATTCTCCACTGATCATGGGGCGGACTGAGTCCGACCCAAACCTAAATGCATTGGACCGGATCGACCCAATAAAATAAAATTAAAAAATCCAAAAAAAATCTCAGATATTGTGTTTTATTCGATAAACTAGTGTTTAACATTATTCAATGGCACTACATAATTACATTAGAAGGAGATCGCATAATAACATAGCATTTGCAGAATTTGATTGCAATCCTAATTTTATTCCTGATGATATTTTACCTGATGTTGTTGCACGCTCAGGAAGCCATGGAAACTATAGTCTTTGTCGGATGGATTTCGTACGTGATGAAATTGCAGATAGTTTAATGAAACAATAAAAAATACCTTATATAAAGTATTGTTTATTTCATGATGTAATAGCAGTAGTTGAATCTACAATATTTCAATTAAAAACCATCAATATTAATATATGTTTTTTTAAATTATTTTATAACCTCAATTTGAAAAACATTCTTAACCAAACACTTTCAATTACCTTTTGTTCAACTTCAATTTCAATCACAGTTTTAACCAAACATATATTTTACCAAACCAACCTCAACTAAAAGTTTTTTTTACAAAACAATTTTTTTCTAAACACAACCACAAAAGTTACCACAATACCTCACGACACACACTCGCACTTAAAATAATATATCTTTTTAATTTTTAATATCAATATATCAAAACAATAAAATAAATATAAAATAAATTTTAAACAAGAAAAGTTTTAAATTTTACCAAACCTCTATTTGAAACACAATACCAAACAAAGCTTACATTTAAACATTGTTTGTTTTTGCGTTTTAAAAACCTATTTGAAGAAATTTTTTTTTTTTTTATTTTTTTGACTTAAAATTAATTTTTTTATATTTTAAAATTATTTTGATGCGTTGCTATAAAAAATAATTTTTAAAAATAAAAAATATATATTATTTTAATATAATTTCAAATAAAAAATACTTTAAAAATACCACCACCCACATCTTTACTTTTCACAGAGCGCGCCAGCACACAAAACTCTTGGCTACAAATTATTTTTCTTCTCACTTACTGCACAGCACACACAACGCAGGCACCACACACTCACACACACACACACACATATATACACGCACTTTATTTTATATCTTGCAGCCTACTAGATACTTCTGGAGCTAAGATATTTTCTGGCTTGAGCTAGATATTTAATGGAAACCGTCTAGATAACTTAAGAATGGTAGGCGGTGAGAAAAATAAAAAAGGCACCAGCTAATACTGTCATCAAAGATCACGCAGTAAAACTCGGTACACCGAAAAGTTAAATTGGAAGCAATGTGGGAGTATTTTCAATGAGCATAATTTTATACTCGGCTTGGTACAAGGTGCGAGTTTCAAGTTTTCATCAAGTTATCGAGTCATTTAAATTAATTTTTTAAAAAAAATCAAAACAAAAACATTTTAGAAAGAATAAAAATTAATTGCAATTGATTTTTTAACCAGATTTTGCAGGGTCAACCAGGTCGCCGGGTCACACTGAATTTTTTCTTTCCCTATTTTTTCTTTAACCCGGCCTAGTTTCAGCTCTAGATTAGTCGGGTCCCGAGTTGACCCGCTAGATCGGGCCGAATTTCAAAACTACACCAATGAACTATTCCGTCGGAAAACTTTCTATTCCAAGTTCAAATTTTAATTGGGGGTTATTTCTTTTCTTATTAAATAAGAGATCTAAATCTTAAATCTAAGAGAATAAATTAATGGAAATTGAATTTACCATTAGATTAAAATCATATCTCTTTAAAATATACAGCAATATAAAGGGGAAGAAAACCATTTATAATAAGTTTGTTTTCAGTTTGAGTTGGGGATAAGAAATTAATTTTTTTATATATTTTTAAATTGTTTTGATATGTTAATATTAATAATAATTTTAAAAAATTAAAGTTAAATATTATTTTAATATATTTTTAAAGAAAATATATTTTAAAAAACATCGAAACAGGTAAAATAGAAAGCATAACGAGGAGCTCTTGATTTGAAGAGATATATTTCACGTGAGAAGTTAAAGATCGACCCTGACTTAAATGGATTTATCCTGGATAGAATAATTGAAGGATGTTTTATATTTTAACCATGCTGAAAAAAATAAATTAGGGTTTGTTA
>Ga0307512_10008007_pt1 | contig 10371 bp, 11 predicted proteins | sample 14_EM_MG_FD_200267 | JGI IMG/M metagenome (GOLD analysis project Ga0307512, IMG submission 200267) | Populus trichocarpa ectomycorrhiza microbial communities from riparian zone in the Pacific Northwest, United States - 14_EM | ecosystem: Host-associated > Plants > Roots > Unclassified | place... | reverse complement strand
CCACCCCCCCATTCCTCCTGCCTCACTCGCTCCCCCCCCCTCATATTATATTGTGGATATGGACTCTTAGGGAACGGACTACAGAGTGGTGTTATGAGGAAGACCTGCAAAGACAGCCACGTCTTGCACTTGTGCTATGTAGTTGTTGCGGGATACAAATCCTGAAGTTAAAAAACGCTCTGTCACATGTGAAAAATGATGGGAATCATTGTAGGTGACTAGCCAACAAGAAAAAATGATTGGAAAGGGGGCGCTTTCTAGCGAGGAGCCTCAATGGAGTTAGCTCACACGTGTTTCCTTACAGCGCATCGCAAAAACGATAGACCACTTTCTCAAAAAATAGAGAAAGATTCTCCTGTTTGCGTGTGACACGTAAACGAAGATTCAAACCACCGATTGGCGGAGATCTTACGTTCCCTCGTCCCCTCCGGAACACCTCCAGAATAAGAGCCGAGGGTATGGTCGCTTTGCAACCCGCTGTAACCCCTATCGTAAACCGCGGGCGGTGAGGTGTTTGTCTGCCAGAGAAGCAACGATTTTACGTTCGGATTTGAATTAATTTTTTCGAGATAAAGGCGGAGGGAAAACGTTCGAAATTACGGCGGCAATACAGGCCCCAGGAGGTGCTTCCGTTGGCTGACCTACGGCTCTACCCAACGTTTCTTCACTCGTTTGAAATTCGGAAACTGATTCAGACCTCGCAATCAATTCAAGATCCACTCAACGAACAAATACTTCGTTGCCGCCGGTATTACCCTCCCGCTGCCAAGAAAGAACCGATCCCGGGTTTCCGTGACCACCACTACCGGAGACATCTTCTTCCCTGATCCCGTTCCATCTTGAATGCCGTTATCGCAACCGCTGACCCGGAGTCCGCCAGGGACTAGGTCTGTCCTGACGGCAGCTGGAACGTCCCAGCCGAGTCGGAAGCGTTAAGTGTGGGACCAGAATGATCGGCAATTGGAATGTAACTTGATTGGTTAAGTTGATGAGCGCTTGGCAGCCAAAACATCCGCGTGAGTCGGGGTGACACAGATATCACCGTCGAGCGTGCAAACGCAAAGGCTGCAAAAACCACCCGACGATCATCAGCACCCCACCGGCATCTGTAGAAACTGAGTGAATTTCCATGGCGAAACACAAGAGTCTATAAATTTCGTAAGGGTGCCACTACCCGAGATTTGTAGTCTCAATTTTGTGGACTGCATATGCGCCTTCGATTATCGAGATGCGAATAGAATTGCACGGGTTCTCCCTCACCTGTACCTCCACAGTGGGCGACACCCTCTCGTCGGCGCAACGCTTCCACCCAGCACCGGTTCGAGGATCGGCGTAGTTACCTTACTTTTTTTCCGACGAGGACCAGAACGAATGAGGTCGAGACAATAAATATGGCCCGGTTCTCCATTATGCTACGACGAGGTGATAAGAAAACACCGTGGTGGTTTTCGGGATGGGGCTCGGGGGTGCCCGGTGGCGAGCGAATGTCCTGTTTGACCTCCAAACCGAGGACCCCGGGGGGGGGGTTACAAAATTCTAAATCGCCGGTTTGGAGACGTCAATCTGAACCCCACGCAATGATCGGGGTCCTGACAGTTCCCTTACGCCATGGAGAGTCGCTCACTACACCGGGGGACCTGAGACCAGCGCATCCTGTATGCTAGTGAATCACAGAACAAGTTAGAGGGTCCCCATTATAATAAGGATCACATCACAGATATTTTCCGAAACCCAGCTGTCCGCGAATTTCGTCTCGTCTCCAAGCTTTTCTAGACCCTTCAAGCGACATGACTCAGACGGGCCTTACATGCATGCACGGGGGTGCGTTTCATCCCCTGGTTACTGTTCCGCAGAGACGCGCAAAACGAGGGTTGATCATCAACTGCGTGCACCGACCGAGGCCCCTCGTGGTCAAAATAATTCAAGGGACTTGCCGGGACGTCCTCAGGGTATGTGTATCAGGTGGGGGAGGTCCGAATCGGCTCTCTGGGCTGATGGGATATGGAGCCGTCGGTAGGAGTGTTTGATATCTGCTCAGCAGCATGCACTGAGTGTTCTCACCGAAGCTTCACCAAGGCCATGCGGTGCACCGCAAATCACCGCTCAAGTTTGCAGAGCCTGCGCAGAGCGCTGAGCGCTGAAGCTTGACCGCACCGCGGATGCAGAGCTCTCGGGACTTTACAAGTTACGGCGCAAGCGACGTACGTTAGGAATACACTCTAGGTAAACAGGCTCGTTGACATTCCTAGTTTCATGGCAGTATGACGATGCGGTCCTGCGACCTCGCTGCCGCCACCTCCAACGCCTTATGGACTTCCTCGAGATCCCACATTGACACCGTCCCAACCTTCTTCGGTGGCTCAATCGTCCCATTGTCGTACTTGCCCGATACGTAATCCAACATCTCCTTCACCTCCGCAGCGTTCAAAGCGCTAGACTTGAGGCCCTTCATGACGAGAGACTTCATGTAGAACGTGCGGAGATCAATGCTGAACCGACCGTCGGGACGGTGAACGGCCATCACGACGACACGACCCTGGTCCCGCATGGCCTTGAGAGCGTCGTTCAGAGGATCTTCGTACCCCGCACAGTCGACCAACACGTCGATCTTCCCAAAGTCCCCAGAAGCTTTCAAAGCAGTTGAGATTGCGGTTGTGTCGGGGAGGGCGACGGGCTTGAGACCCGAAGGTGTGTCGGGAGGAACGGTACGGTAGGTGCCGTAGATGTTAGTCACGCCTCTCTCTTTGAGCAACTGGATGACCCCGGAGCCAATTCCACCTCTAGCACCTGCCAAACCATAAACACGTGGAAACGCGCGGGAGAAGAGTATAATCTTACCGATGACGAGGACATTATCGGTTGGCTTCACCTCCGAAAGACGGTGTACAGCAATCCACGCGCACACCAGGGAGAGACCAAGGCTGGCTGCTTGAGGGTGATTTAATGCTTTAGGTTTGCTGCTGAGCTCCGCTACTTTTACTTTCGTGAATCTAGGAAAAACCAGATGAGCGTCCGATGAATGAGCGCGCGCGAAAACAGAGAGAAACTCACTCTGCATAGGTTCCATCGTATGCGAAACCTCTGGCACCCCCAGTTCCCCAAACTTCCTTCCCAACCCACTCTTTGGCAGAATCATCAAAAACATCGACAACCTCTCCAGAGAAATCTCGACCGGGAATACGAGGTACGGTGGTGACGGGGATCCAACCTTGGATTCCAACGCTATCGGACTGGACACGACCATCGGTCAGCGATACGCAAGAAAAAGAGGGAAAGAGATGAGTTTATCGAACGCACGCTGTTTATGCCCGCAGCCTTGACTCTAACCAATGCTTCGCCAGCGGCGAGGGAGGGTTTCGGGACTTGCTCGAGCTTGAGCACGGATTCGATGACACCCTTTTGTGCAAATCGGAGAGCGTTCATGGTGGTTCTGAGCATAGAGGTGTGGAACAGAGATTTGACGCCATAGTTTTATATCGTTCACTTTGCTCTCTCAGGCTTCTCTCAGCGTCGCAACCTTGCTTCCTAATTTAGAGAGATCACGTGCGCCCTTTCCCGGGATAAAACCTCCGTTGAGAGTTGGCGAAAACGAGGACGAGAGTATCGCGCGAGCAGCCTTCGTCGGAGTCCTCGAACCTCTGAATTAGTAGTGGGTGTTATATCTCTCGTGACTGAGGCGGGTTTGATAACGCAACCCCCAGGACCGCAATCTGTTCTTTCGACATCCTCCTGGATTTCACTCTCCTGGCTGAACCCTTGGTCGAGATACCTCCGCAGCAGAACCAGAAGCGATGAGCGTCACGAGCGCCCGGGATGTTCGGCTCTCTCTGGTGTGGAACAGGGGAACCCCGTTTCTCCGGGTTTTTTCGTCTAATAACGCGTTCACTAGGACGGAAACATAAACCACTTCACCGGTCGTCCTTACTCGGATAGATTCAAAAAGATCCTGGCAAAGAGAAAGGAACTCGCGGTCTACGATAGAATGGCGGCATTTTACGAGATGGTTAGTGAGAATACTGGCCAACCTTGATCCGGATTCTGGAAGATAATGTTTCGCTCAACCGCTCCCAACGCAAGTTTGATAGAAACCAAGTCTGCCTTTATGTCGGCGAAACTGGATCGGGGAAAACTACGCAGTCAGTGTCTGACCCTGCATTAGATGGTTCCGATAATCTGACCCGAGATCACCGACCGCTCATCATCATGTATCAGGATACCCCAGTTCGTGTGTTACAGCGACCAACCACATCTCAGGGGAAAAATTGTCGCGTGCACGCAACCGAGGCGAATCACCGCTATGTCCGTAGCGAAGCGCGTTGCCGATGAGATGGATGGTAAGCCCCGTTACCTCCCCCTCGTTCATATTCAATTATCGGATTATCCAATCCACCATCAAGGTGGAATAATCTCGCTGACTCGTCCCCCTTGGCACTTCTCATACCCAAAGTTCCGCTTGGGAGAGAAGTCGGGTACTCGATTCGATTCGAAGACGCAACAACCTCAGGTTGCACCTTCCTCAAGTACATGACGGACGGCATGCTCCTTCGCGAGGCGATGGCGGATCCAGCTCTGTCTCGCTACTCGACCATCATCCTCGACGAAGTCCACGAACGCACACTCGCGACAGATATCCTTATGGCCCTTCTAAAACAACTCACTAAACAACGAGCGGACCTCCGGGTAATCATCATGTCTGCCACGCTTGACGCTCGGAAGTTCCAAACCTACTTCAGCTTGGAGGAAGGAGCGTTGGTGCCGTTGTTGAAGGTACCTGGGAGGACGCATCCTGTTGAGGTTTTTTATACCGAGGAAGGACAAGAGGACTACGTCGAGGCCGCGATAAGAGCCGTATTGACGATTCATAGATTCGAAGGGCCGGGGGACGTTCTCGTCTTCTTAACAGGAGAGGAAGAGATCGAAGATACATGCAAAAAGATCCAACAAGAAATCGAGTTCCTCCTCTCCCACAAAGAAACAGCATCATCCATCGGTCCTCTAACCTGCTTACCTCTTTATTCTTCCCTCCCGCCACAGCAACAACAACGTATCTTCGATGCTGCGCCGGCGCCAAGGACACACGGAGGCCCTCCAGGTCGAAAGGTCATCATGGCGACGAACATCGCAGAGACTTCTTTGACAATAGACGGAATCGTTCACGTCGTGGATCCCGGGTTCTCGAAACAGAAAGTCTACAACCCCCGAATCCGCGTGGAATCCCTGATCGTCACACCGATCTCACAAGCTTCTGCCAGGCAGCGAGCTGGACGAGCGGGCAGGACCAGGCCTGGGAAATGCTTTAGGTTGTACCCTGAACACGTATTCACCAAGGAGCTGGAACCTCAGACTCCGCCAGAGATCTTGAGGAGCAATTTGGGGAATACGGTGTTGGAGCTTGCGAAGTTGGGAGTCAAGGTATGCCACCCCCATCGATGTTTGCCCGATGACTTAGATAGGCTTGTTGACACTTGTGGATATCACCGCATCTAGAATCTCGTCAAGTTTGATTACGTTGACTCCCCTGCACCGGAAACGTTGATGAGGGCTTTAGAGCTGTTGCATTACCTCGGGGCGCTGGATTCCCAATCTAACCTTACGTATTTGGGAACGATTATGGCTCATTTTCCTCTGGACCCACAGGTCAGTGGATCCGCTTCCCACCCACCACTTCATCCGGAATATTAGCGGTTCAAATCTAACCTTCCCGCTTACAGTTCGCGAAGGTTCTGATCGAGAGTCCGAAGTTTGGGTGCAGCAGTGAGATCTTGACGATCGTCGCGTTGCTCTCAGGTCGGAGAAAGCCATGCCGCCCGCCATATGTGTGCTGACAGTGATGGACCTCCATAGCTCCGAACGTTTGGATGCGACCGATTACCAAACAGAAGGAAGCCGATCAGGCCAAGTGGTTATTGAGCCTTCCCGGCGGTGATCACCTTACGTTACTCAATGCATATAACCAGTACCACCAAAGTATTTTTTTCTCCCACCCCCGGCTCTTCGGTCGCACGATTTCTTATACTTTAATCTTCTCCCCTTTTTTCACAGATATTAAGGATAGCAAGTGGACGTGGAGCAACTACCTCTCGAAGCGCAACCTCGTCCAAGCCGACAACGTCCGCTCACAACTCCAACGAATCATGGAACGGAACAAAATCCCACTCGTATCCCACCTCTCGGATCCTAAATCCGAAGCGCAGCTCCATGAGAACATACGGCGGGCGTTGCTCACCGGATTCTTCATGCAGGTCGCTCACTGGGATCAAGAGAAGAAGGCGTACTTGACGGTGAAGGATATCCAGCCGGTGCAGTTGCACCCGAGTTGCGGTTTAGAGGGGAGGCCGGATTGGGTCGTGTTCAATGAGTTCGTGTTGACGACCACGCCGTATATCAGAACCGTGTCAATTGTTGATCCCGAATGGTGAGTTTTCGGCTATTGAGTCTTTTTTTCTGCTGTCATTCATTCATCGGTCTTGGTGGTGTAGGCTGTTGGAGGAGGCTCCGGAGTTCTATGACGTCGGTTCTTGGCCGGAGAGTTCGGTGCGAGATAACCTCAAGCGGGTTGCTAAGCGACTCAGTCGTCAAACGAAAAGAGTCTCTGCAGCTTGAACCGATCGAAAAGCATTCAAGAATCTACGATGTAATCTGGAAGAGCCCGTCTCCGGTGTATAAATACAAAACGTGCTGTATAACAGATGCATATCACGATTGCTGGCGTATCCCGTTAGGACACTTACGATGGCCGTACAAGCTACTGAGAGGAGGAGGAAAGAACATCCCGGTTGGTGACTGTCTGGAAGGCCACACCGTACATCCGAAAGTATTTATTGTTGAACGGAGACACGGCATGAGCAGCAATATGCTTGACTCGGTCCCAGGCGTATCTCCTCTTACTCCTAGCACGATCCCCGTTTACGAAGTATCCTGAGGTTTCGGTGGGAGATGTGGGCTCGCCCACGACTGGGGTCTTGCTTGTGCCTGGTTTTTTGGTCAGATGACAACGATGTGCACAACGAGTACGAGAGACTCCACCCACATGAAACCGTCGCCGGGGACCGGTTTTTGGAGACCACGGAAATGTGGTTGTCGGCAACATCGGGTCGGGTCATTGCCACATCACCAGTCTGCCTCTCCCCGGCGATGATGCAAAACCTCCTCAAGACTTGCAGTATGTCCGGTCTCTTCGTCCTATCCTCCCTCCAACACTCATTCATGAGCTCCCACACGGCCTCCGTCATCCCAATCTCCTCCGCGTTCTCCGGCTTGGGAGGACGCTTACCCGAGACCACCGCAAGCACGACCTCCGCTTCCCTCTTCGGATAGAAAGGCCATTGACCAGTCAGCACCTGGTACACGGTCATTCCCAAAGCGTAGACATCCGCTTCTTTGGATGGAACCCCTTTCTCTAGACCGAATCTAGCCGAGTGAAGGAGCTCGGGGGCCATGAAGGGCACTGTGCCGCATTCTTCGGTGAACTTTTTCAACGGGGGGCTTGTTCCCCGGGTGAACCCCAAGTCTGTGAGTATGGCTTTTGGAGGATCAGAGTCCAAAATGAGAATGTTCGGCTGGTAACATGCGTGATTTTCACGACCGAATCTTCCGCAGTATTTAGAGGGCTTACCCCTTTGATGTCTCCGTGTGCTATTTTGCAGCCGTGGAGGTACTTGATCCCTTTGACCGCACCTACAAACTGCACGTCAAGGTAGAACGTGAACTCCTGTTTGGCACTAAGGAATATTTAAGCTCACAAGGCGTAATCTATCAACATCGGGGTGTTTCTCCAGGTACTCGACGATGTTTCCATGAGGCATCCAAGGTGTGACGATCGCCGGTACTCCGTTATGGTAAAACACGCCGTTGAACCTGAGGATATACGGACATGATACGTGTTTCCAAACGATCACCTCTTTGCAAAAGCGCTGTTTGTCGTCAGGTCAGCCCGTGTCCACGTGTTCTTCTCCCCGCTCACCACACGTGCTCACCTTCTTGAGTGTTGAGAGTTTCTCCTGGTGTGACGTCCTCAACACCTTCACAGCCACATATTCGCCTTCGTGTGTCCCCCTGTAAACCTCGGCACATGTTCCGGATGTATAAGGGATGTCGGGGAGCGTTATCATGCTCGGGTCGATCCAATAAGAGTTAGGGAGATATTGAATGCTGCGAGAGAGTCTTGAGACCGTGGAGAACACCTTAGAGCGCGCTTGGATGTCTGGAATGGCCTTGAAGGCATCGGACGAGATGACCTAGAGGGCGATAAGGACTTGGCACACGGGAACGAACCAGGCCTGATTTCTCTCACTCTGTCGAGACACTCGATTACCAGCACCGCAGTGTTTCCTGTCAACTGCAGGATCTCGTTCCGTTTGGAATCTTCGGCGAGCAATCCCATCAATTTTTCGACTAGCTCTTCCAAATCGAGCTCTTCGCCCTCGAGCTGTTTCGGATTAGGGAGGGAGAGCACGACATCTGACGCTGGCACAAGGGCCACAGAGGGGGAGGGGATAAGAGGTTATTGTTTAGATATCGCATCTGACAACAAATCGGCCGTGTGGGAGATGGCTTACTGGAGGCGGAAAGTGGAAGCATTGTGGAGGGGGAGGACGGGACGACCACTGGCGGTCAAGGTGCAGTAGGGGGTTGGATCCAAATTATAGATAGCCTTAACGCAGCTATAGTCCTATCGAAGTCATGGAGAACCACCGCAAAGCATTCACATTTATGCAACACGCCAAGGCCACGCGGTGAGAGACAAATAACTCTGCTGGATGAGCACCAGCATATCAGACATACCAATCCTTGGGCTGGCGAAGAGAGCAACGCACATACCGCGTGAGGGCAACTTCCACGGGGGTTTGGTCGTGTTTCATACTATATGAGTTCGTTTGGTGACGCGGCGGCACGCCGTAGCATCAGAACTAGTTGTCTTGATCCTGAGTGGTGGGTTTTCGGCTATTTTCTTTTTCTGCTGTCGCTCATTCATCGGTCCTGGTGTAGGTTGTTGAAGGAGGCTCCGAAGTTCTATGATGACAGTTCTTGGCCGGATCAGAACTCCGTGCGAGATGACCTCAAGCGAGGTTCTAATTAGAAAGCGGCTCAGTCGTCAAACGAAAAGACCCGCTGCGGCTTGAACCGATCCAAAAGTATTCGAGAATCTACGATGTAATCTACAAGAGCCCGTCTCCGATGTATAAATACGAAAGGTGCTGTATAACAAATGCATATCATGATTACTGACGCCCGTACACGCCTACATTCAGCCAAATCACAGATCCATGGAGCGAATGAACTGCTTGACTCGGTGCTGAACAGACCTCCCTCTACTCTTCGTATGAGCTTCATTAGTGAGACATCCGGGGAGTTCGGTGGGAGATGTAGACCTGCCCACGATCGAGGCTTTCCCTGCATCTTTTTTTTTGAGGAGGTTCCCCTTGGTTGGGTGCTCGGTTCGGGCCGCAGAGCGGCTCTTCTTCATGGTGGCGTTGTCATCTTTGATTGGAATTTTCTCTTTGGCTTCGTTTATCTCTTCCGGTTCGAGGAAATGGAACGAGCTCGAAGGAAAAGTGGCAGCGGTGGACAGAGAAGATCTGTCCGTATCCGAACGCGAAGCTGCAACAATGCGTCGCATCAGTTCTGTCAGTCACCAGATGACAACGATGTGCACAACGAGTACGAGCGACTTCACTCACATGAAAGGGATGTTGAAGAAGCGTTGCTGGGGACTACGGAAATGCGGTTGTCGGCAACATCGAGTCGAGGTATTGCTACCTCAACAGTCTGTCCCTCTCCAGTGATTATGCAAAACCTCTTCAAGACTTGCAAGATGTCTGGTCTCTTCGTCCTATCCTCCCTCCAACACTCATTCATGAGCTCCCACACGGCCTCCGTCATCCCAATCTCCCCTGCGTTCTCCGGCTTGGGAGGACGCTTACCCGAGACCACCACAAGCACGACCTCCGCTTCCCTCTTCGGATAGAAAGGCCATTGACCTGTCAGCACCTGGTACACAGTCATACCCAAAGCGTAGATGTCCGCTTCTTTGGACGGAACCCCTTTCTCTAGACCGAATCTGGCCGGGTGAAGGAGCTCGGGAGCCATGAAGGATACCGTGCCGGATTCTTCGCTCGACGCTCTCACCGAGAGGTTTGTTACGCGGGTGAGACCGAAGTCTGCGAGCATGGCTCGGGGCGGATCAGAGTCCGAAATAAGAATGTTCGGCTGGTAACATGCGTGGTTTTCACGATAGAATCCTCCGCGATAGTCAGAGAGCTTACCCCTTTGATGTCCCCGTGCGATATGTTGCAGCTGTGGAGATACCTGACCCCTTTGACCGCACCTACAAACTGCACGTCAAGGTAGAACGTGAACTCCTGTTTGGCA
>Ga0307512_10008005_pt1 | contig 10372 bp, 11 predicted proteins | sample 14_EM_MG_FD_200267 | JGI IMG/M metagenome (GOLD analysis project Ga0307512, IMG submission 200267) | Populus trichocarpa ectomycorrhiza microbial communities from riparian zone in the Pacific Northwest, United States - 14_EM | ecosystem: Host-associated > Plants > Roots > Unclassified | place... | reverse complement strand
CCCCGCTTGGAACAATCATTCTGCGGCTGCAAAGCGTACTCGGGTGTATGAAGATACAATGCAGATCGTGTCAGAAATTGCATAACATCTTGTCGACGAATTGGATTTCAACTTGGTGAAGTTGCATCTCCTGAACCACTTCTCTGACCATATCCCCCGGCTTGGCAACGTCCTAAATGTACGCTCTGAACTCCCAGAAAAAGGGATGATGGATCTTAAACAAGTGTACTGACAATTAAATCGTCATGAGGCCGCCTTCCAGATTTTGTGAGGGAAGCCTGAAAGGAGGTGTTTCAGTATCGAGAGCTGAATGCAAACGCTGCAAAACAAAGTTGGGACAATGATATGCCTCTAACCAAAGCGCATATCAAGCGAATGATGAAGAACCTGCGACCAGAAATCAAGACCCTTGATGACTTGGCCGAGTGGTGTGCAATGCCAAAAGGGGAGCTAAAGAATCACATTGCTTGGTGTTTCAAGAGATTTGCCAACTTCACAGACTACATGGATCACGATCAGTATTTGAGTCATCTCAACGATGCACAATACATTCGGTACAATGCAGTAGCAATTCCGGTGATGTCTTTTCAATGCGATGTGCAAGCAGTTCATATGGTTTGTTGCACTGGGTCCAGAAGGTGGAGAAAGCATAAGCCACCAAGAAATGATACAGTCCTTCTCTGGATGGGGACGAGTCCGGATAACCACTTCAAGTCAACTGCGGGATGCATTCCTGCACGGTTGAAGTGTCTTTTCGTTGTCGAGGATGCTGAATCGAGCGCTACACCGCTTCTCACCTTGGTTCAGACATTTGCAACACGGCCGATATGTCAGACTGCTGGTATGGTGATTGTCAAGGAGAGGCATCAACCTCCGATGCAACCCTTGCACGATGGAAGCTACCGTTGTAAGCCTCTTTTTGGCATCGGAACCACTTATATCGTCCCTATAAGCGTGATCCGAGGAACTGTACACCTTCTTCCGCTGATGCCGCAGCCAGATAGCTTGTGGTGGTACTTGAGCAACACGATTGAATTGAATGCTTTCAACTAGTTTTACATGTAGATTATTCGACTCGATGCTTGAAGCAATCGTTGCAGCGATATATTGAAATCTGATGTGTTTACTCTGGGTGTCTTAATTTTTGTAATGGGAGTTGTGCAAGCTTGTGTATAATCGATGTCTCAAGGGATTAAATAGTTAAGAATATTCTTGATATCAAAGGAACAGTTCAAAAAACCATCGAAATGATTAAAATCTAGATGACCAATGTGAAAGAAACAAGTGCAATAAATTAGCTTGAATGACTAAACACGTTTTGAGATGTCGCAACGACGCGATCACATCATTGAACCCTTCGAAGCATGGTGGAAGATTGCAAATAAGTCTCTCAGATTATTCGTGGAGAATGTGGAGAAGGATCGGTGCGTGGGGTCCGTTTTCGGTAACCAATTACACTTTTTGCTGATGGAAAGCTGGAAATCTGTGGGGATATGAGCCCTGTGTTGACAACGTGACAGGCCTCATTGTCAGCGCAGAATACAACGCCCAGACAACCCTTTCAAGTGTTCCGGCGATGGTCATGGCACGTGTAAAGCCTATAGCTATCAATTATGCGATACTTGTGAATCCCTTTGCCACGAATGCGGCGAAGACCACCCAGATTTATAGTTGGTGGTATGAGGAAATCGTCAGGATTGATTCAGCCCAGAGACACTCACACCCTCCATGTGCCTACATTTCAGTGGTAAATGAATTATTTTAAAGATTGTTTTCATCGCTGACATTGTGCATCAGGCTCTGGCCAAGATTACTTGCTCCCGTGCAGCAATGGTATGCCGCTGCAAGATCTCAATCGACTCTTTTTACAGATTTCCAACACAGTCGCCTACAGAGATCCGGAAAATAGTCGCCACGCTATTGCCCAAGGACAGGTTTACATGCCCCACAAACGTTTGTGAGGTAAGTTCGAAGTTCCCTTCTTGTTTAATCATTGTCTTGATGATCAATTCAGGAGTGCAAGTTTCGATTTGCAGCGACTGAAATTGTGGATCTTATTCACCAGACATACTTCTATGGCATACAACAAATGGGAATCAAAGATAGATCATTGATTGATAAAATCAAACTGACATTCATTGCCCTCACCGCAACGGCCATCCACGATTGTCTGTCGGCCTAGAAAACAGGCCAGTTCAGGGTCCCGCCAGAGTTTGGTCCAGGAGGTGGAGCACAACGTCAGTGTAATACAAGACACATCAATCACGCAGTTAATAATGTATGCACAGTTGAATTTCGTCATCTCAACATGGATTTTTGTTCTTCCTGGCCAGAGGCTCACGCCAAAAAGATTGACTATATCAGCAGCATGATCAGCCAAAGGATCCAATCAACTCATAGAGACCCAGCGAAGGCAAAACCTCACAACGATCGGGGCAGCTTTGATGAGGACTTCCTTGATTACGTTCCGGAGGAGCTGGAAGATCAGCCCGACAATTTGTTTAATCATCTCAGCCCCTCTCATGCTGCTACTGAACCTAGTATGCGATTCTCGGCTGTTCTGCCTATGGGTGGGTCTACCATCGCCAGCAGCAGCCAGCCTGTCCCCGGCAGCGACAGCAACCGCAACGGCAACGACATCACCAACATGACCAGCATTGATAATACGGGATTAGTCGATGGATGTACGATTGTAGAGGGTGCGATGTCGCTTGGAGGTTAGGAATGGTGTCTGCGATCGGATTTACAATTTCCTTTGTGTGCTATTGTATTCTAGGTTTTGTCGATATATTATAATAGTAGTAAATGAATAGTACTGATGGTTTACTGAAGTCTGATCACAAACGTGTGAAATCATGATCGCGTCGATGCATAACCCTCCTGTGACAAACTGCAAGCTACTGACAATCTTGTATCAACAAATTCAATATCACAAACCACTTCTGCATGGTAACTAGCATTGGTCAAATTAAGACATGAGGGTGTTGAAAAATATGAACCACACTCTTCATTAAACGAATGGAGCGAGTACTATCATCATCGCGAGGACTGATCGAATTGGGCATAATTTTAGCAATGGGTCGATATTCCCAGGTCGATTCCGGGTCTGGTTCCAACCTGGAACCGAACCGTTGCAACGAGTTTCCACACAAAATCCAATCCTAAAAATTCAACATTTCTTCCTCCAATTAAGTATTTGAGTTCTGATCGTATCACAACATGATCAATATGTAGATTGTGCAGTTTTAGTCACTCTTTCACCTCCCGATTTCAGATTTGCGATCTGACAAGTATTCATTGAGTCATGATCGAAAACCTGCCAATTTCGCTTAAATTCAGCCATTATATCACAACCATTCAACGAATATCAGTTGGATTGCAAATTTGAATGCAGGAGGTGCATGAGCGGTTAAAGCTGAACAATTTACGTATTGACCATGTCATGATACGATCAAAACTCAAATAATTAATTGGAGCCAAAGTTGTAGGAACTGTAAAATGGAACCGCGGTCCTATTCTAACCCGTCCCCAAACCTGGTGGGTACCCCTGGTTTCCGGGTAACAACCTGGACTGGACAATCCGGACTGGTTCCAAACCCGGACCGCAGCCGAGTAACCGGGAACTGTTGGTAACAATAATTGGGCGACATAGGAGTACGCCGAGAGATGATTTGTGATATTGCCAAAGGAAGTGTGAACAATTCGTCATGTGCTAGTTGTCACATTTGCAAGTGTGGGTACATCAGCAACAAAGTTAGTTTCCGTCAGGAACACCCGGGTGTTTCTGATGGCCCTGACGGCACTGACGGAACCTCGTACCCTCTGACGGATAATCAGACGGGACCCGTCACCCACGCGACGGGTCGCGTTGCATACCTCCTTTGCGGCAGCTATTTTACCATGCCTCTTATTCCTGCAATGCAATGCGTTGTATATTACACTTGCCGCCCCGGCATCAGGCTTCCTTCACTTTGCGTCCGGAATGTCGTGACGTATACACACCATCAGAACGACACGTGTGTTACTCTCTTCGCAGGGATCCAATTACGTTGTAGCCATTCAGCCAAAGCCTAGCGCTGTTTATACCTTTCACCAGCCGAGTGCCACATTTTACCTCTCCGCTATTGCTATTGATCGGATGCCGCACTCTCTCATATATGTTTAACTTTGAGATCTTGTCACTTATTACAATACAGTCTTCGCTTCGCATATATCGCTTGCCATTGCATTTGCTTTGCCATTATTGTATTTTACATGTCTGAAATATACTGTCCAATCTTCACACTCTCTAGTACTATACCCTCAGTTCTCCAAAGTCTGCGTTAATCCATCATCGGCATGGGATGCTTCGTCCTTCTCAGCCACATCCACATCGTCACCATCATCGCCCTCATAGCCGTCCACATCACTCGTTCCCAGGTCAAACCTCTCGAGTTCAGTTGGGGCCCGTCGTCGCCAGCCGGCGGTGGGGATGGCAGCGCTCCCGTCGATTTCATCACCTTCATCGTCGTAATACTCGCAGCCCCCTGGCATCCCGAAATGCAGTTCGTCATCCGTAGAATTGTTGTCTATCAGGATGTTTGGGTCAGTGCTTCCAATTTCAGGTTCCTCAAGCGCCACCTCGGAGGTCAAATAGTCAGGAAGGATTGCATTGTCAACACGCGCTGCTTCCGTGCTGATGACCTCGGCAGGCGTTGGGTTCTCCGCCAGTTGGATTCGACGCTAGACTGTCACCAGAGTGTTTTTATACACCCTCTGTTGGTAGCTCTCCGGTAGTGTGTTACAGGTATTCATCAAGAATGTGTACGTGTCTGCAACGCCAGGCAAGGTTAACAACTTGTGACCGGTTGCAGCACAGCAGGATGCATTCTTACCACCATCTTCCTTGTAGTTGAAGTAGTTCGAGCGATCAGGTTAGTCCACTTTCAGCTTTCACTTGGAAGCTTTCGGATGAACACCTTTGTTCTTTTGCCACTGCAGGAGAGCATGGCGCAATGCAGTGCAGGTAAACATGATCAGTGGCGACGGTATATGACTGTCCTTATCGTCAATCATGGAATTATAAAATCCATCAGCATACTTACTGCGGTTATTCGCCTGATCATGAAATTTGATGTAGATAAACCCCGGGATTGCTTCCACCAGGAAGTAAAGTGGATGCTGGCCATTCGTTAGCAGCGTTCGACACTCTCTGCGTTGGATTTGGACTGTGTACACCACCTCCCACACGCTCTGCCACAGGAAACGGGTACTTATTGTCTGCCAGAAGGGAATCAATGAATTTCAAACGCTCTGCATCGGATTCAAACCGGTGGAGATCATAAAGCTCTGGGATATTGTCCCTTGCTGATTGAATAAAATGGGATTGAACTTTGTCGACTTGTGCTTGAACCTGGTACTGGATTGAGCGTGTAATATCCAACATGGGCCGTCGCTTCAGCATACCTCTTTCAAGATCTCCTCTGTGCATGCCTCAAATGCTATGGACCAAATGTTGTTTTGCTGCATAGCGGTGTTCCAGTACTTCATCAGCAAAATGTAAAATGGTTTGGAAGTCAGAACCGAACAACTCAGCAACTCAGAACAGCCACACTGATCCTTCCAGATGCTCCCAGCCGCTCCCAGATAGGCTGAATACAAAGCGATGTGCTCTCAGGTGCTCCGAAACTACTTCACTGGTGCTCCTGAATACTCCGGAAGTTGTGGAAAAGAATCCAAGAATATCCTGAAGAGTGTATAGTTGTCTTCAAAATGCTTCCAAATGAAACTATTAGGATGTGCACATTTCGGAGCTGTTGGGAGTATTGGCCGCGTCTCCGAGAGTATTCCGGTGCACCTCGAAGCAAGAGCCATACTCTCTCGGAGCGATTATTTTAATGTTTATATCAAATAGTACAATTCAATTAACTATCTTCCGCACACCTTGATTCAGGCATTGTAACTTTAATACACAGTACAGTAGGTATCTAAATCCACATGATTATTTACAAGCCAAATGCTATCGATTCTATCTGATGCAGCATTATTCTCTCGCACCAAATGTGCAGGTCCAACAATTGCTCCGACAGGTACAATATGCATCTGATCAGTCTGTTTGACAACCCGGATGAACCCAGCAACACAATCAGCCCAACCATTCAGATCTTTGTACTTTGTTGGAATCACCACCGCATATTCTTGAGGTTGAGGACGTAATATCCATTGTTGGGTCTTCTTGCACCTCTTAGGGAAGGTGGATATCGATTTTCCGGCGGGCAGGCGCTGCTGAAATTGGAGAATCTGATTCAGTGGAGTCCAGCTGAAGTATAATGCAGGAAAAGAGGGAACTCGGCCTTGGAAGGTGTTATTGAGGTCACTGTCCGTATATTGGACCCAGATGTTATGAGATTCGGGCATGATCCCTTAGTTGGCATCCGTATATTCTACCTTGCAATCAAGTCCCAGACACTCAACAGATGTAGGGCAGTGAAATGGTTGACGGTAGTACAACAGCCCATTCTGAAGTTTAATAAATACACTGTCTATGAGTACATTCTGATCATATCCGAGCACCAGTCCACTAACTTCATGTCCCTAGTCGTCTTCAATTTGTGTACGGAATAGCTGTCCAAAGTTGGGAATTCCAAAATCTATTGATGCATCTCTGAGTGAGGTTAATTTGATACTGCTGCATCCGCTGCAGACATGAGTTTCTCTCAAATAATGTACCTGTTGTGATATGGGGCGGAAAAATGCCTCTTTCTGAAAATTGTGGAGGCGCAAGGGATGGGCTCGGCGCGTATTTCGCCGTGTATCAGTAGCTGATAGTAGGTTGAATACTTTCGCAGAGTCAATATCATACCAGCCTTGAAGGGCAAGATATGACAGTGTCTCCTCCATATAGTCAAGACCAGTACACCGGTCATTGTGCTTGAGCATCTGTTGAATGTAATTGATGTTGTTGGTAGATCGATATGCCTCTTTCACATTGGCGATATGTAGCTGTTCAGAAATATTGGTGGTGAAATTGTCACCGGAACCCATTCGCCGAAGTGACTCTGATTTATGGCTCACAGGATGCATCTTTGGATATCTGAAATGGATTACACACTGTTCGATGGTTTTCTGGAGCTTGTGAACACCGATTGCCTGCCACCAAGCTTCGAACTCGACCAACCGGATGGAGAATTCCTTCGTGAACCGCATCTGGTCCTTCGAAGTGATACCACAAATCTCTCTCCCAAGCTGATTCACAACACGGTCTGTATCAGCGATACTCCAGGTGGTGGCTTCAATCTCAGCATCAGATAGACAGACCTGAAACTGCACACGCTTGTGGGTGGTCATGTTTACCGCCCCGTAAGCTGCTTCTCCTGCAGCAGTCGTCATTTGAGCAAGTTTTTTGGCAAATATGCTTCGGAGACCGGTTGCCTTAGTTCTGACTTCCTGCAATATTTGTCGCTCATGATGTTGGAATAATTTCTCGAAAAGCTTGCATTTAGCAGCTCTCACCTGATGGATTTCGCGCTCCAATCGCTCGATTGCCCTCTGCCGATCAGCATCTGACCATATGGTTGCTGCTTGTTGAGCTCTATTCAGGTGCACCTGAAATTGGGTTCGTTTTGATGTAGTAACCTTTTCAGCCCCGTACAGCTGAACCTCCATTGCAGCACGGATTTTATGAATCTTTTGTTCTCATAAATGATGGGATTCTCTTCCCAATAGTTCATCCACTTTGGCCTTCGCAGACTTCGACATGTTCTGATCTCGAAAGGCACCGTTCTTCTTGAAAAATCGCTTCAGTGCATCGTCTAGTGCTGTGAGGGATAGATCAGAGTGATTTTGTTGGCTGACAAGTAGAGAGAATTCACATAATGCCCGCACTGCTCCCATCACGATTTCATCAGAGGCTGTTTCCGCCGCAGTTTTCCCGGCATCCTGGGAGCAGTCAAGAATTGGAGCCCAATTCACTGCCAGTGTTCTGATCATACCCTGGATCTCTTTTCCCTGCCAGGAGCTGCTTTTCATCGAATTGAGTGGTTTACAGAAGGGCTGGAGGCCTGGATATCGTGGTACTGATGAGAATCAATTGTCAAATTGATCCTTGACATTTCTTGCTTTCAGGTATCTGAGCAGCCAGTGCAATAAGTCTTTACCTGAACCCAGGAGCAGCTGATGCAATTCATCAGGCAGCCAAAAGCGATAGACATTGCAGAGAGGGTATTGCCAGAACTGGTTGCGGATTGGATGAACACCAAGAGTGTGCAGAACATCGATATTGGTTTCGTCCAGAAGCTCCAAGTAAACATTCTGATCTGATGGGTTATCAAGTGGTCGAAATGTTGAATGCCCCATCGGCGCACCTTTGGGAATTTCACACATCAGGCATGAGCCATATGAGACTTGAGCAACCATGACTTGTTCCGGATAATCCCTGACCCAGGCAGCCAAAAGAGGATAACATTGTCTCTGCAATCCATCAGCACAATCCCATTTGAAGCCAGGGCCAGTGATGTCAAGATTCCGGGGTGCGGACAGCATTGTTCCAACCGCGGAATGCCATGCCTCGTCAGTATTTTTGGCACCTTTCGGAGGACAGCGGATAAGCCCAGCAAGAATCCAGGTGCGCTTTGTAGGTGTACAGCGGATATCTTTTCGAATATTACCGATCGTGAGACACAGCGGCCAGGCATGCTGGTTGCCCGAAAAATTGGTCAAGTGGGTCTTGTCGGATGCACAAATGACTGGCTCAATCGTTGCTCCAGCAGGAAGCTGATCTTGCATATTCAACCACCAATCGCCTGTGTTCATCTCGCTGTATATTCTGCAACTTTCCTGGTCTGCAAGGCGCACCGGTTCAAAATCAAGATGCGCCTGAAATGGGAGATGTGCCAAAACGAACTGTATAAATTTGAAAATATCCCTGTTGTATAATGTTCCGAAGATGTGCGAATGATCTTCAATCCAACTATCATTGCCGAGCCTGAAATCGACTCTAGAGCGGAGCTTTCGTAGAGCATCTGCTGATTGAAATGATTCGATAGTAAAGTTGTCCAGTCCATGCCTCAGATGTTGATCTATCCACGTTTTCGTTTGCTCGCTAAATGATTGAGCCTGTTGAAAGTCGTGTGCTGACTGAAAAGGATGCCATAGATTCCATTGTTCTGAGTACTTGCAATGCTTGTTGTACAATCCAGTTGCTTTGCCATATGCTTTCCCCCTGGCGTTCTCCACTCCAACTACCAGCCTATGAGCCCTCGTCTTTGTTGGATCAGGGGTACAAGTCAGATCAGGCTTCTGGGGGTCTATCGTTTCTTTGTCGGGAGTATCTTCAGGTGGTGGTGCACCAGGTACATTGTCTATGGGTAGATGAATTAGTTGACTAATCTCATCGATGGCCATTCAGGTGCACTGACTGAAGTCGAACCATGATGGCTTGGGTCGATCCCAGCCTGCAGGTGGTAAAATCCCATCAGGTAGTAGCCCTTCATTCAATGATATTGGGTGATATTGTTGATAGTGAGCCTCAAGTCGGTTCTCGTCAAATGATTTCCTTTCGCAGATAAAGCACTTGACACGTTTCCGGCGAGTGTTGACCATATTTGAGAAATGGTCACTGAACACGTATTCGGATGAATCTCAATGATGCGTCAGGGGGCGACATAGAGCCTCCGCGAAATTCATTTCAAAGCAAGCGAACTCAGGATAGCGTGACACATTCACAGCCGCATCGCACCCTGCCAAATGCGGGGGGGAGGTTTCTTTTGTCATCACTGCAATCACCACAATGAGGCCTTATGCTACGTCATTGTGAGTTGTGCCTACACTTGAGCCTCCGAGCAGCTGATAATGAAGGTAGATCATCATAAAACAAAGAATAGGTGAGTTTCCTAGCTAGCTGAATGTCCAGGCATTGATGATCGAGAACTGATAAGGCTGGTAGGATGTTTGCTTCAGTAATGATCCTTGACTGGAGCATGGATCATGAGGAGAACTAAGATGTATAGGCAAGGAGCTCAATAGGAAGCAATCACTGTTGCTGCTCGACTCACAGGCCTCCTATTGAATGAGCTCGCAATGTCGTACACGCACAACTTATGTGTAATATCCCTAGTCGTGCTAACCTTCATACTCGATATAGTTCTTGTTGGGTTCCTGGAGATATCATATCATATCACTTCTATGACCTGTAAAGTCATCCAATGCGTACAGATGTGAGCACCTATCCAATATCCTAGTATATGAATTCGAGCATATAACAAAGAAAGGCGGGATGTGTGTGATTAATGTTTCTTTTTCTCAAGGCCCGGGTTGGTTTCATGGATCAAAGGTGTAGTGAAACACCACAGATGGTGACAACAGAATAGGATATAAGAAGCCCTTCATTCCGCCG
>Ga0307512_10008003_pt1 | contig 10373 bp, 9 predicted proteins | sample 14_EM_MG_FD_200267 | JGI IMG/M metagenome (GOLD analysis project Ga0307512, IMG submission 200267) | Populus trichocarpa ectomycorrhiza microbial communities from riparian zone in the Pacific Northwest, United States - 14_EM | ecosystem: Host-associated > Plants > Roots > Unclassified | place... | reverse complement strand
GTGGTCTCGTTGTGGTATTTGACTTCGCTGTGGCGGTATCCAACTTCGCCCTAATCTCTAATAGGTTCTTACAGATAGTGGCCGCAGCACCGGGTCATGGATGTACAGAGATAGGTCTGTGGAGAGAGATAATATGCGACTTCAATCAATTGCACTCAGTACTACAGACTATATGCGCTCCTCCCACCGTACCACCCCCATGGGGTTTCCATCTTTCCCGTTACCGCCGAAAAGTAAATGCAGCGCACTAAAGAAATCGTAAAAGTACGGCACCAAAGAAATCGTAATAGCGAGCGACCGTACAGAAAGACTCATGACAATCCGTCCTCCCCATTGGCCGAAATCAAAGTGTTTTGCGGGTACATTATAAAGGAGACTTGCGGTGGAAGGAAACTTCGGTAAAGGAGGCAGTGCAATACCCTTACCTTTTGAGCACTCTCTAGGTGGCCATCGTCGTGTCAGTGGTTGCCGCGTTGTCGCGGCGCTTTTCCAGTGTGATCTTGACATGGGTGGAGCAGCTTCGGTCGGAGGCTTGGTGTGGTTGTAGGCAGTTGATGCAGCGGATCCGCAGGTCGTTGCAAGAGTGCCCTGCTCTGCAGTTTGTGATCGCACACCGATGATCCTTGGTGGGGTGGGGTTGTGCACATACAGTGCAGGTGTGGTTGCTGGCAGTGCAGTGTTGCGTTGGGTGCCCAAAGGTCTGGCATTTGTTGCATTGGGTGGTGGGGCTGAAGGTGATGTGTTTGGCAATAGTGCATTCGCGATTGAACATGGTGAGGTTGGTGACACCGAGTGACTTCTTCGTCATCTCACCTACAAAGGTGATGATCATGGAGGAGGCCTCTTTACCCTGGTGGGGTTCAGGGCTGGTGAGCCAACACGGTGTCTGACCCATTCAGAGGGACGGTTAGGATGATTCGATTACAGTACGGGCAGATTCGGGTTTGGCGGTGGACGGGATGCCGTGGACGATGAAACGGGTCCATTGCTGGCTGACCCTGGATGATGCGATTGGGAATTCGTGGAGTGCCTCCTCGAGGATGGCGAGGTATGGTTCATAGCTGGTGCTCAGGTGCTGATGCGCAACTGTGAAAACGAGGTTGTTGGTGGCAGTGATGTTTGCCAGGATGAGGGGCGGGTGTTCGATGTCAGCATGGGTGGTGATGGTCTTGTTGGCCACATGGAGTGCACGGTCTGCGGCCTCCTTGCGGTCGTTGGGTGCAGTTGTGAGGCTGAAGATTATCAGCCTGTCTGCCGTCGGGTAAGGCTTCGGGAGGATCGTCTCCTTCCTGGCCTTCTTCTTGCTCCTAACCTCCGTAAACTCCCTTGGCTGTTTTTCTGCTACCTGTGCGTAGGTTGATACAGGGGCTCCGGGAGGCTTGGTGGTGGTGGGTGGCTTCTGTCGTTGTTGGGGGAGTGCCGGCACAAACCTGGGGGCTGCAGGGGCGGCGGCGGGGATGGGACGTGCGGATAGGGTGGCAATTTGCTCCGAGAGCTTGGTGATGGTGTTGGTCAACTGGGAGATTTGTTTCTGCATCTCCAGGTCCCTCTCCTTCATCTCTTTGAGGCCAGGGATTTTGACGGTAACTGATTGCATTACAAATTGGGGTGTCATTTTGGTGTGGATGAAACGGCAAATCGGTTCAAGTAGCCGTTCGATGGTGTCGTTGGTAGCAGTGGTGTGGTCCAGTAGGGATTTCCATGCGAGGAAACTGGCCAGTGTGTCGGTATTGTGGTCCCAGTCGGGCGCATAGTCCAACTCTGCATTGAACATGTCGAGGGGGATGCTCTGTTGTGGGGTTGGGATCGGAGGTGGTGGTGGTGTGAATGTGATTGGTGGTGGGGTGGAGGAACTCCCTCCAAGTGACAGGTTTATTGTTTGGCTAATTTGCCCTTTGCCATGGAGGCGGAGATGGTTGCCATGGTGATGCAGAGTTTTCGTGGACAGGTGTCCACTTTTCGGAGCAGGGGTGGACGTTGTTCGGTTACTGGGCGACCCCGATGCGGAGCGAAATCGGGCAGGCAGCAACAACAAAGAAGTCAGAGGTGGCCAGCGAGTTCGTAGATGGAAAGACCGTGGAGTTATGAAGCTCCAGAGGGTATTTCCAGCGAAATTGGTGGTGGGAATAAAAATTTGATTGGCGGCGAACGAAAATTTTGCGGTGGAGTGAAGGGTAATAGATTGCGTGGAGAAGAATCTCCAGACTAGCTACCGTGCCCCTCCTTTTATACTTTTCCTATCCCTCTGTGGAATCACAGCTTGCACGCAAGACTGACACAGTTCCTCCGTCTAACATCACAACCCAATCGCCGCGCCCAACGAAAACACATGATCACACTCAGCTGCTGTGCGGCCAACACTCAACTCGTGGCAAAGGAGAAAAGACGCGCAAGCAGTAACAGTAAGGGAAAGGAAGAATGACGTACAACTTAATCAAGGGACAACAATAGTCGTAACGAACATGTGAGAAAGACGCGCAAGCTCAATCAACGGGAGATAACAAACGTAGCGGACCGAAGAAGGACGCGCAAACACTATCACAAGGGAAAGGCAAAGACGAGAAGGACGCGTAGGCAACATAGAAGAAACAAAGGACAGAGGTCTAGACTGGCCAGCGGTCGGGGAATATCGCCACCAGCATAATATGGCGAAGATTGGTTGAAGCGCCAAAGCGCGGAGGCTACGTCTCGCTGCGGCAGCCGTGATGAGGCCAAGCCACTGGGCGGCAAGGGTGACGGCAGCATCAGGAAAAAAAATCTGCATCCGGATGCACAGGCTGTGTCCAGACGCACCAGGTGCTCGGGACGTTCTGGACGCACCCTGGCAGGGCACATACCGCTTCCAACGTGAAATGCACAGGTAATGTGAATTCGAACGCAGTACGCCATGGCACCATGCATTCAGACGCTATATGACAGGGTGCCGTGCATCCGGAAGCAGCTCACCATGGCATCTGCTTACCAGACGGAGCGTGTCAGGTCATTTTCCTTCTGGACGCAGCCGTGTCAGAGAATTTTCCTTCTGGGCACAGCTGTGTTAGGGCAAATGGCGTCCGGACGACGCGTATCATGCCACCACGGTCAAGCTATCTGTTAAGGTACGGAACATCGTAGCAAATACTCTTGTCGCATTCACAAACACGCAGCGGGTTCCAGGCATAGTGACTCAGTCCAGTTCTATTCATTCTATCTAATGTACATCTATATATGCTACTACCACACTTCACGCGGAAACAAATGAAAGTTGGCAAATACGACATGACGCGTTGAGCACGACGCGATGAGCACGACGTGATGAGCACAACGCGATGAGGACGACGCAATGAGCAAGACGCGATGAGCACGACGCGTTGAGCACGACACGATGAGCACGACGCGTTGAGCACGACGCGATGATCACGACGCGATGAACACGATGCGATGAGCATTACGACTATCAGGTGGATGGCGATGAGCACGCTGCTGGCGGCGAGGACGATAGCAAGTAGGACGCGGCGAGGACGATAGCAAGTAGGACGTGGCGTGTATGATTGCAAGCTTTGTGACATGGTTAGTGCAGCTCTCAGAGTGACAGACAGCGGGAAGTTGTACAATACAACGTGACGAGTATGATGTCAATGAGAGTGCCGGCGGCAAGAACGATAGCGGGTAGGATGCGGCGAGTATGATGTCATTGAGGGTGCCAGCGGCGTGGACGATAGCAAGTAGGACGCGGCGAGTATGATTGCAAGTAAGACGTGGTGAGAATGATGGCGAGCTTTGTGACATGGTTAGCGCAGCTCTCAGAGTGACAGAGACACCGGGAAGTTGTACAATACACAGTGAGGAGTACGATGACAATGAGGGTGCCAGCAGTGAGGACGATAGCAAGTAGGCTGCGGCGAGTATGAGTGCGCATAAGACGCGGTGAGTATGATGTCAATGAAGGAGCCGGCAGCGAGGACGATAGCAAGTAGGATGCGGCGCGTATCATTGCAAGTAAGACGTGGCGAGTATGATGGCGAGCTTTGTGACATGGTTAGCACAGCTCTCAGAGTGACAGAGAGTGGGAAGTTATACAATACAAGGTGACGACTACGATGTCAACGAGGGTGCCGGCGGCGAGAACGATAGCGAGTAGGACGCGGCAAGTAAGTCGCGGCGAGTATGATGGCGTGAAAGACGCGACGAGTATGATGGCAATAGAAAGTGCCAAGCCACTACTAACGCTTGCACTTTCACAAGGTTCGGCTCATCACTCATAGATAGACCCCTTTTTTCTTCTCCTTTCACCTTGTCCTACTCGTCGACATTTTCCTAATCGACATCTTACTCGTTGCGCCTTTCTCGCCATCATACTCAACGCGTCTTACTTTCTCTCATACTTGCTGCGTCCTACTCGCCCACACTCGCCGCGTCCTACCCCCTATTGTTCTCGCCACCGGCACCCTCATTGACATCGTACTCGTCACGTTGTATTGTACAACTTCCCGCTGTCTGTCACTCTGAGAGCTGTGCTAACCATGTCACAAAGCTCGCCATCATACTCGTCACGTTGTATTGTACAACTTCCCGCTGTCTGTCACACTGAGAGCTGCGCTAACCATGTCACAAAGCTCGCAATCATCCTCGCCGCATCCTACTTGCTATCGTCCTTGTCGCCTGTGGCGTGCTCATCGCCATCCTCCTCATAGTCGTCGTGCTCATCATGTCGTGTTCATCTCGTCGCGCTCATCGCATCGTGCTCATCGCTTCGTGCTCAACGCGTCATGCACAACGCGTCGTGCTCATCGCGTCGTGCTCATCGCGTCGTGCGTAATGCGTCATGTCGTATTTTCCAACTTTCCTTTGTTTCCGCGCGAAGTGTGGTCGTAGCATATATAGATGTACATTAGATAGAATGAATAGAACTGGACTGAGTCACTATGCCTGGATCCCGCTACGTGTTTGCGAATGCGACAAGAGTATTTGCTGCGATGTTCCGTGCGTTGAAACCCAGCCTGACTGTGGTGCCATGACACGCGTCGTCCAGACGCCATTTGCCCTGACACGGCCGTGTCCAGAAGGAAAATGCCCTGACACAGCTACGTCCAGAAGGAAAATGCCCTGACATGGCTATGTCCAGAAGGAAAATGCCCTGACACGGCTGTGTCCAGAAGGAAAATGCCCTGACACACTCTGTCCGGTAAGCAGATGCCGTGGCGAGCTGCCATCGGACGCAGGGTGCTGTGGCGAGATACGTCCTGTCACGGCGTAGGTCCCGGCACTCGATTTGGGTTTGGTTGTTTGATTTCGTTGTTGATGCCGGCACCTCGCTCCAGATGTCTCGATCTTGGAAAGAGTGTTGTCACCTCGCTCCGGATGTCTCGATCTTGGAAAGGGTGTCGGTTACGGGTCCCGGTTGCATAAGAGAAGGTTGTATGAGTTGCGTGGTTATGAGCACATATGTGAGTATGAGTACATATGTGAGTTGTATGGGTATGAGTAGGAGGACGTATGGGAGTTGCGAGAACTGTGTATATAAGGAGGGCTGTCTCCCGTGTTTTGTCTTCTTCTTCTCTTCATGCAACCTCTTGTATTCTATTCGGAATATCAACCTCGTCTCCATTTCCTCCGTTTCCTCCGTTTCCGTATCTCTGTATCGGCAACGCTCGTCTAGCGCCACCCGTCTCTGTCCGACACATCCGTCCGAAGCTGTCCGTCTCTCTGTTTGACACGTCCGTCTGACGTTGTCCGTTCCTGTCCGACACGTCTGTCCGACGCTGTCCGTCTCCCTGTCCGACACGTCCGTCTGACGTTGTCCGTTCCTGTCCCACACGTCTGTCTGACGCTGTCCGTCTCTCTGTCCGACACGTCCGTCCGACGCTGTCCGTCTTTCTGGTCCGACACGTCCATCTGACACTGTCCGTCTCTGTCTCCCGTTTCTGTTCCCGTTCCCGTTCCCATTCCATTCCCGTTCCCCCCCCACTTCCACACCCGCTCCCACTTGCGTCACCAGAACTCACTCGAGTACCTTGGAGAACCGCCGCCGTTACACGTCCGGATGCATGGTGCCATGGCGAACTGCGTCCGAGTTAAGCAGGTTGCGTCCGAAGCGTCCAGAGCGTCCAGTGCATCCGGATGCTCAGGACGCAATTTTTTTTTTTCCTGATGAACCCCGGCCGCGGCGCCTAGGAGCCCATTGCGCGAGATTCGTGACAACCAAGGATGATATCCATAGTTGGCGAAAAACGGGGTTATTCTTGTGGTTCAGGTTTGGGTGTTATTGTAGCAGAACGCAGCAATTGGCAAGCGCTTTTGCCGGTCGTCCTGCTGGTAGTTACAGTACGCCCTCAGATATTGCTCGTGGGTAGCATTGGCCCTTTCCGTTTGCCCATCCGTTTGTTGGTGGAAGGCTGTGCTAAGCTTGCGTGATATCCCGAGTGCTTCCATTACTTGTTTCCCAAAGTCGGAGGTAAATAGGGATCCCCTATCTGACACAATATTGTCCGATAGTCCGTGGGGTCTGACGGCTTGTGGTAGGAAGTGATCTGCTAGGTCTTCGGGTTTCAGGGTGCCATGGCAGGCGAAGAAGTGTCCCATTTTTGTGAGGCGATCGATTATTACACATAATACGTCCTTTCCGTTACTTGTTGGCAGCGCGGTGCTAAAGTCCATTGATATCGTGTCCCATGATCCATGCGCAAGTTTCGAGTGGCTTTAGCAGTCCATATGGCACGTGTCGGATTGGCTTGATACGATGGCAGGTGTCACAGTGGTCGACCTATCTGTGGACGTACTCTCATTGTCGTGGCCAGTAGAAATTTCGGCTAACGAGTTCCAGGGTTCTTGCTCGGCCCGGGTGTCCCGCGGCTTCCACGTCATGGTGGTCTCTGAATATGCGAAGTCGTAGGGTGTCGTTGTCAGGGATCCATATGAGGCCATCGTACATTAGGAACCTGCTGTTTTCCTCAAATAACCCTAGCACGATCTTCCCGTCACAGGTGGTCCTGTTCGCCTTTTTCCTCCGAATTTCTTGGATCTCTTTCTCTGCGGTGCTTTGTGTTTGGATTTCGCTCAGGAGTTAATTGTCTATCTCAAGGCTAAAGGTTTCTGTTGTATTAGCCTTGAGCGTTTCGAAATCGTCTTCGGGTAACAGGATTCGGCCGTGGTTCTTCCGATGATTCATATCCCCTTCCCAGCGAGAGTATCCTGACTCACTAGAGAGGATGTCCGGTTTACCAGCTAACTTCCTAGATCACTATCTGATTGTGAAGTCGTAGTTGGCTAATCGCTCACCCCACCGGGCTTGCCGTAGGTTGAGGTTGTTCTTTGTTTTCCAATATTGAAGGTTCTTGTGGTCCGTCAGAATTGTGATTTTGGGTCCCGTTGTCTTGCAGTAGGTATCTTATTTGCGCAGTGCGTCCACAATCGCCAGTAGCTCCATGTCGTGGATATCGTAGTTACGCTCCGGGTCCTTGAGTTTACTTGAGTAGTATGCTATCGGATGCAAGATTCCCTTTTCGTCGGGCTGTGAGCAGATTGCTCCGATGGCATAGTCTGATGCATCCATTTCGATAGTAACGGGGCATTCCAGGTCGAAGTGCTGTAGTATTGGTTACGTGGTCATTGCTCTTTTGAGCGTCTCAAATGCCTCCTGCTGCCTATCACCCCATTCCCATACTTTTTCCTTCGTTGTCAAGGAGGATAGGGGCATCATAATCTTGCTGTAGTCTTTGATAAACCGTCGGTATAAGTTGGCAAAGCTGTGACACCTGGGTATGCGAGTACAGAGGTGGAGGTAGAGATATCCTAGAGTCAGGTTCAATTTCTTTATTCACAGTGGAATAATCTTAGGTTCGTACTGTTGGGTGTTTCACGTGGTATCCGAGGATGGGTAGTAGAAGGTAGGTGGAGTTTTTCCGTGTGGTATATATGCAATTCTTTCTTTGTCATGTGGTTCTCTTCTTCCGGTCGACACACCGGGTTTCTCAGTCTCAAGACGTGCGGCCTCAGAGAGCCCCACACACGGGTGTGGTTGGTCCTGACCGGGTTCAGCGATAAGGGTGGAGGCTAACAGTCAGCGACCTCATACTCCTCCCGTCGCTAGTCTTCCGGCCTATGCAGGCTTCATATCGAGGTCCTAGTCAGGATTGGTCGTAACTCTTTCGGAGTTTGCCGTCAGTCCTGGTTTGCCGCTGGCCCCGCTCCGGAGTTATTCTTGCGTCCGTTCGTCTCGGCTGTAAGGTTCTAACTCCGGGTCTTATCTCCCGTCTAGACTCTCCCAGACCTGTCTTGCAATGTGAGGCCTGCTTATGGCTTGCGACTTGCAGGAAGCTAGTTCTGCCCTTCTCATGTTCTCGTATGTAGCGGCTACAAGAGTTGGCAGTGCGTTGGGTCTACCCGGCAGGCTGGCCTAAGATCCATCACCCACTGAGGTTACCCTTGCTCTACCTGCTCTTGCCGAACTGCTTTCCGAGGTCCCGAGATCCTATCAGGGATCTCTAGTCAAGTGACTTACCATTTTGCTACCTTTCTCCTTGTACCTTTATTTCCCTTTGTTACCCTCGGGTGTAACACTACTCCCCCTCTTTCTTAGCTTCGGCCCGAAGGTGATTTATCCTGACTCCCTCTCCTTTTTCGTGTGAATCGGTGGAATGCAGTCCTCTATCCCCTGTATCCCTCCGGCTGCCCGGTCCCGAAGAAAACCCTCCAGTGGGAAAAAACTTCGGAATCCATTCGGTTGGCAGCCGGCCCTCGGATCTGGGTGGTCTTCCGACCGGTCTAGGATCCTACTGTCGGAGTGGTGTGAAGGAAACCATTTGACGACCATGTTCCCCCAAAGAGGTGATCAGAAGACAGGTTGACCTGGCACGCCGGTGTAGCAGGGGATCAGACTGGCCGTACAGTAGTCTCGCCGCCACAGCCGGTCAAAACCAGTGGCTCTGAATCGGTCACCCACGCCTCACCACAGTTAAGGGACGACTGTCGTTGAAAATCTGATTACAATACCTTCACTCTTCTGCTCATCGGTTGCGTGGTTTGGGATGAAGTCCTGCTCCCCTTCATCCTACTACCCCCCGATCGTGCTTCAACCCCTTCGGCTTTGACATGCACCCAGGGTGGATCGGAGTCGAGCTCTCGGTGAGCCGGTAGTCCCTCGGCGTGCCTGGATTCTGTCGGTGAAACTCTCGGAGTTTCTCCAGGCCGCCTACCGAAAAGTTATCATATGGTTCTCCTGTCCAGTCCTTCCGGTCTGGGTAGTCGAGCCATTTGACGAGGTACAGGACGCGGCACCCTTTCCTGGTGCTCCCAAGAACCCCGTCAACATCGTATTCCTTGCTCTGTTCGATATCGTCGGCCTCTCGGAGGATCATCGAGGGGTCCGGCAGTATTCAGTGTTCACTGGTTCGATAGGGTTCGAGTAGCGATATATGAAAGACGTTGTGAATCTTCCATTTCCGAGGCAGCGTAAGTCAAACTGCGAGGGGCGAGACGAACTTTTCCACCTGGAAGGGGCCATGATTCTTGTGGTCCAACTTCCGGGAGGGTCGGCGCATCTTGATATTGTGCCCGTTGTGCATCACCAAGTCTCTGATCTGGTATTTCGGGGTCTCGGTGCACTGGGGGTCCCTGTAGTGGCGCATCCGTTCGTGTGCCACCTCCAGTCGTTTGGCGGACGCTTTGTGCACCGTGGGCATCCAGTGGGCGTAGAGCTTGCTGGCGGGGTTCAAGGGTCCCGAGGCAGCCGGGTTGGAGGATACGGGATGGAATCCGTAGTTAGCGTAGAACGGAGACATCCCATTTCCCATGGTAAGCGAATTGTTGTAGGCAAACTCCGCCATCAGGAGTTGGCCTACCCAGTTGTCCTGTTCGTGGCCGACAAACACTCGGAGGTACGCTTCGATTGTCTGGTTGAGGCGTTCCCTCTGTCCGTCGGTTTGGGGGTGGAAGGCCATCGACATCCTCAGGCGGATGCCAAATAGCCACAGGAATTCTTGCCATGTCTCGGAGGTGAATCGTGAGTCTCGGTCCGAGACAATGTCCGAGGGTAGTCCGTGGTGTTCCCAGACTTCCTGGGCGAAGACAACCACCAGGTCAGCTGCCGTCTTCTTTTCCTTCTTGAGGCGGAGAAAGTGCGCCATCTTTGTGAATCGGTCTATAACCACCCACAATTGGTCGCATCCTTCTGAGAGTGGCAGTTCCGTAATGAAGTCCATTGCAATGGATTGCCAGGGGGCATATGGTAGTTCCAGGGGGGAGAAAAGTCTGTACGGTTGGTGCCGAGCCGTCTTGTTCTTCTGGCATTCGGGGCAGCTCCGGACAAAGTCGATAATTCTTTCGTTCATCTTTGGCCACCAGAAGTTGCGTCGGATTAGCTCGATCGTCTTGTCCTGGCCCATGTGGCTGGCGAT
>Ga0307512_10008002_pt1 | contig 10373 bp, 3 predicted proteins | sample 14_EM_MG_FD_200267 | JGI IMG/M metagenome (GOLD analysis project Ga0307512, IMG submission 200267) | Populus trichocarpa ectomycorrhiza microbial communities from riparian zone in the Pacific Northwest, United States - 14_EM | ecosystem: Host-associated > Plants > Roots > Unclassified | place... | reverse complement strand
TCTTACGCGTGCTCTCGAGCGACGGATCGGCCTTGTGCTTGAGCTGAGCGGGGTAAGTGTACGAGCCAGCCTTCTTATTGGCCTCGACACGACAGAGAGGATCGAGGAAAACGGAAGACTCCTGCTCGGGGGTGTATGGAGCGTGCGACTTGGCCTGAAACAGGTTGTTTTCCACCAGGGAAGTGTGGTAGTAGCGATAGGCCTTCTTGTATCGGGCTTCGACCCTGGACTTGTATCCATTGTAGGTGGCTTCGTCAAGGGTGGCGAAGAGATACTTGGAGTGGACGCCGATAGCCTGAGCTCCCTTCTGACCAAAACCGAACGAAGTGACGGAGAAAGCCTTGATGCCATCCGTCTGAATCGATCGGCTGGGGTAAACGATGTACTCGAATTGCTCCAGGTTGGCGTCAACGTTGTCGGCATTCCTGTTACCAGGAACAAGTCCGGAGTTCAAGCACTGTAAGCCACCATTCATCATCCAGGCACCGGCAGCACCTTTGGGGTGGCCAGTCAGGAACTTTTGGAAGACACCGAGAACCGCGTTGCCTTTCTTGCGGCCGAGGTGTGCCATCATCTTGTTGATAGCATCGGACTCGTTCTTGTCGTTGGCCTTGGTACTGGTACCGTGGAACGAAGCAACTCCCAGATCGTCGATGGTGAGACCCCACGTGGCAAGGGCACCGCGGAGAGGAGCGATCTTCGGGTCACGTTTCCAGAAGTCATTACCCCAGGTAGAAAGGGCTTCCTTCTCCTGTCGGCTGGCCTCCTTCTCGACGTGCTTGGCCCTGTCCGCAAGATACTCGTTTTCGTCGAATTCTGAATCCTGAGCCTTCATCGCGGCAACCTCCTTGTGCAGGTACAGAAGTTCCGTCTCGGTCCACTGCTTGATCTGGGTCTTGCGTAGATCGAGCTGCCTCTTGCGGTAGCCAATGTCCAGAAGTGGGCTGGGGAACTTGCCGCTGGCCTCGCGGGCGGTAGTCAAGATACCCTGACCGGGCGCGGGAATGCTGCGTCCAATCTTATCGGTGGCGGTGGCAGTCATGGCGACGATACCGTAGATGGGGACTCCCATGTCCAAGGCAAGCTTGGCCGTCATGATGAGCTGAACACCACATCCCTGGGATTCCATAAAACCATTGCGGGTAGTAGTGGTGGGACGAGACATCTCTGAGGGAATTCTGCCATGCGCAAACTCATCCTCGGCGTTACTCGTAGCCTTCATGTTGGCGAACTCGTAAGAGCCCTCCTCCTGGAAGTCGTCGAATCCACCGACGAAGCAGACCTTGGCCTTGCCTTCAATGATCGTCTCGTAACCAATATCCATCGACTCGACCGAAGTAGCACACGCACCGACGGGGGTCTTGATGGGGCCGGTCGACGATAAGAGCAGCATGTTGACCCAAGCGGCCATGGTGTTGATGAAGGACTCCTGAAGGACATCCTTCTGGATGGGCTTGTCCATGTAGCGGCCTTTGTACATACCACGCAGCGCGCTGGTGCCTCCAACACCGGAACCGACACAGTTACCAACCTCCGAGATGTGGACATACTTGTAGAATTCGTAAGGGTCGGTAATACCGGCGGAGATCATTGACTCGGCGACAGTGACCAGGACATAGAGGGTCACGGGGTCAACCTGGGAGATGATGTCCTCAGGCACACCGTAACGTCTGGCATCCCATCCGGTCGGGACCTGACCAGCGACGAGGCGGTCGAACTTGAGGGCCTTGGGGACGAGCAGCGTGGCGCCCTTCTTCAGGCGGACAGTGAACTCGCCAGTCTCCAGCTCAAATATCTCGGCCTTGTCGTCATGACGCCTCTTGAATTCTTCCGCAGTCTCCTTACTAGCCTCGAAGGGATCCATATCCTCCTCGATGACAATCTCGTGTAGCAGCTCCTTCTTGAGAGGGTCGTAGCCGCCGAACAGCTCGCTCTCGATCAGACGGATACCGGCGTGTTCGAGGATATACTTCTCATACTTGGGCTTGACATCCTTGTCATCGACAGGTTCGCCGGTCTTCGCATCGACCCATCCAGAGTATTGCTTACCCTTGATAGGCCCCTTGAAGTGCTTGATCAGGCCCATGATCCAAGCCATCTCGATGCAGCCTTCAAGAGAGAACTTGCCGTACGCCTCCATCTCCCAACGAGTACGCGAATTACCCCAGGGACCAACCTCGGCGAAACCGGCAACAACGACAACCTTCTCGAGGTCAACCATGCCCTTGCGGGTGGAGGCGAGCGACTCGATCTCGGCCTTGTAGTCGGGAAGTTCGGGGAAGCCGAACTTCATGTTAGCACGAGGCTGGATGGCGACTTTCTGGTAGAGCTTCTCGTTCTCATCGCCGTTGATGATCCTGTGCTCAATGGCGGTCTCAGTGGTGACCGCCCGGCGGATCTCGGAAGTCTCCATGAGATCCTGACGGAGCTTGCTGGAGAGCTCATTGAGGTTGGGGATGTACTGTAAAGCACCGTTGAGATCGGCAAATACAGGCTTGTTCTGGCACAGGTTGACTACGGCGGGGGCCAGAAGCCCGAGGATGTTGAAGGCCATCTCTTGCTGCGAGAAAGTGCGGACGCTGAACTTCTCGAGGCCTTCGGCGATGATGTTGTTGCCAGTCATCAGACCTGTTCCGCGGGTCCACCCGATGACAGCTCCGCAGATACTCAAGTAGTTACCCCAGGACTCAGAATACCATCGGTTGAAAAGAGTCTCTAGGCCAAGCTTGGATTCAGCGTACAGACCATCGTTGCCAAAGGTTCCATGATTGGGCGACAAAGGAAGGATGACTTGGGCAGGCCTGGTCTCGATTTCGCGGGAAGCCTTGTTGGTCTTGACCATACCGAGCAGTCTGAGAAGGTTGGTCAACATGATACGGTGGGCGAGTTCAGACTTGGAGTCGATGCTATCGATCTCCCGTCCGTTCACGGGGATAGCTGCGAAAGGGATGATGACGTCAAGGTCCCAGCCGAGACCCGTCTTGGTATCGTAAACGTAGTTGACCAGCGCCTCGACATCCTGTTTGCTGCCTTGGTTGAAGGGAACCACGACGAGCTGGGATCCGCGAGAACCGTACTTGGTGTACATCGACTGGTAGTATTCTGTGACCTCGCGGGAGAATCGAGAGGTAGTGACGACAACCTTAGCACCTCCGCTGAGCAGACCCTGCAGCACCTCCGCACCGATGGATCCAGCACCGGCACCAGTCATGAGAACATTCTTATTCTGGAAAGTGATACCCTCCTACGGCGAGTTAGTCCGAGACCGTCGAGAGATAGGGGATGATCAAATACCACTGCAGCATTCTCCAGGCACTCGAGATACAGGCCGGTGAGCTTCTTCGAGTACTCCCATCCGTGCTCCTCCTTTCTTCGGAGGTGCAGGAAGGGAATACACTCCGTGGCTCCTTCACTGCCGCGCATCTTGGTGCTACGCTTAGCCTTTCCGTTCTCCTGCATGATCTGCCCCTCATTCATCGCAAGGCTACGAATGACGTCCGTGTATAGAGTCTTGATCTCAAGCTGGGAAGACTTGGACATTCTCTGCTGCTGGCGGATGATCTTGTAAATCTTGGTCAGGTTGCTTTGGACCTTGGTACGATTGCCGTACTCGCTCATCTTTCCACCGGCCGCCATCTCCTTGACATAGTGTTTAAGCTTACGGACGGAAGGACGAGGAACTTCAGCGTAGGTCAGGTTGCCCTTGGCGTCGATGGTGGTTTGCGGGCCAGTAGGGTAGGCAACATCTTTGTAAGCGGGTGCCGTGTTCAAAGCCTTCTTGCAGTTCTCGATGAGCAATTCACCCAACTGCTTCGCCAGTTCGTATGTTTCGCCCCGTTCGGTAGGACAGTTGTCAATGTGGTACTGCATGAATTCGAGCAAGATTGGGCTTGACCGGTTCATGATGCCGATACACTGAGAGACTATCTCGCGGTCCACCAGCTTCAGGCGCCCGAAGATGATGTCGTAAAACATGGAGAGAGCGTCTTGTCTCGCCCAATTCCAGGAAGAGTCGTAGACACGTGCCTTCAGAGGCGTAAATGTGGGCTCGATGCCAGAAGCATAGGAGTCGCCGTGCTCCACTATCCACAGGTCGAGCTGAGCTTGCAAAACCTTGTTGGTCTCCTCTGAGCCGATGAATGCCTTGTCACCCTTTCGCAGGTCCATCTTAAGATATCTCGCCAACAACTCGAGCTGCTGCTTGAACAACGCTTTCTGGTCCTTGGTGAGGGCGTCTATGGCAGCGGGATCCATCATCATACCACCAGCGCCCCCGGCACCACCGGCACCACCGGCTGCAGGCGCAGACAGGGAGATACCGGCCGTAGCGGCATACTTGTTTGCGACGGTGTCCAAAAAGGCCTTGGCATCAGGCTCGCCCCCCAATCGTGCCGCCGGCTCCATGGTAATAGCGAGCAGCATAACACCATCCTGACGTCCGGGCCCGAGACCCCATCGGTCAGCAAGGTATTTGCGTACCGCTGTGATGTTGAATCCACCGGGCATCTTGCTGGAGACCAATCGAGCGATGAGGGAGCTCGACTGTTTGCCCAACTGGCCATTGAATGTAGACTGAAACGCGCCCCCCAGCTCATCGAGAGGGACATCCTCGGGCTTTTCGGGGGTGGCCCCGAATTCCTTTTGCAAATCTGAGGCGAACCGGTGGTGAGCGCCGATGAATTGGTGGGGCTAAGGATGGGGGCTCTCACCTCCAAGAATCTCATTCTGAAGAGTACTCTTTCCATTGACCAAATCTTTGATTGCCTTTGACAGTGGGATCTCGCTGAATGATTTCTTGAGTTTCTGCGCGATGATTGCTCTCACAACATCGGTAGCCTTAACAGGCGCATCGTCCACCTGCGCAGCGGGTCCCGCGCCCGGCGGCGGAGCGGCAATAGCAATCGGAGACGCGACAGCAGCTTGAGGGGGTGACGACGACGGCGGTGACGACCCTGCTGGCTTCTCTGCCTCTTCCTCGACAGGCTCAACATCGTAGTATATCTCCTTCGCGTCCTTGTTGTAACAAAGGATCTGACGCTGCAGGGACTGAGCAGCATCGTACGCTTCGTACTTGGAGGCCAGTGTCCGCCGGGCCATGCCGCCGAGGGTATCTGAGGGACCAATCTCGACGATCCGCTCGGCGGAGTGCTCGGCGAGGATTACATCTTGAGTTTCAATCCTGTACGAAACAGATAGCAATTATTAGCCCGACCCGAGAATGATGCGAAGGAGAGCTGCGATTGTAGGTGGAATTCGAATTGAGTGGTAGCATACCATCTGACGGGACTGGCGAACTGGTAGGCGAGAAGCTCCACCAGCAGAGTGTATGCCAATTCCTGTTCCAGTTCCGGTCTCATTGTGAAGTCGTGTATTTGTGGCTATGGGATCGTGGGGGACGAATCGAAATACCACGGGTGGTATCTATTTCAGCTGTCGTTTGCAAAGACGACTTGCAAAGGAGGGAACGGCAAGACAGATTCTAATTGATACGACGAGACGGTGGTGGTGGATAGCACAGAGCTCTCGTAGTGGGGTAGAGGGGGTCGAAGGGATTGAGTTTGTGATGGGTAGAACGTCGACTCGAAATGGATGAAGGAATGGGAAGGGAGATTGAGCGGGAGGAGAGCAGCGGGGATGTTAATCGATGGATTGGGTGGTCCGTTCCCTTTTTTTCTTTCTCTGTATCAGCGGAGCGGGATTTCTAGCTGTACTGGAGGGTGGAGGATGGTTTCGTTGGCGGAGGAGGGGAGGTACCGAAGGGATGCTAGTGGCTAGGATTTTTCTAACGACGGGCAGGGCAGGGGTTGCTCCAAAAAATGTTGGGATCGCGGCGGGTAAAGAAGTGCAAAATAAGGAACGACAATTGAGCCGGTCGCGACTCTGCCTTGGAAGGAATCGTCTGTCGGCCCGGCGCCCTGATTGATCCTCGCGACCGTCGAGCCAACTAGCCCCATAGCCGCCATCATGGCCAGAACCACCGATACGTCGGGATACCCGTTATGCTCGCCGCGGGGGTACTCAAGACTGTGTATGCCCATACCAGATCAGCGGGCTGGGTGTCCTCTGTCCACTCTCCGATCGCCACCAGCACAGTGCTCTCGGAAGGGTGTTGAATAAGTTTTGGGCAGGGGAGGAGAGGGGAAGGGTAAGAGCTCCCCAGCATTTGCTGCTAAAGCCAGGCTCGTAGCTTTTTCCCGAGCTGGTGTTTGTGTGTCTGGGTAGAAGTGCCTGTCCGGGCCGATAGACCAGCCTGGGTATCTAGACCGCAGAATGGAGCACAGAATAGGCCTTGACTCCACGGATACGATCTGCTCGCCCGAGGTGCAGGCAGTGCGGGGCATGTAGAATAGAATAGAATGTATCTAGCTGTCCATTTGACGGCCAGGCCATCTATGAAATTCTGACTCAACTCCTCTCCCACCATCTCCGTCATTACCGTACGATCCAGCCATTCCAATCGTAAGCAGCCATCATCCTAGCATCCTCTGACTTCAACAACAAACGTTCCCAACAATATACTCCGTGTACCGCCACCACGTTAGATATCTCGGCCCCGGCAATTAATACCCCGAGGCGTTAGCCCCGAGAGCCTACAGCAGTCTCATTGGAGACAAGGGATGCCGAGGAAAGGTGGAAGCCGGCAAGACAGAGATAAGCGTTGGTAGTAGTAGTACGTTTGTCGGGACCCTGGGCAACGACACAGAGAACTGGTAAAGTCGCTTCAAATGATGCAGCTCAACCGAGTAATTGCTCTAGATAAGGAAACATGCTGCGAGGAAAACTCGTCGCTTAAAATGTCACCAGACAGGAGCAGTGATTTCCCCAGAGGAAACCGATTGAGGCAGTTCTGACCAGTTGCTCCCATCTCCCGTCGCGGCGGGTGGCTATTGCGTTTACAGTTTACCGCAAGGACCCGTGTTGCGTTGGGGGCTCTTTATCGCGATCCCTTGCAGGGATGGTGAGAAAATTGGGTTTGCCCTTGGCGGTGGCCCCTCAACAACTCAGGAACCGTGTGTTCCACCCCCCACAACGAAAATAAAATAAAATAATACATATGTGGAGCGAAAGGCGTTGAAGGGCCAAAAGTGAGACAGGAAGGTGCAAGTGGGCTGAGAGAAGCAAATCAACCCTTGCCCCCTCTCCCCGTAGATACTGCACCATTGGGTTGTTCTACAATACCTACCCCTCCATCAACCGACAACCTCCTACAACTTCTTCTACAATTCCTCCTCCATCAATCTCCCCCTCATTTCATCCCATCCCCCCTCCCCATTCACACTCTCTCCGTTCCGGTCTGTGTGCGCTCCTCATACATATCTCTTCGCGACACCACAGCTGCCTTCCGAACACTGCCATCGGACTAAAATTGTAATCGGAGTCCGAATTCAATTCCATCCGTCTCAATTCCTTGTTAGATCCCGGAAGCTTCGTGAGTTCGTCAATTCAGCTGTGCCTTGCAATTGATCCTCCTCGAGCTTCATCCGCTGACTTTGACCACAGAGCTCCATAGATACACTCAGACGAAAAAGAGCAATGTATGGCACAACGGGTACAACCACGGGTGTCTCCACCCCCCACTCGGCCTCCTCTCTGCGACCTCTGATCCTGAGCCACGGCTCTCTTGAACATGCGGTCCTTGTGCCGACCGCCATCCACTACCACGCTTCCGAGCTCAGGCAGCGATTCCAGACCATTCTACCAACGGCAACCGAAGAACTAGCTCTCGACGAGGAGCCATCATCGGTCCCTGAACTGGTGGCACGATTCCTCGGATACGTCGTGGAGCAGGTGGTGGAAGGTGAAGACGATGCTTCTGGAACATATGAAAATGTGTTACGGCTCGTTTTGTCCGAGTTCGAAAGCCGATTCCTGCGCGGTAACGAAGTCCACGCCGTGGCTGCACAATTGCCTGGTATCCCCTCGAAGCGGCTCGACGTCGTGAAGAACTACTATGCTGCACGGCTGGCTGCGAACCGGCCCCTCAAGGCCCACGAGTCGGCACTCTTCAGAGCTGCGGCGGAGAGTAAGGCCGGTGTGTACGTCGTCTTCGGCGGTCAGGGAAACATTGAGGAGTACTTTGATGAGCTGAGAGAACTATACCATGTGTATGAGGGTCTCGTGGAGGAATTCATCGTGTCCTGCGCCCATGTTTTGTCGGCATTGTCGCGGGACCCGAAGGCCGGTAAGGTCTATTCGAAAGGACTGGACGTTATTCGCTGGCTGCAGGACAAGGAGTCCACACCCGACCTTACATACCTCGTATCTGCACCCGTTTCTTTCCCGTTGATTGGACTGGTACAGCTATCACATTACTATATCACCTGCAGAATCCTCGGAAAGGAGCCCGGCGAGCTGAGAGAGAGAATTGCGGGTACCACTGGTCACTCGCAGGGTGTCATCACAGCGGCGGCGATTGCCATCGCATCCGATTGGGATTCCTACCGGAAAATCTCTCACGATGCCCTGACTATGCTCTTCTGGATCGGATGTCGATCTCAGCAAACCTACCCCCGCACATCGCTCGCCCCCAGTGTCCTGCAAGACTCAATGGACGAGGGCGAGGGACACCCTTCCCCTATGCTTTCCACCCGAGACCTTACGCTGGCACAAGTTCGCGGCCACGTCGATGCGACCAACACACATCTGCCCGAGGACCGACACATCCACATATCGCTCATCAATGGTGCGCGAAATGTGGTCGTGACTGGCCCCCCCCAATCCTTGCACGGCCTGAACCTCAGACTGCGGAAATCCAAGGCCCCGACCGGTCTGGATCAGAACCGTGTTCCGTTCACCGAGAGAAAGCAGCGGTTCGTGAACCGATTCCTTCCCATTTCGGCACCCTTCCACTCTCCCTACCTGGAGACTGCTGCGCCAATAATTGAGGAGGACCTCAAGAATATCACCTCCTTCACCAAAGAGAGCCTGGCCATCCCGGTATACGACACACATACCGGCGAAGATCTACGGGAATCCGCCTCAGGTTCATCGATCGTGCCCGACCTTGTCCGCCTGATTACGAGCCTTACCGTCGAGTGGGAGAAGGCTACAGTTTTCAAGGGTGCCACCCACGTTCTTGACTTCGGTCCCGGTGGTGTTTCTGGTGTCGGGGTGCTCACGCACCGCAACAAGGACGGAAAGGGTGTGCGTGTCATTCTTGCTGGAGCCGTCGAGGGTACGAACAGCGAGGTTGGATACAAGCCAGAGCTGTTCGACCGTGACGAGGAGCATGCCGTCAGGTATGCCGTCAACTGGGTCAAGGAACATGGACCCAAACTCGCCAAAACGAAGGAGGGCAAAACATACGTGGACACCAAGTTTTCGAGGCTGTTGGGCCGAGCGCCCATTATGGTGGCTGGAATGACACCTTGTACTGTCCCGTGGGACTTCGTTGCTGCCACCATGAACGCTGGCTACCACATCGAGCTGGGTGGTGGTGGATACTATAACGCCAAGGGTTTGACCGAGGCTCTGCGCAACATCGAGGAGACCACTATCCCCGGAGCTGGTATCACGGTCAACCTGATTTATGTCAACCCCAGAGCCATGGCCTGGCAGGTGCCGCTCCTGCAGCAGCTCCGCGCCGCAGGTGCGCCCATCGAGGGTATGACCATCGGAGCCGGTGTTCCGTCGCTTGAGGTTGCCAATGAGTACATTGAAACCCTCGGACTGAAGCACATTGCCTTCAAACCCGGATCTCTTGATGCCATCCAATCGGTGATCAACATTGCGAAGGCGAACCCCACTTTTCCTGTCCTTCTTCAGTGGACCGGGGGAAGAGGTGGTGGTCACCACTCGTTTGAGGACTTCCACCAACCCATCCTCCAGATGTACGGGCGCATCCGTCGCTGTGAGAACATCGTTCTGGTGGCTGGGTCCGGATTCGGTGGTGCTGAGGACACCTATCCTTACCTCACCGGTACATGGTCCGAGAAATACCAGTACCCTCCTATGCCATTCGATGGAGTCCTCTTCGGTAGTAGGATGATGGTTGCCAAGGAAGCGCATACTTCCCTCAACGTAAGTAATAGCATCGACATTCTGGTAGCGCGTCAACTGACAGGTTTTAGGCCAAGAAAGCGATCTGTGAAGCTGAGGGTGTAGACGACAAGGACTGGGAAAAGACCTACAGGGGACCGGCTGGCGGTATCATCACTGTTCGCTCTGAGATGGGCGAGCCTATCCACAAGCTGGCCACCCGCGGTGTCCAGCTCTGGGCTGAGCTCGACCGCACAATCTTTTCGCTTGACAAGGCCAAACGTCTCGCCGAGCTCAAGAAGCAGCGTGACCACATCATCAAGCGGCTCAACGCTGACTTCCAGAAGACTTGGTTCGGCCAGAACAGTGCCGGCGAGGCTGTTGACCTTGAGGAC
>Ga0307512_10008001_pt1 | contig 10373 bp, 5 predicted proteins | sample 14_EM_MG_FD_200267 | JGI IMG/M metagenome (GOLD analysis project Ga0307512, IMG submission 200267) | Populus trichocarpa ectomycorrhiza microbial communities from riparian zone in the Pacific Northwest, United States - 14_EM | ecosystem: Host-associated > Plants > Roots > Unclassified | place... | reverse complement strand
CCGAATAAGCCTTTAAATTAAAAAAAAAAAAAAAAAAAAAGGAGAAGCGAAGACTGACTGACTGACTCTCTGTCTATGGTCGCTGTTCTTTTTTGCCCTCTTCATCTTCATCTTCATCTTCCTCTGCATTGCTTTTATCATTAACTATCAATTAGTTTCCTCTTTCATTTTCGTTGTCGAAGAATTACTATCTAGCTAGCTAGGTATCTATCTAGCCACACAGCTCTTACTTCTACTGCTTTTTTTTTTTAGAATTAATTAATTAATTAATAACAGGATTGCTGACAGAATTCATCTCCTTTCCCTTTTCTTTTCTTAATTTTTTTTTAATTTTACGATGTCTTATTTTTTATTTAATTAGCTGATCTAATTTCTGTCTAACCCTCCTCCTCTTTTCCCATTTCTATATACAAAGCTCTAATCTTTCTCTTGATCCTTCTGTTTCCCGAGAAAAAAACCAAGTCTTGGAAAGTTCAAAATACTTTCAAGGGTTTTGATTGATTTTGAGGGTGGGGGTGTGATGGGTCGTCTCATGTGGAAAGCTTGTGTCCTTTTTTTGTTTGACTGATTTCTTATGTTTTGATGGCAGATAGTGAAAGATACATACTTTTTGTGGGTGCTGTGGCTTCAAATCAGTTTAAGATGTCCTAACTAGTTCTTCCAGAGGTATTATCTATCTCTTTACAATGTTTCTATTTTTGTTCTCTCACATTAGGACTGTTATTTAACCCCATCCGTGGACAAATAGGTTTCCCTAGTTACCTGTTCCTCACCTCTTTTGTCTTTAATTCCATGGTGATTAGAGAGTGATTTTGCCGTTACTTGTCTAGTTGTTTCATTTTGTGCTTCTTAATCTTCATTACAAATCTTTCAAGTCTTATAATCGTGTCTGTCTTTTTACGTCCTGTCGTGTTCTTTCCCTATTAATCGTGCTTTGGTGCAAGTGCAAACTGCATTAAAGATTTTGGATATCGTACCCCACTTAGTATTGATTTCCTGTAACCTATTATAAACAACTATTTCAACCATTTCATTTGTAAATAAATGCGTGAACTGCCAAAACAGTGCATTGCTGACTATAAATTGTCACTAGATTTTGGAAGGTACAGCTGAATGTGCTCGCTTTTGTGTTTGGTTCTAGGGTGCATGTATCGGCGACTCTGTAACATTAGATGACTTGCAGGAGTTTGCGCTAAGAAGAATTGTGTCACTGGATTTATCTCGACAAGTTACAGGAGTTTACAATAAGAAGAATTGTGTGTCCCTGATTTTTCTCGACAAGTTTCTTCATTATTGTTTGGGAAATGGTGGAGGGTAAAAAATTTACTGGACTAATGGCACCAAGTAACAACAATGGTAACGACTATTATGGTTTCACACAAGGTTTTTACCAAGAAATTGGTGATGGTACAAACATGTCCATTGACAGTTTACAAACAAGCCATGCTGGTGGGTCTGTCTCGATGTCAGTGGACAACAGTAGTGTCGGATCCAATGATTCTTTAACGCACATGTTAAGCCATCCTGGTTTGAAACCTGTCAACCACCGTAACTACAATGTCTCAGTGGGCGCGAGTGTGTTTCGTCCAGGGAAAGTCACCCATGCCCTAAATGACGATGCATTAGCGCAAGCATTGATGGATAATCGGTATCCAACCGAAGGACTCCAGCATTATGATGACTGGACAATCGATTTGAGAAAACTCAATATGGGTACAGCTTTTGCTCAAGGTGCTTTTGGAAAGTTATACAGAGGGACATATAATGGGGAGGATGTTGCGATTAAGATATTAGAGAGGCCTGAGAATATCCCAGAAAAGTCACAAGTGATGGAACAGCAGTTCCAGCAGGAAGTTATGATGCTTGCAAATTTAAAGCACCCGAACATTGTGCGGTTTATTGGTGCATGCCAGAAGCCAATGGTTTGGTGTATCGTCACAGAATATGCAAAAGGTGGGTCAGTTCGGCAGTTTTTGACTAGGAGGCACAATCGGGCAGTGCCATTGAAATTAGCAGTCCAGCAGGCTTTGGATGTTGCGAGAGGAATGGCATATGTTCATGGACTTGGGTTTATACACCGGGATTTGAAGTCAGATAACCTCTTAATTGCAGCAGATAAATCCATAAAAATTGCTGATTTTGGTGTTGCACGGATTGAGGTGCAGACTGAAGGGATGACACCGGAAACTGGGACATACCGCTGGATGGCTCCGTAAGTCTGCACCTTTTATACATTGAGGTTTAATTTATTTTTTTAGTTTACTTTATGACTGCATGCATATTTTCTGTTGTGGGCATGTGATTGTTCCATTTTCTGGGTTCTATTTCTGATAAATGCGTATTTTTACAATAGATTTCTTCCCTTTTATTGCATGACTAACATATCTGAGCATGAATGGTAGTGGATACAGGTTTTTAAGGAATGTTGGTAATCCACACCATTGTTTGGAGTTGCCACATAAATAAAGTAAAACACTGCATCGTGATTGAGAAAGAAATTTTTAGGAAGTCGAGGTTTTCATCAGTTTTTGGAAATGCTTATTTATCCTTACCTTTTCTTCCTTTTAAGGGAGTGGGCAATAGCGTGCATAGCTTCCCTCTTCATGGAGGTTTCCCTTTTACCCTGATTCCATTGGATGACAATAATGGTAGCTACTTCTTCTGGTAGGAGTTGATGATAGCAGGGCAAGTACTGGACATGAACACCTTCGGTCGAATATTTGGAAAGCTTTTCTTGAAAATTTTGAACTTCTGTGGCATTGTTGTTTGCAGTGCTATGCTACTCTAAAATTAGGATGGAAGAGAGGCAGTTGCTTCTGTTTTCTTTCTTTCTTTCTTTTTTCTTACCAGCCAATATACTGATATCTTCTGGTGAGGGCTGAAATGTACCTTAAAAAAGTTACTCCACCTTTCATGTTTGGCACAGGAACTTGCATGTCATGAAAAATGTGATGTGTTGTAGACTGAGGTGCTACAACTTGCATTGTTTTGTCTTTAAGATGCGGTTGCGGTATTGATAGAATGGCTAAGTGCCCAAAAAGGAATTGTAATTTTCACCTGTCTTCTTAAGCCTTGCCCTTGATTTGCTTCTTTCTCCTACTCGTATGTGCTTTTGATGTTGTTTAAAACAATCGATTCGGTTTAAAATTACTTTCATATTGCAGGCATTGTATTTTTTTGCAAGATTTGCTTTTGGTGAATTTCTACTCTTAGTATTCTGATTTATTGGCTGAAGATGCTTGACCTAAATATTTGTATATAAAAAATATTGAATGTATTAATAAATAAATCATTCTTGAAAAAAAGGAAGAAAAAGAAAAGGAAGAAGCTGCATGAATAAATAATTGCTGTGCAAAGTTTGGTGCATTATTTCTACACATTCAGTAGCACCTTTTCCATTTTGGATGTCCAAACTTTAAGTAAAAATCTTTTGAACTAAATGGAATCATGTTGCCCTTTCTGAATACAGAATGGAAAATCATTGCTTCTATTTCCTCATGCGGTAATGTCAATGATTATGGTTGTTGTCATGGTGTATGCTACAGGAAGAGGAGGAAAAGGTTGTAGATTGGAAATAACATCTGTATCAGACATGAAAGCAAGCTTGTACGATATTGAACATAGTTCCTTGCCTGCATCTCCTTCCCCATTTCATTTCTAACCTTAAATGTATTTTTTTTCCAATTTTAGAATATTTTATTGAAAACCATGAAACATTTCTTAGTAGACCAATATTGTAATATTGAAGGCCATGATTTTTTCTTTGGATATTTTATATGAATGGCTTACGTCCATGCTTGCTCCATGTAAACCTCCAACTTACGTGTTTCACATGATCATAGTCTGCATGTGTGGGGAAATGTTAATGTTTCTATCTATGAGTATTGGTATATTCTTTCAGAAAGGAATTTAGTTAGGAGTAAGTGGAATTTGATGCATGTTCTAGCAAATCAATTGGTTTATATAACTACTATAAAACTTGATCTTCTTAATGCCACTTGACTGCAACACACATCAGTTTTTCTGAATTGTCATTTTCAAGAATCAGCATGCTTTTGCTGATTACTAGAGATTATGCTTTTAACAACTCGCTTATGTTTTTAATTTACCCATTCATGCAGAGAGATGATTCAGCATAGGCCTTATACACAAAAGGTGGATGTGTATAGCTTTGGAATCGTTCTCTGGGAGCTCATAACAGGTTCGCTTCCCTTCCAGAACATGACAGCTGTGCAGGCTGCATTTGCTGTGGTGAACAAGGGGGTAAGGCCAATTATCCCATATGAATGTCTGCCTGTGCTGAGTGACATAATGACCCGCTGCTGGGACGCCAACCCTGAAGTGCGTCCTCCCTTCACCGAGATTGTTAGGATGCTTGAGAATGCTCAAACTGAGATCATGACTAATGTGCGCAAGGCTCGCTTCAGGTGTTGCATGGCTCAACCCATGACAGTTGAATGATCCAGAATAGAAGACCCGAAAAGAAAGGGAAAAAAAAAAAAAAACAGATGTTAATGAGGATACAGATGAAAATTGTATTATTAAACTGACACTTGGTATGAACTGAACTTGTATGTTTATGTATCAGTGTTCTTTTCCTTTATCCTTCTTTTCTTTTTTGCAAGATAGGAAGATGCCAACCATTTAGACTGCTGGGTTGTTTTAGTCAATTGTACCGATGTAGCATGGTCGAAGGTCCTATAGTAATAGGGGGGAACATCAATGGAGAATTGTCATTAGTATTGTCTTGCGATTCATATAACAAACAGATGCAGATGCAGGTTCTCTCTGCAAATTATTGATGTCAAGACTTGAAGAGTTGAGAGGGCTGTTTATCACGTTGTCGCTTTGCGTTCTTGACGGGGATGCATTTTTGGGTGACAATTTGACATCATACACGTAGAAATGAAGTCCACTTGGATGGGGCGTGTATCAGACCCAATTAATAATAATAATAATAATAATAATAAAGACGGCATCAACATATAATTACTGTTGTATTATCATGATTTTCAAAATATGGAAGCTACTGTCTTGTCTTTTTTTTTTTTTTTTTAATGATTAGAATGTTGAAACATGTAAACTTATGAGGAGGGGTTGATCAAAGTTTTTTGCTTGAGAATCCAGGGCGAACCTATAAATGAATTTAAATAATTTTTATTTTGCACTTAATTTTTGTTAAGTGGAGTTTTAGATCATTCTTATAGTGATTCTTAGTTTAAAATGGCTTTGATTTTGTATTATGGTAGCTTTTATAATTGTGGTTTAAAAAATTATATTTAAGTCTCTGTTTTTATATTATAATATATTTTTTTAAAATATTTTTTTATTTAAAAAACATTAAATTAATATTTTTAGATAATTTTAATATATTAATATAAAAAATAAATATAATATATTATTTTAATATATTTTCAATTCAAAAACATCACACTCCTCCTCCGATACCAAATATTACTATAAATTATGATTGAAGAAAAAAAAAAGTTGTACCATTCCGCACCCAAAACACAATGTAATAAACTTTTTTTAAAAGCTGCTGCTATCTTCCTCGTTCCTCCTCATATTGCAAATTTGAAATTCCAGTAGTGCCAATTGACAACATATATTAAAGAAAAATTGTGAGAATTCAAAGGATTATGACTCCAATGGAGAACTTGGAAATAAGTGTATTTCATGGCCCATAACCATCTGTTGTTAGATTAGACTATTAAACAAACAAAAACAAAAACAAAAGAATGACAGTAAAGTAATTTAATTTTCAAAGACATTTATGTCCTTGTAAAAATAATAAAAAACAAAATATAAATAAATAAATAAAAACTGCGACTTTGAAAGTAAATGCAAAGAGAAGACTGCTCTCTCTCTCTCTCTCTCTCTCTCTCTATATCTGTAGTTGTTGTTGTTCATCATCTAAACCTCTCCTCCTCCTCCTCCTCCTCTTCTACTTTGTGATTTTTTATAGTAAAAAGTAGCTGGAGAATTGAATTCAGACATTCTTGCTGCTGCTGTTGATCCCTTCTTCTTCCTTTCACTAAAAACTAGTAACCATCAGGTAGGTAATAGGTATGCAACCATTTCTATTACCTTTTCTTTTATCTTTATTGATGCTCTTTTCATGATTTATTTCTAATTACCTGATCTAATATCTGTCAGACCCTCTTTTTCATTTCATAAAGCTCTAAGCTTTGAATTTGTCAAATTTAGTCTTTACAAGTTGAATTTGTCAAATTTCAGCTCAATCTTCTGCCGTCTTAGTCTTTCTCAATTAGTTGTTTCAATGGCTTGATGGGTTTTGATTTTGAGGGTCTTGTCATGTAAAAAGCTTGTGTCTTTGTGTTTTTGTTAACAGTTATGGTGTTTTTATCACAGATGGAGAGTCTAGGATCTGGATGACTGAATCTCTTTGAGGAGTTTCAGGTTTCGATAATTCATACAATCATTGCAAAGGCATGTCTTTTTCACTTCAGAGATGTAAATTTCTTTTTATAATGTTTCTATATTTGCTTTCTGGTATAATCAGTTAAGGCAATTTGCCCCCAAACAGGTTTCTAAATTGGTCTTGTTCTATGGGGAGGATTAGTTAACGATTTCGCTGTTATGTGTCAATTTGTTTCCTTTTATCAGCTTCCTAATCATCACTAGAAGATTAGCTTTTTTACAGATTTCTGTCCTTTTATGTTCTATTGCGTTCGTGTCTCACATTAATTGTGCGTTTCAACAAATACTAAGAAAATTAGTGAATGCAACACCTGTCAAAGTCAAATGGAGTTGTGGTTTGATGTTGATTGTAGCTTAAAAGTTTTCATTTGTGTTTGTTTCTAGGTCCCATCTGGAGATACTGCACCATCTAATGAGTGTGACTAATTTTGGATAAGAAGATTTGGGTCTTGTTGATTTCATTTTAACTAGTATTCATGATTGGAAAAATGGTGGAAGGGCCCAAATTTACTGGAATCATAGGAGGAAATACCAACAATGAGAACAACTACTATGATTTCACTCAAGGGTTTTACCAAAAACTTGGTGAAGGCACCAACATGTCTATCGACAGTTTACAAACAAGCAATGCGGGTGGATCTGTCTCAATGTCAGTGGATAATAGTAGTGTGGGATCCAGTGATTCTTTAACCCACATCTTAAGCCATCCAGGTTTAAAACCTGTCAATCACCACAACTACAGTGTCTCGGTGGGACAGAGTGTGTTTCGTCCGGGGAAGGTCACCCATGCACTAAATGATGATGCGTTAGCTCAAGCATTGATGGATCCTAAGTACCCAACTGAGGGGCTGCAGAATTATGATGAGTGGACAATTGATTTGAGAAAACTCAATATGGGTACAGCCTTTGCCCAAGGTGCTTTTGGAAAGTTATATAGAGGAACATATAATGGGGAGGATGTTGCAATTAAGATATTAGAGAGGCCAGAAAATAGCCCAGAGAAGGCACAATTGATGGAGCAGCAGTTCCAGCAAGAAGTTATGATGCTTGCAAATTTAAAGCACCCCAACATCGTGCGATTTATTGGGGGCTGCCGTAAGCCCATGGTTTGGTGTATTGTGACCGAATATGCAAAGGGAGGGTCAGTTAGGCAGTTTCTAACAAGGAGGCAGAATCGTGCAGTGCCATTGAAATTGGCAGTCAAGCAAGCATTAGATGTTGCAAGGGGAATGGCATATGTTCATGGACTTGGATTTATACATCGCGATTTGAAATCAGATAACCTTCTGATTTCGGCTGATAAATCTATAAAAATCGCTGATTTTGGTGTTGCACGGATTGAGGTGCAGACTGAGGGGATGACACCGGAAACTGGGACATATCGTTGGATGGCTCCGTAAGTCTCTAAAATTTTTCCGCATTGAGTTTTCTTTCTGTGTTACTTTATGGTTGTCATGCATATATGTGTTGAACTTTTTTTCCTAATTGGATTGATGTGTTTTACAATGTTAATTTTTTTTTCTTTTACCATGTGATTAACAGATCTCACATGGAATGGTAGTAATTATAAGTTTTTTAAGAAATGGTAGTTATTTTCCTCAATGTGTGGGGTTGTTGTTTAAATAAAGGAATGAAACACCAATAATAAATGAGGGAGACATTTTAGAAAGTTGAGAATTTCTTCCCTTTTCGTTCTTGTGCATGGTGTGTTGTGTGTCTGTATATAACTTGCCTTGCATGGATGTCCCTTTTTACAAATCAATTCAATGATTTATATCCCAACTGTTTTTAGTTCCATAGATGGAGACTGATGGTGGCAAATGAAGCAATATACATGTTTATCATGTGGGAAGGTTTCCTTTAGAGTATTTGGATTCTATGGCATTGTCCTTTGAAGTGCTATGCTATTTTGCCATTAGGATGGAAGAACTAGCAACTGGTGTCTTTTTCCCTGTTTTCTCTCTCTGTTGTTTTTCCCACTAAATACAGTTTAACTTTAGTAACTTAAAAGGCAGCTCCACTTTTCACATCTTGACTGTGCCGCGAGAACTTCTAGTGAACGTTCATAGTGTCTCTCAATGGAGTAACTTGTTTTAGACATTTGTAAGGTGTGATTGTGTTGTAAAAGGGATAAATACCTTAAGAAGAGCTCTATCTTTCACTTGTCTTCCCAAAGGTTTTCCTAGATTTTTCATCCCTCTTCTAATTCTACCCCCTTTTGATGTCGGTTAGAACTTGCAAATCAGTTTAGACTTAACAAGTCATGTGGCAAGGATTACGTAATGGGGCTTGATTTCTTTATAAGGAATGGTCATTTTTAGAATTCTGATTTGCATCTGGCTAAACAAGCTAGACCTAGATCTTTGAATATAAGCAGCATTCAAATGTGTAAATAAATAATTGCTCATTTAAGTTTGGTTCGTTTTTTGGGACACACCAGACTTTCTTCAGCTCTTGATTTCTTTATAAGGAATGGTCATTTTTAGAATTCTGATTTGCATCTGGCTAAACAAGCTAGACCTAGATCTTTGAATATAAGCAACATTCAAATGTGTAAATAAATAATTGCTCATTTAAGTTTGGTTCCTTTTTTGGGACACACCAGACTTTCTTCAGCATTTTTTTTTTTGTAATTAATTGAATGTTTTTGTTTTAATATTTGTTTTTTGTTAAATGATGTCATCTCTTTTTCATTTGATGGCATTACTTAGAGAGGTGGGGTTTGTTGTAGGTTTGAAATATCATATCATTTCTATCTTCCTTGGGAACATGGGATCACGTGTAACCAAATAAATAAATCAAAACTTTTACCTGTTTATTCAGCACATCGCTATTTTAAGGCCATGCTTTTCATATACTATCATACTATCATATAATATGGTTTTGCTGATAGACATGCTTGCTCCAAGAAAAAACCTGTTAACTTATTTGTTTTCTCAATGAAACGGATTATCTTCCATAACAGAGGTTTATGTTTGTGTACATGGAAGTTCTTGCCTGTGCTTAAATATATTTTCTGGAAGGGAATCCAATGATTATTAATTGGAGTTTGATGCATGCTCTAGGGAATCAATTATTGTGTTCGTTTGTTGCACTACAGTAAGCTTTATATTCTTAGTTCTATCAAATATCAAATATATATGAGTTTTTCTGAATAGCTGTTTTTATGAATCTGCAAACTTATGTCAATTGTTGACAACTAACTGTTCTCTTATGTGTTTGACTTGCCCATTTGTACAGAGAGATGATTCAGCATAGGCCCTATACGCAGAAGGTGGATGTGTATAGTTTTGGGATTGTCCTTTGGGAGCTCATAACAGGTTTGCTCCCCTTCCAGAACATGACAGCAGTGCAGGCTGCATTTGCAGTGGTGAACAAGGGAGTGAGGCCAGTTATCCCAAATGATTGTCTGCCTGTACTGAGTGACATCATGACCCGCTGCTGGGACACCAATCCTGAAGTCCGCCCCCCTTTCACTGAGATTGTCAGGATGCTTGAGAATGCTGAAACTGAGATCATGACTAGTGTGCGCAAGGCACGTTTCAGGTGTTGCATGACTCAACCCATGACAGTTGACTGATCCAGAACATACGACCGAAAAACAGATCGTAAAGAGGATACAAATGAAAACTGAAGTATAAACTGAAGCTGTATGAACTGAACTTGTATGTTTGTGTATGTATCAGTATTTTTTTTTCAAGATAGGGAGAAGTTGACCATTTAGACTGATGGTTTCTGTTTTTTGGTGTCAATTGTACTGGAGTAGCGTGGTTGAAGGTCATGGTTTCCTAGCTGTAGTAGTAGGGGAGCATTGATATATCTTCCCTCTGTAGCCATATATATGTACCTGCCTTTTTCGTTGTTGTTGGTTGTTGTTTTTAATATAACAAATGCAGGTTCTCTTTGGATTAATAATGCTTGGGGGGGGGGGG
>Ga0307512_10008000_pt1 | contig 10374 bp, 13 predicted proteins | sample 14_EM_MG_FD_200267 | JGI IMG/M metagenome (GOLD analysis project Ga0307512, IMG submission 200267) | Populus trichocarpa ectomycorrhiza microbial communities from riparian zone in the Pacific Northwest, United States - 14_EM | ecosystem: Host-associated > Plants > Roots > Unclassified | place... | reverse complement strand
TCTTCGCGAGGATATGGATCTGGATAGATAATTTTGGTTAAGAATATGCCATAACTCATACAGCGGTCAGCACGATCACCTTTGAAACCTGATACTCCAATAAGCTTGGTCATCAAGAGTAGTCGTATGGTGGGCTTACCCATTCGGCGCCAGTGAAGGCCATGTGTAATCCAATCTTTCGGCTGGTCAGGGTTTGGGACCATTCTCTGGTTGATGTGCTGTGTCTCTGGATTATCGCAAGGGTCCCCGCGACAGTAATCGATATGCACGTGTCTCCCCATCGACGTGCATACCAAGTTGCACAACATAGGAGCACCATCGTCATTCGATGAGAACTTGCGTCCTTCCAATTCGAGGATCGTTCCGTCTGGCCCGTCGACGGCCCACCTTGTGCGTGACATGGAGCCATGGTGAGTTTCGTGCTCCTGTTGACGGTGGCCTAAATCGGACTCAGATACGAACCAATAATCTAGGAGCGACGACTATACCTAAAGGAAGTGTGCAAAAGTAGCCGCAGGTTTCACACCTAGAGCTGATGAACGCTTGCATAATTTGGGGGCTCACAGGTCTTACCGGCTCTCGCAGAAATGAAATGGTTGTTTTTCGTTACTATGAATGTGAGGACCAGGGTGACTAACCTCCCCCGGCCCGATTATCTTGACGCAGCGGAGGCGCTTCGAAGCTGTAGTAGCGAATACTTAGTGACCTGGCGAAGAGTATTGTGAAACATACCTTGTGTATACTAGACTCATCACACGATTGTCAGCCTATCGTCTAGATAACGCCGGACGTACCTTGGTGTATTGGAATGTTTCATGCCTGCCAGTAAACGTAGCCTCGATGGACTGTGGTGTCGTATCTATTTGGCAAATTCCCTGGGCAGAACACAAAGCGTTACAAGAGTGTTCTTGTCTAGGAGGCTCAAATGAATAATATCCCAAAAGAGAGGTACGGTATACACACCCGCATAGATGACTTTGGCCAGGGGACAAGCCATGAAGATGATCCCCGCTGCACAACCGCTTGCATAATTCGCATGAAACTGGACAAAGCCTATGTTCACAAGCATGTACTATGTGTTCTTCATTTCTATGCGGAGTTTTATCAGAGCTCTGCCGGCAGAGAGGCGACAAGGCTCACATTGGTACGCGACATGTCCCCGAACATGTAAATGATTTCCCATTTGGAAGTTTCAAGCCAATTAAATCGCATGGCTGAGAGCACGACTCGGTTCAGTCCACAAGATAGCATTTAGTATAGAAGACATACGTGACCACACATATGGACCAGGGCTGAACAAACATGTTCGCCCTCGTGCGCGACAGACTGAAAAAGATCCAAGTGTAAGGTTGAGTACATGTAGTGAAGCAAATGACGGCACCTTGACACACTCATCCATGCAACCTTGCTTTCCGGAGAATGCACAAGGCTGTCCGCACAGATGAGAGTCCACACGGCATCTGCACCGAGAAATATGTGAGAAACCTGCCATCTATCAGACGAAAATCAATAATCTTACACATGATCCCCGGAATGACCCGCACTGACGGAAAAAGTTAGCAATGGCGATGACGAAGTTCATAATACCTACGTCTGACCACAAGGTTTGGCTGTAGGGAAATCTCGTTGACAGAATATACAAGCGTGGATGCATTCATGGCTCGTCAGGCAATTGTGGATGCCTTCGTGCAGACGGCTCTGGATGCATAAGAGGTTACATGTTGCACACTGCGACCTGCACAGCTGGATGCTGGCTCGTAGATCAATGATAGCGCTGTCAAATGTTCTGCGAAGTTCTTCGATACTGGCATTTCCAGCCTGGAATCGTTGAGTATTCGACTCCAGCCACTTATCGACATGAGCTGTACGCAAGTCGACAAGGTGGGTCAAATAATGCGCAAGATGGGAAATCCACTCGGAGTCATCGACGTGTTGCCTTGCATTTGTCTGGTCCCATGACTCACGGAGAGTCTTTAGGCGGAGTTCGCGATCTCCCACTGGAGCTTCTGGTCCAGCTAGCAAAAACCGAGCCTCTGTATCCTCCCCTTCGATCACTATGTCCGTATCGAAGTTCTGTGATCCTCAATTTGGTGCATGGACATTGGAAAATTGTTACACTGTCTTTACCTTTAATAGTTCTTGCTCCGGGAAGACTTCTGAAAATCCTGTCTCCAAGGCATTAGGTAATATTGCGAGGAGAATGTTCGCACGATGTGCGGCCAGGGTTTCTACGGTAGGGATTCAATGTGTGCACAAATATCAGAATGCAGGGAGCGCACGTGACATAGCTCCCCAATCGTTAGCCTATTCAATATTAATTAACAACCCACGTGCATGACAACGGGAAAACAAACCTTCAACTTGGCCATCAACGTCTTTAGAGTGTGCAAAAATTCGCCAGCGGTGTGATGTGATGTTGGCTGTTGATCGAGTTTCCTTTTGAGGGCAGCGAAAAGTTTGTAAAACTCTCTAGATTCGATCACGGGCCACGGGATGATCTGCAGTTTTCCTGCGTGAAGACGGCTGATGAAATTTGTGTCTTGCTCGTCCTGAACTATCTTCTGGAATTTGAGTGAGAACCTATGTGTTGTCAATGGTTGTTGGGTATCGGGTCATTTGCTAGTGGGAACCTCACTCTCTTGTCACTTCAGCCTTGTCCGAGTCGATGACATCCTGGAAAAGGTCAAAAGCAGTTCTGCTGACTAGTGGTCCTTTTTACCTTTATGATCACCACGAGCGTGGATTGAAAGAGTGACGGATTCGACGCTGGGTCTAAAACAGACGAACTTGACTGGAAAGATTGAAAGAGGCCCGTAATATCTCTACTCAGGGCGAAGTTATTACGGAATAGGACCTGTAGGCAGTATTAAATATATCGACAGCCACAAATTGAAGTGGTTGTCTCACGAGATTGGAAATAGCGGTATTGAAGAGAACAAGAAGTGTGTCCTCCTGAGCTGAACGCTCGAGGCTGTGTACACCTGTTCCACAAGATATGCAGATGGTACCCGCGGTGCGTAATAAGGGACAATGAACTCACCCTCGAAGTCCAGAGCCACGATAAGTGCTTCATCAGTAGGAGACACAGACATCCATACCCCCTCTAAGTGCGATTAGTTTCCTGATTTCAAAGGATGGTAACTCGAAAAACTGACCAGTAGTTCGCATCGCACTCCCAGCAAACGACGTGTCGACAAGATGATTGAGAGTAAAGCTTTTCCCAACTGATTGCTCTCCCATTGACGAAACAACCTTGACGGGCTTAAAATTGGCGTAAAAATGAATAGGTAAGGGATGGCACAGGAAATAAACCTACCTTTGATGCCCAATAAGATTGGAAAATAGACTCGTACCATCCAAGCGACAAACTGTCCACTATTCTGTTAACTTCAGCTCCCAACAACGACTTCTCCAGTTGCGCTGACACAACCCCGTCCTTGAGCGGAATGAACCTATTTTCATGCGTGATCGCGATGTGGATCGGGATGAGGCACAACAAGTCCGCAAGCCATTCTCCAGCTCTGAAGCGGGAGACTGGCCAATCGGAACCAGCAAGGAACTGATGCGTAAAGGAGCGGAAATTGTATGCGGACACAGAGATGCCCCTGAGTTCATCACCGGTTGGTTTTCGTGATGTCCTTTCGAAGGAGTGTATGATATCCGAGAAGTAAGAAGAAAAGGGACGCCGGTTGTCATCGGTGACGAACACTAATGTCTTCTGCTCCCGTTCACTCGAAGATGTTATAGTGTGACGTTTCAGCGTCGGCACAACGGGGAAACGTGTCCAGACGTCAGCGTGGCACTCGATGAGGCAATTGTGAACAGTTTGTTTTCCATGACTAGATGACTCCGCCCTGGACCGCCGTTCCTGGAAGGTGAACTCAGTGGTCTTGCGGGTGATGTCAAGAATGACAGATCGACAGGTTCGTGACTCGAGGTCGAGACCAATGAGGTGGACATTATTCCGATAAACAATTGACGTGAGAAGCGCCGCATTGAGGTCGATAGGAAAGTCAGGGAGAGTGATAGAAATTCCGTTGGTGGACGCAAATGTGGACCAGTGATACGCCGTTAGAGTACACACCCCATCTTGTTCTTGAACAGCGAGCATACATGACCCATCTGGGGAAGAGTAAACAGTACGCGGTACCTGTGGCAGTTGTAGAGATGCAGGTCTACAGAGAAGCATCAGAAAGAAAGCATGAAGGAGAAAAGAACGCGACGCGACATACTTGGGCTGCAACGTAATCAAGGAGAAAATCCTTGCCTGAGCATCTGAGTCCACGAATAGTATCTCTTCACTTCCATGAACGAAGCATGCATGGACAATAGATACTCCGGAATTATAGAATGGACGGAGGTCGATCGGTGTCCCTTGCCCCCGCAAGGACTTAAGATCTTCGTCAAATACGAAGATGTGGAGTTGCATCTGTGAAGCAAGGTCAACCCCTGTGAAATTGTTCGAAAAGACAGTGACATACTCTAGCGGATGTATATACGGCTAACATATGTTTCGATTCGTCAAGGGCAAAGAGGCACATTTGACCGATTTTGTCCTGGTGGAAAAATTTTGTGCAAGACCGTGACTTGATGGCAGCTTCTATACGATTGAGGCGTTCAAGAAGTATCATGGCGTTTCCTTGAGAATCAACAAGGCCCACGAGGATTCGGTCCCCTTCCAGAAGGTGAGCATATCTAAGTAGCGGCGGTGAGGAACGGAACTGCATATACGAGTTAATAAGAGACTTGCTTCACGATATAATCAAAGGGAAGGCTAAATGATTGAGAAAGTCTGTCATTCAGGACGGGCGTCGGGACGAACGAAGGATCAAGCTGGAGGTTGTGCTTTTGTTCTGCGGGCAGAAGTAAAGAGTGGACGTGATACTCAATCTCTTGGTCCTGCGGGACTTCCTTGCGGCCGGCGATAGAGTAAGACTCTTTCAGATGATGAGATACACTTCCGATCGCGCCGGATACGCTAACGGACCTTGGGAATAGTAGTGCTCTTTCTGCGTTGTGAAGTTGCCTACATATATACTCGCACGACTGCGTTGTATTAGGTTATCAGCATTTACAATCAGTATCAGGGACTGGCGAACGTACGATCTGGAGCGTTCTCGGGACGAATCCTCGATTTGGCGGATAAATCTGGACCGGAGCTTCCTGAGCGCCCTTTCTTGACTGCTCTTCACCTCTCGTTGTATTTGTTTGTCGCACTCGGATTTCTGCATAGAAAGGATCTGCACAGTAATTCCAGTCACAAGAGACTCTATCTGTGTTGTGAGACAAGTATAGGCAGCTTTTTCCGCCTCGGCAGTGGCGTCACGTAAACACTCAGGGATGGTAGTAGCCTTGAGGTCTGAGAGGAAGCGGGAGTCGGCTACAGACAATGCAAATTGATTGGCGTCTTTCCACACGACTCCTGCCCAAGAGTCGCCTATCCCAACGGAGCTCTTGAAACGTCCCCAAATGCCACTATTTCCCCTCTCAAAGGAATTGAGCAGTCCCAGGATAGTCGGTGCATCCAGGCGATTCAGCACTACGTCCGCCAAGTCCCGAATTTGTGGCCCATTCAGACCTTTTATGTTCTCAAGAAGATGGCGGAGGATTAAGATGCGCCGCTTTTGGGACCGGAATTCCGGAACTTGAATACCTTTCCCGAGCTTGGCGGCACGTATATTGTCCCGAAAGATTTGTTCCGTCCTCGGAGAGACGCGAAAAAGGTCGCGGAGAGGATCTAAATGCCATCTTAATCACCAAAGACATAGTAGGGGATAAATAAATTTTACTTGTCGCGTCAGCCGTGTCCACCTTCGAGTTGACGCTGTTGGAGGGACTTGACTTTACCAAGAAGGTCTCGCGCCGAAGGGACCTATTATCGGTTGCGATGGCCACGAATAAATTCACTTATCTGGAAGATGAAGTATGCAGTGCTCACGGGAATGGCTTTAGCACCTCAACAGTCACAGCTTCCCATAGTTTAATTCTTATATTTCCCAAGTCTTGGTCGAGTTTGGCCTGCGTCTCTGCTTGTCTTTCTGTAAGAATACCGTGAAAGTGTTGGGAGATCTGTTTCCTGTGCCCCTCCCAGGCTGCGTACTCTCTGGGAAACAGTGTATCGAGACCCAATTTCATCATTGTATCCAAAGACGCATCATCAATTGACTCGGAGAGGCACAACGCGACGTCATCCAGGCTGAAAATAATTCCATCAAAAATCGTACCTTGCCTAAGAAAATACTTACAGTAGAAGACGGATCTGCTGAGCACCCTGATGATCGCGAGAAAAATGATCGACCAACACCTTTGCCTCCTTGAACTCGGCGGTCATGAAACCTTGTATAGTCTCTCCAAAAAGCAGTTTCGGAGACAATATTGTTGGATCGAAGTGAACCCCATGTGTTGGCTGATTGACAAGGAGCGGGGAGTTCATCTTGAGAAAAGAGGGGATAATGTCAATGCCAATGAATAATGCACTCTAGAGGAAACGGTACTAAAAATCCAGGTCGGGCGACTACATTCTCCTCTTGATCATTTGTTTTCGCAACAACGAAGTCGTACAGGCGGCCTGAGTCATCGATATCTAAGTCACTCAGTGTGTCATCACCATCTTCGTCATCCCACACAATAGCTTGTGAATGTCCCGCCGAGAGCAGACAGACGATCTGATCGCATAGCTTGGTGAGGTATCTACACGTGTTCCAGTCACAGTCAATCTAAAATTTAACGGGAAGGGAGTAGTCACTCATACCTCATGAACGTAACTCTATTACGCTGGACAGTAGAGGCTGCTTGATCATCCCACGTCGTATCTTCAGGCCAGTACAAGATGTAGGCTTGCTCTTCCACCGAAGTTAAGAATGAGCGAACAACATATAGTCCAGACCTTAGAATAGGTTCAGCTTCCCTGGTGGTGTATCCTTTCTGTGGCATGAGCAACTTCCCCGCCCTGTTCTCAAAGCAATCAACAGAATCAGATACGCAGAAGTCACGTTCCCCGTACGTTTGGTCATCCACGGCACGAATTTCACGGAGGAACCTCACGATTTCCTCTTTTGACCCATAGATCCCAATCAGCTTGAGCAAGAAGTTATCTAGAATCTTGAAGTTGACCTTCGTGATAGAAGAATAAGCGCCAGGAGAGAGCGCGTTGATGAACATTTGGAGAGACTGCTGGGAAATGACAATCTTATCGACTATGAATTCCATGAGCCCGTAAAAACTGATCGAGGAGAAAGAAGGAATCACCGAGGCCACTGCTCCCTTTTTCAGTGATCAAATCGAGGAGGCGATACATCCCTTTTACAGGGAAAGAGAGATCCTCGCGAGGAAGTGACGGTTTCTGGGCTTGCACGGAGCCACGTTCTTTGACTGCCAAAAGTTGAGGTCGAGTGTTCGCAGCTAACACCAAAAATACACATGAGCGTCATGGCAATATCCAAGCGTGGACACCCCTCACCATTCGCCAGGTCCGGGGCAGAAGGGAATGTATGAGTTGATTCTGGAATGTCCGATAGTGCGGCAAGAGGATCAGGTTCTGAGGACAGTTGCAGAGATGAGCTCTCAAAACATCAAATAATCACGAATCAACTCACCCTCCCAGAAGATATTTTCATCATCGGCCGTAGGTGTTCCAGGAAGGGACACAAACTGATCGGATTCGGTACCGTCATCAAGGGATGAACCCGACATAGCCCTGGACTGGGGCGTATGGTAAGACTCTTAAAATCAAATCTGGACTGGATAGAGTTGTCACCACTGAGGGGTCATGAGGATAATCTGTGCGTGGTTTTGGGTGCGACGGCTGCTCTACGTCTACTGCGTCAGGTACAGCATTACAATGACACAGATCGTTAAGTGATAATCCCCATCACAAAGACACGATAAGGGGTGCCCACCACTGTCAATTGGAAGTGTTGTCGACATCAAGTTGTCTGAAGTCCTGAGGGTAGAGAAGTTTGAGTGAAGGAGCCCTACGATATTTATGTCCGCGAGATTATCGCGAGATTATCGCTGCGCAGTCCATTCATGTCAGCCAACTGCAAGTTGGGCGCTAGTGTGGCACCTTACCACGTTTCCCCAGACATTCCTCATAATCAGTGCTCCTATCACTTCGGTAAAGTCGTCCCGTCCCCTTACTACCTTGTAGATGCTTCCGCCGTGACAAAAGGGGAATGATAGACATATAAATGCAGAACGATCCCGTTCGGGAAATACACGCCAATTATATGCCAATCAACAAAGAATCGAGTGTGTTGCCATTTCCATGATTTTTTACCGTAAGGTGATGTCTGGTACAAAATACCTGATGACAATGAGAGTTCGATTTTCCTATTCCGTCGTATACGTAATAAACCCCCAGGGGACGGACTGATCTGGAGTGATGCAGCGACTCGCTTGATGCTTGAACGTTGAACGTTGAACCCTCAAATATGGCCACTTTGACCGCCTGGTGGTCATGATCTATCGCTGGATAGAGGTTTTTGCGCTTACGTTTGTCCCTGTTCTTCCACGTTTCTTTTCTTGGGCTCCTATGGATTGCATCTTGGTTGGCATACTAGGTGCTCATTGAGCATTCAGGTTGGCGTCCTGACCCGCCGACCTTATGACTTGTTCATAGCATGACTGCAATCCCTTTCCCAAGTACTCCGCACTAGGAGCTTTGCCGCACGATGCACCCCGTCACTTACCCTAATCACCCCAAGCCCGTCACAAGGTAACCACATACTTCCGCAGGCTACGATACACACGGACGCCCTTTGGATTTTGAATGGCTACTCAGAGGGAGTACTCTCCTCTGCAATACGTGCGCTAGTTGGGCATCCCCGTGCGTGGACTTCTGTAAAGCTTTGTGATGATTGTTAGGGTATATGATCTTGTGATACGCAAGCCCCAACTCGGATAGTCCACCGCCCTGACAAGGCGTTTAACTTGATAGTTGGCCGCCGTCAGGCGTAGGTTGAGGTTTTGTTTGGATACCATATCGTCGTCCATCTCCCAATTTCCGTCACCTGGGGCATCAGAGCGGAACCTACCGCATCGCACCGAACCTCCAGTAACTGCTAGAGGTACCGAGTAATCTGATTAGGGACGTATGAAATGAGCATGACTACACGACGACGATAGTGACGCACCGTGTTTGTAACTAGCCAACCTCTCCGCCCCTTCCCAACCCCGCCAACTTGAGGTCTACTGGGAACCCTGAAACGCTGCTAAGACACACCCAGTGCAGAGCATATAGCCCTTCCTAATGTTCATTCTCCTCCAACCTAACGCGTCGCATGGCTGTCTTGGCACGTCGACGACGCCGAGTGAAAGGGCGGTACATGTGTGGTATACATGTATAAAGGTCGCTCGGTAACGGTGGAAAATGAGGATAGTTTGAAGGGAATAGCCAGGGGCGCGAGCGGCGTAATGTGGGTAGAAGGACAATTAGCCAGGGAGTGGGGCGGCATGACAAGGCGATATTCTTCCTACAGGCAAATCAGACAAACCGCAAGCTAATAGGTGAAACTGACCTCAATGACCCCAGGGAGATTCGCTTGTCAATTCACCCAATTCACCACCCTGCTGATATCTCATCGGCTGTCTCTGCCCGATCCTACGATGCCTCATCCAAACATTTCCAAGCATACTTTTCCTCGCACCTTGGCGTAACCGCGCTGTGCCGTCAAAGTAGACGTGACAGCAGCCGCAGATGGGTGAGATGGATGCATCGTAGAGCACAGAGAATCTTGATAAGGGACTGGAGGGTCACGGGCTCTTCCCGTGGGAAGGCACTCTTGGTACTATTTTCGACCTGTGCCGCTGTCAGTAGGGGAAGAGAAGGGACAGAACAAAAGGAAGGCTGACGTTGACCTGTATTAAGTTGATTCCCCAAGGCTGATCGGAAGGGGGTGTTGGTGTTTAGGCGTGTCGGGATGCTGGTATAGACATCAAGTTGCCCTGGTCTTGGAATCTTGAAAAAGCATTGTAAAACGGAAAGGTGTTCCGACCGTGACATGGCAAACAAGGCCAAAGCCATACCATAATAAATTGTGGTGGTGACGTAATCCCGCAGAATTCTTTTGCTTTCTTTTTTTTTTTGCATCCATTACTGTATTCATTATTGTCCTCGGGGTACAGAACCCTATGTAGAACTCCTTGGATATTCAATATGACCGGTTGAGAGTTACGTGACATGGGACATGACGGTTCCACCGCTATTTCTTCCTGTTGATTGATTCAACTAATCTTCTGGTGAACGCACATCAGGAAACCACCCCCACGCTAGCGAGACATAGCGCCGGAGTAGTTTAGTAGTAGTCAAAGTAAGGACAATAAATATTTGTTAGGCATGATGTAGGCGTCACTATGCGCCACAAGCTGTCAACG